>VFQN01000706.1_pt1 | contig 60261 bp, 55 predicted proteins | sample 3512371 | NCBI WGS metagenome assembly VFQN01 (sample SAMN10412370, study PRJNA504923) | tailings metagenome | isolation source: Replicate 2 from Balatoc abandoned mine | place: Philippines: Itogon, Benguet | collected 2017-08-28 | reverse complement strand
ATCCCCTTGCTCCGCGGCGACAGCACCATGTGCACCGAGATCACGTCCGCCTCGCGGAACAGCGCATCCTTGGCGACGCGCGTGGCATTGTGCGGCGCCGCGCGCTCGTCGGTGAGGTTCGGGCTCCAGGCGACGACTTTCATGCCGAACGCCTGCGCCATCCGCGCGACGTGGCCGCCGAGCCTGCCGAGCCCAACAAGACCGAGCGTGCGGCCGCGCAGATCGCGCCCGACCGTCGTCTGCCAGCGCCCCTCGCGCATATTGGCGAACTCGACGTGCAGGTTGCGCGCGAGCGCCACGATGAGGCCCATGGTGAGTTCGGCGGTCGCATGACCGCCGCTGTCGCTGCCGCACACCTTGATGCCACGCGCCGCCGCGGCCTCCATGTCGATCGCGGCATTGCGCATCCCGGCGGTCACGATCAGCTTGAGGTTTGGCAGCGCATCGATCAGCGATTTCGGGAACGCGGTGCGCTCGCGCATACAGCAGACGACGTCGAAGCCCTGCAGCTCGCGTCGTGCCGCCGCCTCGCTCGTGAACGCGTGGTTGATGACGGTCACCTGATGGGCCGCCTGTAGCCGAGACCAGTCGGCGAACGACAGGGCAACATTCTGGTAGTCGTCCAGGATCGCGATCGCGACCATGCGGTATCCTCCCGGCTGTGTTTTTGGGGCGGTGGCGCGGGCATCCGGCACCGCAGCTTGATCGCCGCATCATCTCCCGGCGCAGGGGGCCGGCGCAAGCGCTGCCGCAACATGCCGGACCGCCATTTCGCAACTGGGGCGCAGAGCTGCTATGGTCCCCGCCTTCAGCCCCACCGATCACAGGAACCTGACTTGACCATCGTCCTGCTCGTTCTCGGCATCGCCTTCGCGCTCGCCTTCCTGCCCCAGATGTGGATCAGGTCGGTGATCCGTCAGCACGCGGGGGAACGCGCCGACTTCGCCGGCACCGGCGGCGAGTTCGCCCGCCATCTGCTCGACGGCATGGGCCTCTACCACGTCGTCGTCGAGGAGACGAAGCTCGGCGACCACTACGACCCCGAGGCCAAGGCCGTTCGCCTGCTGCCGGAGCACTTCGGCAAGAGGTCGCTGTCCGCCGTGGTCATCGCCGCCCACGAGGTCGGCCACGCGATGCAGGACGCGACCGGGTACGCCCCCCTCGTCGCGCGCACGCGGATGGCCCGCCAGGCGCAAACCGTCGAGAAGTTCGGCTCGGTCGTGATGATCGCGGCGCCGGTGATGATGCTGCTGTCGAAGTCGCCGCACATCATGCTCATGCAGATGGCCGTCGGCGTCCTCATCCTGGGCTCGACCATCTTCATGCACATGGTGACGCTGCCGGTCGAATTCGATGCGAGCTTCCGGCGGGCGCTGCCGCTGCTCAAGGCCGGCAACTACGTCTCCGACCGCGACCTCGGATCGGCGCGCAAGCTGCTCCGCGCGGCCGCGTTCACCTACGTCGCCGCCGCCGCCGTGAGCCTGCTCGACGTGATGCGCTGGTTCCGGATCCTGCGGATCTAGGTTTTCGCCGCCTTCTTGCGCGGCTGCTTCATCGGCACATCACCGTCGTCGACGAAGTCATCGATGATGTAGTGGTGGAGCCAGGCGGTCTTGATGCCGGTTTCGCTGCGCACTTTGCCCCGCACCGAGATGCCGGCCTGGTGAACGGTCTCTGGCGTGCCGGAGATGAGCGGGTGCCACCAGTGGAGGTCACGACCCTCCTCGACCATCCGGTAGGCGCAGGTCGGCGGCAGCCAGCTCAGCGTGCGCACCTGCTCGGGTGTGATCGAGATGCAGTCCGGCATCTTCGCCTGCCGGTTCTCGTAGTCGCTGCAGCGGCAGCTCTTGATGTCGAGCAATCCGCAGGCGAGGCGGGTCAGGTAGATGTCGCCCGTATCCTCATCTTCCAGTTTGACGAGGCAGCAGCGCCCGCACCCGTCGCACAGCCGCTCCCATTCGCTCGCCGACATCTCGTCGAGCGTCTTGGTTTGCCAGAAGGGCACGGTGTCACTCAATTCTTCGTCACCCGCTGCGGAATCGAATAATGTTCACCTATCACATTTGCCGCCACCCATCGATTCAGCATATCAACGCCTGAATCCCGGTCGATCGAGAGGGTCGAGCTACCCTAGCGCGGCAGGCCCTGACAATGCCAGACTTGCGGCCGCGGATTTGGCACCTGTGAACGGGAACGAGAGGTCGGCACGTTGAACGACTGGTTCACCCGACAGCGAAAAGTCGGCCGCACCGGCATCGACTGGCTGCGCCTCGACAGCTGGATCGATTCGAGCCTTTCGAGCACCTGGGAAACGTTCCAGGACCGCTGGAATGCGGCGTCGAGCTTCTTCGCGCGCTTCCGGCTGTCGGGCTGGCGGCGGATCGCGAACGAGTTGATGTCGGAGGGCCTGACGCTCGGCACCGGCGGACTCGTGCTGCTTTACGGGCTCGCGCTGCCCGCGTTCCAGGAGATGGACGAAGGCAAGGTCTTCTCGACCGGCAAGTACAGCGTCAAGTTCCTCGACCGCGAAGGCCGCGAGATCGGCCAGCGCGGCATCCTCCACAATGACGCGGTGCCGCTCGAGGAAATCCCCGATCACCTGATCAAGGCGACGCTCGCCACCGAGGACCGGCGCTTCTTCGAGCACTACGGCGTCGACTTCCTCGGCACCGGGCGTGCCTTCTTCGAGAACATCCGCGCCGGCGAGACAGTGCAGGGCGGCTCGACGCTGACGCAGCAGCTCGCGAAGAACCTGTTCCTGTCGTTCGAGCGCTCCTTCGACCGCAAGCTCAAGGAGCTGTTCCTGGCCTTCTGGCTCGAGTCGCGCTTCACCAAGCAGCAGATCCTGAAACTCTACTTCGACCGCGCCTATATGGGCGGTGGCGCATTCGGCGTCGAGGCGGCGTCGCAGTTCTACTTCGGCAAGTCGGTGCGCGAGATCAATCTCGCCGAATCGGCGATGCTGGCCGGCCTGTTCAAGGCGCCAACCAAGTTCGCACCCCACATCAACCTGCCCGCCTCCCGCGCCCGCGCCAACCTGGTGCTGACGAACCTCGTCGATGCCGGCTTCATGACCGCGGGCCAGGTCCACGGCGCCCGCCTCAATCCGGCGCGGCCGATCGAAACGCGCGCGACCTACAGCCCCGACTGGTATCTCGACTGGGCCTTCGAGGAGATCCAGAAGATCGCGGAAGGCCGTGGCCACTACGTGCTGACCGCGCGGACGACGCTCGACGTCGGCCTCCAGCAGGCGGCCGACCAGGCGCTCGTCTCAACGATCCGCCAGAATGGCCGGGAGCGTAACGCGACCTCGGGCGCGATGGTCACCATGGAACCGGACGGCGCCGTCCGCGCCCTCGTCGGCGGCCTGGACTACGGCGAGAGCCAGTTCAACCGGGTGAGCGCGGCGCGGCGCCAGCCCGGCTCCTCCTTCAAGCTGTACGTCTATGCCAACGCCCTTGAGCACGGCAATCTCGGCGCGACCTCGATCGTACGCGACGCGGCGCCCGGCTGCGGCAACTGGGCGCCCAAGAACTATGACGGCGGCAGCGGCAGCGGCGCCCGCATCACGATGACGAGCGCTTTCGCCCGCTCGCTCAACACGACTGCGGTCGACCTCTCGTTCAAGTACGAGCGCGACAATGTGATCGAGATGACGCAGCGCCTCGGCGTCACCGGCATCAAGAAGACCTGCTCGATGGCGCTCGGCGACCAGGGCATCACGCCGCTCGAGCATACGGCGGCCTATGCCGTCTTCGCCAACAACGGCGTCGCGGTGAAGCCCTACGCCATCCTCGAGATCATGAACTCGCGCGGTGACGTGATCTACACGCGCGAAAAGGACGAGCCCGCGGCGAAGCGCATCCTCGAAGAGCGTGTCGTGCACAACATGAACCGGATGATGCACGCGGTGGTCACCGAGGGCACCGGCCGGCGGGCGCTGCTCGAGAACACGCACTCAGCCGGCAAGACGGGCACAAGCTCAAGCTATCGCGACGCCTGGTTCATGGGCTTCACCGGCCAGTACGTGACCGGCGTGTGGATCGGCAACGACGACTTTCGGCCGATGCGCGACGTGACCGGCGGCAACCTGCCGGCGATGGCGTGGCACAGCTTCATGCAGGTCGCGACGACCAACCTCGATATTCCAACCATTCCCGGCCTCGAGCCCCATCCGGCCCAGGTCGAGGAGCGCAGGCGGCTCGCCGCGCTGCGCCTGCTGAACCCGGCCGGCGAGGATCAGGCGTCGGGTGCCGCGACATCGCGCAGCGTGATGCCGGACCGCACGCGCCAGGCGTTGCGCCAGCTCGGCGACGAGCTGCGGCTGGCTGCCGACCGCCCGACCGGCATCGGTCCGCCGCAGCCGGAGCGCGCCGCGCCCGCGACGCCGAAGGCCGCTCCGGCGCCGACGCCGTCGCCGACACCACCGGGCCGCCGCGCCGACGCCGGCCCGACTGGAGGCCCGACCAGCGCACCGACGGCTCCGTCACGCCCCGCCTCTGTGCAGCAACGGTGAGGCCATTGTGATCATCAACCTGCTGATCTTCGTGCTGGTGGCGGTTGGCGGTGGCCTCGGTGCGACGTGGCTGATGGTCGAGCGTGGCTCAGCGCTGACGACCGAGGTGCAGGGGCCTTGGGCCTACTGGACCGCCGCTGGCCGCCTGGATGCTGACCCGTATACGCGCGCCCATTTCGCGCGCCATTCCCTGCTGCCGGTGTCGACGGCGCTGATGGCGCGCTATCACGCGAGCGCCGACAGTGAAGGCCAGCCGCTCCACTCGTCGTGCGAGTACCAGCTCGAGGGCGCCGAGCCGTCGCGCGGCTGGTGGAGCCTCGCGGTGTTCGATGCGCGCGGCAAGCTGATCCGCAACGACGCCGCCCGTTACTCCTTCAGCTCCGACACGGCGATGCGCTCCCCCTCGGGCCGCGTCACCATCCATCTCGCCCGCTCGGCGCGGCCCGGCAACTGGCTGCCGACCGGCGGGGCCGGCCGTCTGACGCTGGTGCTGCAGGTCGAGGAGCCGCACGACGACGGGACGCCGAGCGGCGATGACGCGCGGGTGCAGCTCCCCGAGATCAAGAGGGTCGCATGCTGAAGCCGCGCTCCCTGCTGCCTCGCCTGAGCCTTCATGTCCTGGTGCTCGCGCTGGTGACGGCCGGAATCGTGCACATCACCTCGACGCTGGCGATCCCCTTCATGAGCACTTCGACCGGCTACGAGCGCCTCGCTGCGGGCATCCCGATCAACGCCATGCGCGTGCTGCCGATGGCGGCGCCGGGCTCAGAGCTGCTGCCCTTCAACGATCCCGAGCAGCAGTTGGCGGTGTGCCCGTTCGACCTATCCGTCGGGCCACTCACCGTAACCGCGGTCCTTCCCGAGTCCGGCTGGAGCCTCGCGATCTATTCCCCCCTCGGGGACAACTACTACGCTATCGCCGCCGCGACGCTGCGCCAGCCCGACGTGACGCTGGTGCTCGAGCCATCGAAGGCGACGCTGCTCAACCTGTTCGGCATCGGCATGGCGCCGAACTTCGACGCCTCTCGCGTGGCGGCTCCCGAGAGCCGCGGCATCGTCGTCATACGCGCCCCGCGCAAAGGGCAGGCCTTCGAGCAGACCACCGCGGCCATGCTCGCGCGGGCGAACTGCAGGACCGGCCCGGTCTCGGGCTGAGTCGCAGCCGGGCGACTCGGGCTACTCCGCCGCCGCGATCCGCTCGGCCCCCGCGCCTTCCCATTCGACGCCCGGGCGGCGCATGTAGTCGGTGAACCACGCGGGGTCGGTGCGGAACTCGGCGCGGCCGTCAGGATAGATGCGCGCCGTCGCCCGCCGCGAGGATAGGCAGAACATATGCACGCTCATCGGCATCCCGCCAGTGTGGCAGTAGCCGACCTCGATGTGGCAGTCGACGACCATGCTCGACCCCATGAAGCCCATGGCGCCCATGCCGATCGAGTTGCCGATGTCCTTCAACTCCTCCTCGAGCGCCGCGATCTTCGGGTCGGGGTTGCGGTCGCCAACCGTGCGCAGGCACGCCGCCTGCTTGCCGAGCACGACCGAGATGTCCTTCGAGCCGCCGAGACCGACGCCGACGATCGCCGGTTGGCAGGCGAGGCCGCGCTTGCCGAACGCGATCAGCGTGTCGAGGTAGAAGCGCTTGATGCCGTCGATGCCGTCGCCCGGGAAGAGCATTCGGTAGTCGGACCCGAAAAGGCCACCCTTGTGAACGGTCGTGAGGTCTATCCAGTCGCCTTCGGGATGGAACGAGTACTCGATCTCGGGCGCACCGATGCCGCAATTGTTGTCGTGATCGGTACGCCAGAGCGGGTGGACGCGATTGGGACGCAGCGGGATCGATCGGGTGGCGTTGGCGGTCGCGCGCCTGAGCGCGCCCTCGAGCGCGACGGGGCCGCCCTCGACGCGCGCCTCGTTGCCGAATTTCACGTACCACCGCGGCACACCGGTATCGCCGCACATCGCGCGGCGGTCTTCCTTGGCGGCCTCGTAATTGTCGAGCATCGCCTGGATGACGAATGATGAGAGATCGCCCTTCTCGGTGTTGGCGCACTGGCGCAGGCCACCGAGGTAGTCATCCGGAATCTCGATAGCGGCTTTCGCCATCAGCGCTTCGGCCGTCTGTTGAAGGGCCGCGATGGGGGTCATAGGAAGCCTCTTGTTGTTTGGGCGACTGATCGGCAGTGCATCAGGCCGCCTTCGCCGCGCGGATCTGGGCGCGCAGCCGGCCGAGCGTACCGCCGCCCTTCACCGAGCCTGGCAGGGGATGGCCGACGATCTCCTCGGCGAGCAGCGCGGTTTCGACCAGACGCTCCAGATCGACGCCGGTCTCGATCCCCATCTCCTCGCACATGAAGACGAGATCCTCGGTGCAGACGTTGCCGGCCGCGCTCTTGTGGGCGGCGAACGGGCAGCCACCGAGGCCGGCGACCGCCGCATCGTAGGTTGCAACGCCCATTTCGAGGCCGGCGTAGGCGTTGGCGATGCCCATGCCGCGGGTATCGTGGAGATGCAGCGCCAGGGCGACGTCCGGCCAGCGATCGCGCACTGCGCCAACGATGCGTTTGATGGTCGCCGGGGTGGCCCAGGCCATCGTATCAGCGAGAGACAGCGATTTGATCTCGAGGTCGTGCGCGGCGGCGATCTCGAACACCTGCGCCACGATGCCGAGAATCCGCTCGGTCGGCATATCACCTTCGAAGTTGCAGCCAAACGCCGCCATGATCGAGGCCTTCTCGATCCGCAGTCCGTGAGCCTTGTAGAGCGCGATCGATGCCGACTGGGCGTCGTAGTTCTCCTTGAGCGTGCGGTTCTGGTTGCGCTTCACGAAGGTTTCGGACGCGGTGAGCGAGATGCGGCCCGCCATGTCGTAGCGGCCGGACGCCATTGCCCGCTCGAATCCCTTGTCGTTGAGCCACAGGCACGTGTAGCTCACGCCGTCGCGCTTCCTGAACCCGGCTGTCACGGCCTCCGCATCGGCCCACCCCGGCACATTCCGCGGGTTGACGAACGATACGCACTGGATCTGTTTGAGGCCCGTCCCAGAAAGGCTGTCGATCAGCGCAATCTTCCGCTCGGTCGGGATCGGCCCCTTCTCGATCTGGAACCCCTCGCGCGGGCCTTCCTCGTTGATGCGCACCGCCTTTGGCAGATCACTCATGAGGCTTACTATCCTGCTGGCCACGGTTCGACCGCGGCACATTCCGCGCCCGATGAACCGGGCGTCACGCACCTTGCGCGCTCAGTAGCGCCGGATCAAGCCCACGAGCTTGCCCTGGACCTCGACCTGGTCGGGTCCGAAGTGGCGGGTCTCGTAATTTGGGTTCGCGGCTTCGAGCGAAACCTTGCCGCCCTGACGGTAGATCCGCTTGAGAGTCGCCTCCTCGTGCTCGACCAGCGCCACGACGATGTCGCCGTTGGTTGCCGTATCGGCGCGCTTGATGATGACGGTGTCGCCGTCGTGGATGCCGGCATCGATCATCGAGTCGCCGACTACCTCGAGCGCGAAGTGCTCGCCGCCACCGATCATGTCAGGGGGGCACATCACGTCCTGGCTGTGATCCTGGATGGCGCTGATCGGGACGCCCGCGGCAATACGGCCCATCATCGGCACATTGATGCCCGAAGGACCCATATCGACCGGCGACGGTCGAGCGTCGCGGCCGCCTTCGATCACCTGTGGCTTGAAGGGTGGCCGCGCGGCGGCCGCCGAATCCTCCTGCAGCGCCTCGGGCAGCTTGACGATCTCCAAGGCCCGCGCCCGGTGCGGCAGCCGACGGAGAAACCCGCGCTCCTCGAGCGCCGTGATCAGGCGATGGATGCCCGACTTGGACTTGAGGTCGAGCGCCTCCTTCATTTCCTCGAACGATGGCGGAACGCCCGTCTCCTGGACCTTATGGTGGATGAGCAGGAGAAGTTCCTTCTGCTTGGCCGTCAGCATGGTGTCTCCAATCCTATCCGGCGGTGCCACATCCGGGACGGGCATTGCCACAGCAAGAGCATTGGCGCGCCGTCTCCGGTCTCACCTCGTCACTCGCCTATCGACTGACCCGACAGCGACGCGCCACGAGGGCCACACGCGCAAATGTTGTACAAACCGGGAACACCATAGATGTTCTAGCGTTGTTCCGCAAGCCCCCCCCTCAACGCGGTCCCGGGCATTGCAGCTGTGCCACGGCGCCGAATAGGTAGAACGCTGAATGTTGCAGGCCGGTTCAGCACCCATTCATGGCGGGCACTCTACAGGTGCGGATAGCTGTGGGCGGCAGTTCCCTTGTCGGGGACCATGTCAAACATCATGTCCGTGTCTCGCGGTCCGGCGTTCGCAAGAGGCCGGGCTCCATGCCGGGCTGTTGCGTTGCGGTCCGTGGTCGAGAATGGGTATCGATGCACCATCTCCTTCCTGCGTCATGGTATCGTCTGCCACGCTGGCGGAGGGAGGGTCGACGAGCAACCTGATGATACGAGCTCTATTGATCGCCGCCGCGCTTTTGATCCTGCCGGCCCTTTCCCGGGCCGAGGGGCCGCGCAGCGCCTCGGAAACACCAGGGACACAGACGGACATCGTCGTCGCCGAGGCCTCCTGCACCAGCCTTTGCCAGACTCGACACAACCAGTGCCGGATCGCGACCCGAGGCGCCGCGCGCTGCGACGCGGAATTGCAGCGCTGCCTCAAGGGGTGCATCGCCACCAAGAAGCGGTAGGGCCTCTGAGGGGCTGATGGCCCTTGCCGTCATCGCTGGCGAGTGCGAATCGTAACGCGCCGATGTTGTCGTCGGCCCGTCCAAGTGGGAGGCTCTCCCATGCCCGCGCGTTTCTCGACCCACGAAGTCACCAACCAGCCGCCGCCCTTCGAGGGCCGCAACCTGTTCGCCGACGACGCCGCACTGCGCGACGCCGTCCTGCGCCACTCCCCCCATGCCACGGGCAAGCTCACGGCGCTCGGCGCTACCTTCGGAAGTCGCGAAGCCTTCGACCGCGGCCGCCTCGCCAACGAGCATCCTCCGCGGCTGAAGATCCACGACAGGCAAGGGCGCCGCCTCGATCAGGTCGAGTTCCATCCCGCCTACCACGCGTGCATGGAGGCGAGCTTCAGCGCGGGGCTCCACTGCAGCACCTGGGATCACCTCGCGACGCCGGGCGCCAAGCCGGCGCCGGGCGCCCAAGTCTCGCGCGCGGCCGGCTTCTACATGGCCGCGCAGATGGAGGCGGGGCACTGCTGTCCGATCACCATGACGCACGCCGCGGTGCCGACGCTACGCCTCGCCCCGGCGATCGCCGCCGAGTGGATCCCGCGCATCCTCTCGCGCACCTACGATCCGTCTTTTCGCGCCCCGCACGAGAAGGCCTCCGTGACTATCGGCATGGGGATGACCGAGAAACAGGGTGGCACCGATGTGCGCACCAACGCTACCACGGCCGAAGCGATCGCACCCGGCGCGGGCGGCGGCACCCATCGTCTCATCGGTCACAAGTGGTTCATGTCGGCGCCGATGAGCGACGCGTTTCTGGTTCTCGCGCAGAGTGCGCCGGGACTCTCCTGCTTTCTGGTGCCGCGCATCCTACCGGATGGGCGGGTCAATGGGCTCGCGTTCCAGCGCCTCAAGGACAAGCTCGGAAACCGCTCGAACGCCTCCTCCGAGGTCGAGTTCCAGGGCGCCGAAGGATGGCTCGTCGGCGACGAAGGGCGCGGCGTCCCGGCGATCCTCGAGATGGTGACGGCGACGCGGCTCGACTGCGCGGTATCGTCGGCCGGCCTGATGCGGCTCGCGCTTGCCGTCGCGCTACACCACGCCCGCCACCGGACCGTCTTCCAGCGCCGCCTCGTCGACCAGCCGCTGATGGCGCACGTCCTTTCCGATATGGCGCTCGATGTCGAGGCGGCCGTCGCGCTCGCGTTCCGTCTCGCCGCCGCCGTGGATGAGGCGCCGCACGACGAGCGGGCCCGCGACTGGGTCAGGCTGATGACGCCAGTGACCAAGTTCTGGGTTTGCAAGATCGCGCCGGGGCTGGTGTACGAAGCGATGGAGTGCCTCGGCGGCAATGGCTACGTAGAGGAGGGCCTGGTGGCGCCGCTCTATCGCGAGGTGCCGGTCAACGCGATCTGGGAAGGCTCGGGCAACGTCATGGCGCTGGATCTGCTGCGGGTCCTGCAGCGCGAGCCGCAGGCTGTGACGCAAGTTCTGGATGAGATCGCGGTCGGTGCCGCCGGAAGCGTGGTGCTGACGGCATCGCTGGAGCGGTTGCGCGCAGCGTTGCAGGACCGCCAGGGTATCGAGGCGCGAGCCCGTCAGATCGCCGAGCAGCTCGCGCTCCTTGCCGCGGCGACTCTGCTGCAGTCGCACGCGCCCTCGGCAGTCGCCGACGCGTTTATTGCAACTCGGATCGCCTCGCCCGGCCGACAGCTCTATGGCCAGGGACTAGAGGCCTTCGACGCGGGTGCTATCCTGGAACGGACGCTGTCCGGCTGATCAGAGCGCTTCCACCGACGACGACACGCCCGGCTGCCCCGAACGCGGGGTCGCGCCGAGCCGGCCGATGATCGCCTCGAGCGCGGCGATCAATTCCTCGCGGCGCGCATCGGGCATCTGCTCCAGTAGCCGCTCCTCGACACGCTGCGCCGCCGGCTTGGTCGCGACCAGCATCGCGCGGCCCTCTGGCGTGAGCCGCACGACGTAGGCGCGGGCGTCGGAGCGCGAGCGGCGGCGGGTCAGCAGACCGCGTTTCACCAGCCGCTTGACGATATCGGCGAGCGTAGAGCGGTCGATACCGGTTGCGTCGACAATCTGTGTCTGGCTGGCGCTCTCCAGCGACTCGAGCGCGGCGAGCACGGTGAACTGCCGCGGCGTCAGCTCGGCACCCGACGTTTCGTGAGCAAACATCTCGTCCGCGGCCTGGCTGGCGCGATGGAGCATGTGAATCGCCGACGCGTCGAGCCGGTGTGAAGTGGCATCCTGCATTGTCGCAAAGACCTCGGCTGAACGAAGCAACCTCATCATCCTGTAAATCAGGCCACGGAATCGCGGCAGATGAGTGGCACCAGCCGCACATACGCCGAACACGTCGCACTCAGTGGCATGTCGTCGCGACGACTGGCGAACGATTGCCGCTCGGGAATTGAACGATGCCAGTCGCGAAAAGTTCCGCCTCGCCCGCAGACTCTGTGCGCAGATCGCATGTTACGAGACTAAATGGCCGGTCGACCGCCGGCGGCCCCGGAGTGCGCTGCGGGCGACTTGCCTTGAGCCGGACGGTCACCACGTATAGGGAAAGGTGACCGATAAACGATCGGCCAGCAGCCGCGACCGCGCCAATCCGGGACGACAATGACGCTCGACGACATCCGCGCCGACTTCGCCGTCCTCGACGACTGGGAGGACCGGTACAGGTATGTGATCGAGCTCGGGCGCGAGCTGCCGCCGCTCGACGAGGCGCTGCGGACGCCGGCCAACAAGGTGCGCGGCTGCGCCAGCCAGGTATGGCTGGCGACCCATTGGGTGCCCGGCACCGGTTCGGCGCCCACGCTTTCAATTCGGGGCGACAGCGACGCCCATATCGTGCGGGGCCTGATCGCGATCCTGCTGTCGATCTATGTGGGCCGAACCGCGAGCGGCGTGCTCGAAGCGGACGCGCGGGGTGTCTTTTCGGAGCTCGGCCTCAGCGATCACCTCACGGCCCAGCGCTCGAACGGCCTCAATTCAATGGTCGAGCGCATCCGGGCCGATGCCCGTGCAGCGCTGGCTTCGCAAGAGACCTGACGCGCCCAGGTACGGCATTGCCGACGCCAAGAAAAAGCACGCCCGGATCTCTCCGGACGTGCCCTGTTCTTAGCCGTCAACCGACGTCAGATCTCAATATCGTCCGAGCCCCAATCGTTAGATCCATGGTCGTCGGCATGGTCGTACGTGCCGGGGTCGTTGTCGCCGTCGTCGTGACGAACGTGCTCGTTCTGGGTCGATGAGCTGTCGTCCTTACGATCGTGCTGACCGGCCTGCGCTTCGCCCTTGTTGCCGCCGAACATGCCGCCGAGCGTGTTCGAAAGCAGCGCACCGCCGGCCACACCTGCGGCCATGGCAGCCGCGGTCCTCAGGAAGCCGCCGCCGCTGCTCTGCTGAGGCGCCTGCTGATGGGGCATAGGCGCGCCCGGACGCCCCGACGAGGCGTACGAGGGGTCACGGCCGCGCCAGGGCTGCTCCGGCTCCTGCTGCTCGTAGCGGCTCGGGGCCGTGCGCGATCCGATCGGCGGGATGCCGCTGCCGCGCTGGTCGTCGTGACCATCGCGGGAAGGCGGGGCCGCCGCGCGGCGGGCGCCGCCGAGGAAACCACCTGAGCTGCCCTGTGCGGGCCGCGAGCCGCCCGAAAGTTGCGCCTCGAGCTCCTTGTTCCGAGCCTCCAGTTCGTCGATGTACTGCTCGTACTCGTCGAACTTCGCGTCCTGGATCAGGACGGTCTGCACGAGCATGTACGCGCTATCAGGGTGGCGCCGGATGAGCTGATTGATCAGCGCTTCGGCTTCCGGATCCTTCTCTGCGAGGCCGTTCTCCCTCATGCCGTCGAACAGACCGTTGATCGCCTGTCGCTCTTCGGGGGTCAAAGCCATCTGAATTTCGCTCCCTCGGTTATGGATGCCCCACCAATGTCGGGTGGCGCGGCAGCCGGCGCAAGGCTGCCGCAAAAGACGACAAAAATTTAATGTTGGCGCCGCAGGTCACTGCAACCAAAGCGGGAATATCGCTCCGAACGCGTCGTGCCGGAATGGCGAACACTGTGAACCACGTCGCGGACTAAGGCGTGGCGTCGGCCGTTTCCGGAACGTCGAACGCGCCGAGCAGAAGGAAGCCGGCCGCAAATCCGCCCAGGTGCGCCTCCCAGGCGATCCCGGCGGCGTCGGTCAGCAGGGGCGCTGCGACGGCAATCACGAAGTTGACGACGACGAAGGCGCCGACTGCGAACAGCACGCGGCGGCTACGCAGGCACTCGCCGAGCGTCGCCAGCGGCACCGAGCGCGGCGACTCGCGCATCTCGTGCACTTCGCCATTGTCGATCGCCGGCAGGAGCAGGCGGAACCCTGCCGCCATCAGCCCGGAGATCGCGCCCGACGCACCCACCATGGGGACCACCTCTCCCCACCGTATCAGCCCGAACAGGGCCGCGCCGGCTACACCGCAGACCAGGGCGAACACCATGAACCGGGCCGAGCCGATGCGGCGGGCGACGGCACTGCCGAATACGAGCAGCCACGCGCCGTTGATCATCAGGTGGGTGATGTCGCCGTGCACGAACTGATGGGTGACGAAGGACGTCCAGGCCGCAATCGGCCCGCCCGGGATCTGATCCGCAATACCCGTATAGCGTGCCGGAATGAACGCCAGCGCCCACACGACATACTCGTCGTTCGCCTGCGACAGCATCGCGAGGCCACCGTGGATCGCTGCCAGCAACCCCAGGAGCAAGAGGACAGCCCCCGGGACGTTGAGAATGGGTTCGCGGGTCAAGGCAGTCCTCGGTTGTGGTGATATCCAGCACGGGAGGGCAACAAATTCGCCCTGCTCCTTCTGGCACGATCGTTAACTGGCACGAAAGCTGCTGATTGGTTCCCACGCAAGCTCATTTGGCGCGCGGCTGTTCAGGATTGGATCGGACAGCATGACGCACCCATTGGCCGCGCGCACGTAGATGGTGGGGAAGCCTCCGCCCTGTCGGGGACATGGAATGCAGAATACGACGAGCCAGGTACTTTATCAGTATTGGAACGACGTTCGCGGAACGCGTTTGGCGCCGCGCCGCTTCGAAATCGAGCCGGCGCGCTTCTCCGCGATCCTGCCCGAGACCTTCGTCGTCGAGTGCGAGGAGGGTGCCGGGCACCGGTTCCGTCTCGCCGGCACGCGGGTCAGCGAGAAGCTCGGCTTCGAGTTGCGCGGTCGCGCTCTGACGGAACTTTTTGACCCTCAGTGCCATGCGGATATCAAGCCGATCGTCCAGGCCGTGACGCAGCAGGGCGCGGTCGGACTCATCGATGTCGACATGCCCACCGCGAGTGGCCGCACCGCCCGCTTCGAGATCATCATCCTACCTCTCGTCCACACCAACGAACGCCTAACGCGCATTCTCGGTGCGATCTCGACGCTCGATCATCAGCCATGGCTCGGCAACGAGCCGCTGCTGCCCGGACGCGTCGTCGCCAGCGAGGTGATCTGGCCGGACGGACGGCCGCACGCGATCGCGAGCCGCATGGCGACTCAAAGCCCGTTCCGCGGCGATCTCGCCCGCTCGCGCATCGTCCGCGATCGCCGCCGCATCTTCCGCGTTTACGACGGCGGACGGTAAAGCGGCGTCCCATTCCGGTACGCCTCGTGCCACGCCGCCGGCTTGCCAATTACCGTGCGGCGTCGGCGGACAGGATCTCCTTCGCCCGCGCGCAGTCGGCGTCCATCTGCGCCTTCAGCGCATCCGGCCCGTCGAACTTGCGGTCGCCGCGCAGGTACTCGACGAACTCGACCTCGATCCTGCGGCCGTAGAGATCGCCGTCGAATTCGAACAGGAACACCTCGAGCACCGGCGAGCCGTCGTCGAAGGTCGGGCGCGTGCCGAGGTAGGCGGCGGCCTGATAGCGCGTCCCCTCCAGATCGACATGCACCGCGTAGATGCCGTGCGCGAGGGCGGCACCCTTGCCTAGCGCGATGTTGGCCGTCGGATATCCGAGGCCAGTGCCGCGCCGCGCACCGCCCTGGACGATGCCTTCCACTTTCCAGCGATGCCCCAGCATCTCCGCCGCTCCCCTCACGTCGCCCTGCGCCAGCTCGGCGCGTACTGCGCTCGAGGAAAAAATCTCTCCGCCGCTGCCGACTGGCGCGACCACGGAAACACCGAAACCGAAGCTCCGTCCGAGCGTCACCATCTGCTCGGTATTGCCAGTGCGACTCTTCCCGAAAAGGAAGTCATGGCCGATGACGACGTGCTGCACGCCAAGCCCCGCGACCAGCACCCTTTCGACGAAAGTCTCCGCCGACATGGTGGCGAACTCGCGCTCGAACGCGATCACGAACGTCAGCTCGACACCGTACGTCTCGAGCAGCTTCAACTTCTGCGGCAGCGGCGTCAGGCGGAACAGCGGCCGCGATGGCTGGAAGAATTCTCTGGGATGGGGCTCGAAGACCAGCGCGGCGGTGCGTGCGCCGATCGGCGCCGCGACCTCGCGCGCGCGCGCGATGAGAGCCTGGTGGCCCCGGTGCACGCCGTCGAAATTGCCGATCGCCACCGCTGCCCCGCGCGCGCCCGGCGGCACGTGATCATAGCCCTGGAACACGTCCATCGATTTTTTCGATCCTCGACCCGCCGTGGCGAGCACTCGCCCTCGCCTGCCTGTACGGGACGAGTAGGAAAATAGCGAACCACGTCTCTCGGCGCGAGAGTTTAGCTCATGTCACGCCGGGCGAGCCGATATCATCAGGATCGCCTCGCCGTCGAGGACCGACTTGCCGTTGACCGTGCAGACACAGTCGAACCGCGCACGCCGCTTGGCGGGAAACAGCTCGGCGACCTTGACCTTGGCGACAACCTCGTCACCGATCCGCACCGGGCCCTTGAAGTTGAGTGTCTGGGAAACGTAGATGGCGCCGGGCCCGGGCAGCTCCATGCCGAACACCGCCGAGATGAAGCTCGCCGTCAGCATGCCGTGCGCGATGCGCTGCTTGAACATGGTGCGGGCGGCAAACTCTGCATCGAGATGCACGGGATTCTTGTCCCCCGTCACCTCCGCAAAGCCGACGATGTCCGCTTCGGACACGGTCTTCGCAAAGGTCGCCTCCATTCCGAGTTCGAGATCCTCGAAATAGTAGGCCTTCCGCGTCATGATGGTCATTGTCCGGCTCCCCCAGTTTGCTCCCGTGCAAGCGCGCTTATTGCGCGCCCATGCTTTTTCGCGGGGCTCAACGTAGGACCCGCCATAATGCGTTGCAACAGAGAAAGTTGCACATCACGCCGCATCGCACAAACCTCGTAAACAACGTTTACGCTGGTTCTCCGCCTGTGATCGGCGCGCCGGCGTCTCGTCGGCATAGGCGACATGCAGCCGCTGCAGCGCCCGATACGAACGCATTACTGGACCGGGGCACCGGATTCATCGATGGTCGCGCCCGGTGGCGCGTTGCGCCCCCCTGACCTCAGGATCGAACCTGACCTCAGGGTAAGTAGCGCGTCCTAGCCGGGAGCTGACGCCAGAAATGTCGGAATTGGGAAGCGCGCCGCTCGTCCGGCGCAACGTAAGCCTGCTCGCGCTGGCGCAGGGCCTGTTCATGTCCATCCAGGGCATGGGCATCGCTACGAGCCCGCTCGCCGCACACGCGCTGCTTGGCGATGACAAGTCTCTATCGACGCTGCCGGTCTTTCTCGTCCAGCTCGGCATCATGCTGACGACGTTTCCGGCCTCGATGCTGATGGACCGCATCGGGCGGCGCGCCGGCTTCACCATCGGCCTGATGTTCGGCATCGCGTTCGGCCTCGTCGGCGCCTACGCGGTCTATATCCGCAGCTTCGAACTGTTGTGCGTCTCCACCTTCGTGCAGGGCATGTCGGCTTCCTTCGCCTGGTACTACCGCTTCGCCGCCGCCGACAGCGCCCCCGTGGATTTCAAGGCGCGCGCGATCTCCTACGTTATGCTCGGCGGCGTCATCGCCGGGTTTGTCGGCCCCCAGCTCGCCAAGTGGACGGTCAACTGGTTCGCGCCGGTCACCTTCGCCGGCGTCTACATCGCGGTGAGCTGCGTCAGCCTCATCAGCATGGTCGTCATCCAGGGCATCCGTATTCCACCGCTCACCGCCACCGAACGCGCTACCGGCGGCCGCCCACTGCGTGAGATCATGCGCCAGCCGACCTATCGCGTCGCGCTCATCTCCTCGATGCTCGGCTACGGCGTGATGACGCTCGTCATGTCGGCGACGCCGCTCGCCATGCTCGACTGCGGCTACCTGTTTCCCGACAGCGCAACGGTGATCCAAGTCCACATCATCGCGATGTTCCTGCCGTCGTTCTTCACGGGCTCGCTGATCCAGCGCTTCGGCGAGCTGCCGATCATCGCGACCGGCGCGCTCATCCAGCTCGCCTGCGCGCTCGTCAATCTCGCCGGCGTCGATTTCTGGAACTTCCTCATCGCCAACCTGTTCGTCGGCCTCGGGTGGAATTTCACTTTCGTCGGCGGCTCGACGCTGCTGACGCGCACCTATCGCCCGGCCGAGCGCGCCAAAGTGCAGGCGAGCCATGATTTCACCGTCTACGCCACCACCGCGACGGCGGCCGCCCTTGCGGGCTTCCTCCAGCAGCGCGCCGGCTGGACGATCCTCAACCTCGCCGCCATTCCTCTGATGGCGATCGTCGTCAGTGCGGCCATCTGGCTGACGCTGCACCAGCGCAAGGCCGCCGCGCAGCAGGTCAAGCCGGCGGAATGAGGCCGCCGGTCCGCGCCTGGGCGCAACACGGGGTCGACGGAACTTTTGCCCGATGCGGACGTTCGGTTCGACGGGCGCAGCGCTGATGCTGCGCGACCGATTTCGCTTGCGGGTCCGAACATGGCTGACGGCACCAACTCACGCGCAGCGCCGCGTGATGACGAACCACGTCCGTCCGATGGCGCTGGCGACGCTCCGCCGGAGCAGCTGTCCGACAGCGAGCGTCGCAGGCTGTTGCTCGGCCGCTTTCTCCAAACGGCAACGCGATTCTGGCGTGGCGAGGGGCGTACGCGTGCTTGGCTGCTGACCGGCGGCCTGCTGGCGATCATCGTCGCGATCGTCGGCGCCGCCTATGCGATGAATCTCTGGAACCGCGCGATCTTCGACGCACTCGAGCGACGCGACGCGCCGCTGGTCGGCAAACTGGCGCTGGTCTATGTCGGCATCCTCGTCGTCAGCGTCGTGTTCGCCATCATCCTGGTAGCGCTGCGCACGGCCCTGCAGCGCGCCTGGCGGCGATGGGTAACGACGCACATCATCGATCGCTGGCTGAGCAACGGCCGCTATTACCAGCTCAACCTCGTCACCGGCGACCATACCAACCCCGAAGCGCGCATGTCCGAGGACGTGCGCATCGCGACGGAAGCGCCGGTCGATTTCGTCACCGGCGTCCTGCAGGCGTTCCTTTCAGCGGCGACGTTCATCGTCGTGCTGTGGACGATCGGCGGCGCACTCGACCTATCGGTAATCGGCATCTCGATGCAGGTGCCGGGCTTCCTCGTCATAGCGGCGGTGCTCTACGCGCTTATCGCAAGCGGCGCCATGGTCATGATCGGCAGCCGCTTCGTGCAGGCGTCGGAAGCCAAGAACCAGTCGGAGGCCGACTTCCGCTACGTGCTGACGCGCGTGCGCGAGAACGGTGAGAGCATCGCGCTGATACGCGGCGAGGGCGAGGAGCAGATGGGCCTCAACCGCTCGCTCGGCAACGTCGTCTCCGCCTGGCGCCGCGTCGCGATCCAGACGATGAAGACCACGGCGGTTTCGCAGACCTCCTCGTTCATCGCGCCAGTGTTGCCGATCATCCTGTGCGCGCCGAAATACCTCGACGGCTCGATGTCGCTCGGCCAGATCATGCAGGCGGCGTCCGCGTTCACCATCGTCCAGGCCGCCTTCAACTGGGTTGTCGACAACTACCCGCGCCTCGCCGACTGGACCGCATCCGCCGTGCGCGTCGGCTCCCTCATCGCCTCCCTCGACACGCTGGAAGGTGCCGAGAAAGGCGATCAGGTGGGGCGGATCAAGATCAGCAACGAGGGCGAGGGCGCGGCGATGCGCCTCAACGATCTCTCCGTCGCGCTCGATGACGGCACCGCGATCCTCGACCAGACCGAGGTCGAGATCATGCCAGGCGAGCGCGTGCTGATCGCGGGCGAATCCGGCACCGGCAAGAGCACGCTGGTGCGCGCGCTGGCGGGCCTGTGGCCGTGGGGCGGCGGTTCCGTCGAGGTGCAGAAGGGCGCATCGCTGTTCCTGCTGCCGCAGCGGCCCTACGTGCCCGTCGGCACGCTGCAGCGCGCGGCAACCTATCCCGACGCACCAGAGAGCAAGACCGGTGAGGAGGTCGCGGAGGCCCTGACGGTCGTCGGATTGCCTCACCTCGTCGACAAGCTCGACGAGGAGGGCCCCTGGGATCAGACGCTCTCCGGCGGCGAGAAACAGCGCCTCGCGATCGCGCGCATCCTGCTGCACGATCCCGACATCGTCGTTCTCGATGAAGCGACCGCCGCACTCGACCCGAAGAGCCAGGACGAGCTGATGGATCTCCTCGTCACGCGCTCGCCGCACACCACGATCATCAGCGTCGGCCACCGCCCCGAGCTCGAGGCGTTCCACACCCGCAAGCTCACACTTGCGCGCCGCCGAGAAGGCGCCCGCCTGGTCCGCGACGACATACTGCGGCGACCGGGCCGCAGCGGCAGGCTGTCACGCTGGCTGTTCCGGCGCAAAACGGCCTGAGGTGGGGGCGTCCCGGCCTCACCTCTTGGAGACAGCGGCGAGATCCTCCATGATCTCGAGCTGGATCTGCTGGATCTCCGCCAGCCGCTCCCACTGCTTGCTGATCAGGTGATCGAGCTTCTCGTGGAGATGGCGGATCTCGAGTTCCGCCTTCAGATTGATGCGGTAGTCGTTCTCGGACCGCAGCCGGTCCTTCGCCTCCTGGCGCTTCTGGCTCATCATGATGATCGGCGCCTGCACGGCCGCGAGGCACGACAGCACCAGATTGAGCAGGATGAACGGATAGGGATCGAATATCGCGCGCGAGGTCGCCCACACGTTGAAGGCCATCCACAGCACCAGCACCCCGAAGAAGCTGGCGATGAACCCCCAGCTCCCGCCGAAGTCGGCGATGTAGTCGGCCATGCGCTCGCCAGTCGTACGCGACTGCACCCAGTTCGCCTCGGTGTCGCGCGCGATCGTTTCCTCCCGCGCGATGCTTTGAACCACCTGCTGCTCAAGAGCTGAGATTTCGCCCCGCTCACGTTCAAGCAGCTCCGCTACGTAGCGCGAGCGCTCCTCCACCAGATGCCGGCGGCAGATGAAACCATGCCGATCCAGCGTCGGATGTTGAGCCGCGAGCCGCTGCGCCAACGACGGACGGACCTGCCCGAATGGAATGAGCTCCGGCGATTCGGCATCGCAGATCGCACAGGTCCGGTGCAGGTGCGTATGTTCGGCTGCGTCCGTGCGCTTCTTGCTGACCATACCCGCTTGCCCTTCTGCCAACCTGCCCGCTGACCACTCACCGAGCACCACGCGCCGAAATCATACGCAAGCCCGCCCCTACCCACCAACCCGGCGGCAGGATACCGTCGCAACCGGGCACATCATGAGCGAATCACTCCTCCTCGTCGCGCAAAGCCTGCTGGGCATCATCCTGATCCCGCTGCTGATCTGGCAGACGGGCGAGGGACGGCGCGCGCTCGGCGCCCGCGAGGTCGCCCGGACCATTGTCGCCGGCCTTGCGCTCCAGTTCGCCATCGCCGTACTGTTCCTCAAGGTGCCGCAGGCGAGCGTGATGTTCGACGCGGCGACTGGCGTGATCGGCGCCCTTCAGCGCGCGAGCGAAGCCGGCGTACGGCTCGTGTTCGGCTACCTCGCCGGCGGCCCGGCGCCGTTCGAGATGACGCAGCCACGCAACGCCTTCATTCTCGCCTTCCAGGCACTGCCGCTGATCCTGTTGCTGAGCGCACTATCGCGCCTCCTCTACTACTGGGGCGTCCTGCAGTGGCTGGTGGCGGCGTTCGCCGGCATCCTCAGGCGCACGTTCGGCATCGGCGGGCCGCTTGGCGTGTCGTCGGCGGCCAATGTCGTGATGGGCATGGTCGAGGCGCCGCTGCTGATCCGCCCCTACCTCAAAAGCATGGGACGCGGCGCCCTGTTCGCGACCATGGCCGTCGGCATGGCGACGCTGGCCGGCACGGTGCTGGTCGTCTACGCCTCGATCCTGGAGCCGCTGGTGCCGGGCGTCGCCGGCCACCTGATCGCCGCCTCACTGATGAATGTGCCGGCCGCACTCATGCTGTCGAAGCTCGCGGTGCCGGAAGGATTTGAGGGCGGGCCGGCGTCCGCCCACATCGAGCTCGACCGCCCGCCGCGCTCGAGCATGGACGCCATCGTCCAGGGCACGACCGACGGCGCCCAGCTCCTGGTGGCGGTCGCCGCCATGCTGGTCGTGATGGTGGCCCTCGTGGCGCTCGCCAACGAGATCCTGGGTGCGGTCACAGGCTTTTTCGGCCAGCGGTTGACGCTGCAGCAGATCCTCGGCTGGGTCTGCACGCCGCTCGCCCTCCTGCTCGGCATCCCGTGGGGCGAAGCCGGCATCGGCGGCGCACTCATCGGCCAGAAGGTGGTCCTCAACGAGTTCCTCGCCTACCTCGATCTCGCCGCCACGGACCCCGCCGCTCTCTCCCCGCGCTCGCGACTGATCATCACCTATGCACTTTGCGGATTTGCCAATCTCGGCTCGCTCGGCATCATGCTCGGCGGAATGGTCGCGATGGCTCCGGATCGCAGCGCCGAGATCGTTGCGCTCGGGCCCCGCTCGCTGCTGGTGGGCTTTTTCGCGGCGCTCCTGTCGGCGGCGATCGTCGGGGCGTTGAGCTGGTAGATCGCGGACCGGGGACCGGCGAGGACGAGGCGGAATGGCCGACGGGGCGGACGAGGAAAAGCGCGGCAAACGGCCGGCACAAGCTGCCGACGATTCCGCGCCTCCGCCCGCATCCCCGCCTTCGTGGACGGCGAAGCTCGGCCGTCCCCTCCTCGCGCTGGTTCTCGGCGCGCTCGGCGCAGTGATCTTCGTTTACTTCCGGATGCCGCTGCCGTGGTACCTCGGCGCGCTCACCGCCTGCCTCGTGGCCTCGGTTGCCGGCCTCCCGGTCGATCGTCCGCGCGTCCTCGGAGGTCCTTTGCGCGCCGCGCTCGGCGTCGCGGTCGGCTCGGCCTTTACGCCGGCGATCCTAGGCAATTTCGGCGCAATGGCGAGCAGCCTTCTCATCCTCGTCCCGTTCATGATCCTGATCACGACGACGAGCACGACATTCTACCGCCGCTTCGCCGGCTTCGACCGGCCGACCTCGTTCTTCTCGGCGGTCCCCGGTGGACTTACGGACATGACGGCGATGGCGGAGCAGTCCGGCGCCAACCAGCGCACCGTCATCCTCGTCCAGGCGACCCGCATCGTCCTCATCGTCTTCTCGGTGCCGCTGTTTTTGCAGGTCCACGACGGGCTCGTGGCGAAGTCGATATTTGCGAGCCCGGTCCGGCTTGCCGACATGACGCTCGTGGACGCGGCGACGCTCCTCGCCATGGCTGCGATCGGCTGGTTCGCCGCCGACCGCCTGGGGCTTGCCGGCGCGCCGATCGTCGGGCCGATGATCGTCAGCGGCATCGCGCACGCGACCGGCCTCACCACCGTACGGCTGCCGCTCGAACTCCTGGTGTTCGCGCAGATCGGGGTCGGCGTGATGCTCGGCTGCCAGTTCCGCGGTCTCACGCTCAAGGAGTTCACCCACACGATGGTGTGGGGGATGCTCAACGCGGTCGTGCTGCTGCTGGTCACGGCCGTCGTGGTGGTGCTCGTTGCGCGGCTCACCGGTTTCGATCAAGTGTCGGTGCTGATGGCGTTCGCGCCGGGCGGCCAGACCGAGCTCAATCTGCTCGCCTACATCCTTGGCGTCGACGTCGCCTATGTCGCCCTCCACCATCTCGCACGCCTCGCGATCGTGCTGATCGGCGCCCAGCTCGTCTTCAAGACACAGAAGGGCTGGCTCAAGCCCTGAGGCGGGCCGCCGTCGCGCCCCCCATCGCCACGTCCCGCCAAACCCCTTATGCTGGCGTCGCAGATAAGTCCGCGGAGAGGAAAAGCGTGGCCGAGAGATCGATCTGGGCGGAGGCGCGCGCACCGACGCTCGACGAGTTCGAGGCGCTGGCGAATACGGCATGGAACGCGCTGCCCGAGGAGTTCCGCAAGTTCACGACCGCCGTGATGATCCGCATCGAGGAGTTCGCCACCGACGAGGTGCTCGACAGCCTCGGCATTGAGAGCGAGTACGACTTGATGGGCCTCTACCACGGCGTCAGCCTCGATCGCAAAAGCGTGATGGATTCGGGGGGGCAACCCGACGTCGTGGTGCTGTACAGACGCGCGATCCTCGACTACTGGGCGACCGGCGACGAGACGCTGGGCGACCTCGTCACCCACGTGCTCGTGCACGAGATCGGGCACCATTTCGGCCTGTCCGATGAGGACATGGAATTGATCGAAGCCAAGGCCGGATAACGCGGCTGGCATAGGGTGAGACGTGGCGCCGTCGCGCCACTGTGGCCACCTTGCCTCGCGGCATCATGGTGCGGGGCAAAAGTCTTCCTGCCACATTGAAAACGACAATGTGGCAGTCAATGATCCCGCTGTGGTCTCGAGACGGCCGTCTCATGACCATGCCGAGGCCACGCGGCGGATATCGGAGAGGGGATTACGTTGACTTTTGCCTGCGCATTTCTTGGCCGGGGACAGCTCGGCTGGGCAAGGACGCTTGCAGCGGCAATCGCGGGGCTTGCGCTCCTCTCGTCCGCGCCCTCGCTCGCGGGGCCGACCCCGGAGGAGTACGCCAAGCACGTCGGCGGCAATGCGCAGATCATCAATCCCGGCGAGCTGAGGCTCGACGGCCGCCGCATGACCTGCGGCCAGCGTCCGACGGTCATCGACGACCAGCTCGACGACTACGGCGCCGCCTATCCCGGTTTCCTGATCCTCAACTCCAAGCTGATGTCACGCGTCCCGACCGCGGTGAAGCTCTGGATCTACGCTCACGAATGCGGGCACCAGTTTCGCGGCCCCGACGAGGAGACCGCCGACTGTTTCGCCGTCCAGCGCGGGCGCCGGCAGGGGTGGCTGACGCCGGAGGGGCTGGAGGAGATCTGCAGCTTCATCCGCCCCTCGAAGGGGTCGACCATGCACTTTTCGGGCTCACATCGCTGCGAAGCCATGCGGCGTTGCTTTGCCGATCCGAAGGTGCAGTGAGCGGCGCGCTCCAGTAATCCCCGCTCTCGCGGCCGGCGCCTACGATGGCGCCCATGCGCTTCATCGACCTCACGCTGAAACTGCTCGGCCTCGCCGATGTGATCTGCAAGTGGCAGGCGATGATGGCGCGCCTCGACAAGGCCAAGCGCCTCAAGGTCGCCCGCTATGCTCTACGGATCGCGCAATCGCTCGCCCGCATGGCGGCAGCACTCGAGCGGCTCGAAGCCGACGCGGCCGACCGAACCGCTCGCCGCTCGGCCATTCGCGAGATCGGCCAGCTCGCGGGCTACATCGAACTGATCGTCTCGACCTTGCGCGGGCACGTGGATGGGCGTTGCCTAGCCGGCGTCGAACGGCGCCTGCGGCCACTTTCCGATACCGAGGGTCTCACGAACGCACTCACCCGCATAGAGCCTCGGCGGATCGAACATATCGTCGCCGCCGAAGGCTATATGCGGGCGCTATCCGACAGTCTGCGCGTCTGACGTAACGACGCTCCGATCAGAACGGCAGGAGCGTCGCCAGTGCCGGAGTGTCCATCTTGTAGCTGAACCGCGCGAGCACCGAATGCGAAGCCAGATCGACATTCGAGCGATACTGGCCGATCGATGAGCCGTCGTCTCCGCGGATACCGACGGTGGAACTGCCATCGAGCGTCACGTAGTTGTATTCGATGCCAAGCATCAGATTGGGCATGATCTCCTGCTCGAATCCGACACCGAATACCCAGCCCGTGTAGAAATGCTTGCTGCTCGACAGAAAGTCGGGCGCAGGGACGTTGTCGTCACTGGTCGTGCGGACGGAGGCGCCTGCCGTCCCGATCTTCGCATAGGCGAGCCTGTTGCCCCAGGAATAGCCGATGCGGGTCGCCATCATCACCATGTAGTCGACCTTCGCCGTCATCGTGCCGGCAGTGACGCCACCGAATAGGTCCACCCCACGCTTGATCTCGCGGTCGTATCCGCTCGTCAGCGAAAGTTCGCTTCCGAATACCCAGTTGCCGCGCTGGATCATGTAGCCGACCTGCGCGCCCCCGACCGCATCGCCGCTGTCGAAGGCCGTCGGACGGGTCGCCGCGTTACCGAACGGATAGTTGGACGTCCAGTCGATATCCGCCGAGCTGTAGCCGCCGTGAACACCTACATAGACGCTGGTCCAGGTGAACGCCGAGGTTGCCGGCGTTTTCATACTCTGCGCCTGCGCCGCCGAACCTGCCAGAGCCACCAAGGCGAACGCCGCAATCCGCGCCGCCGATGCCGCGATCGATTTCATGGTACCACCCCGCTGCCCCTGCCAAGTCGATAACGATTCATTAATCTGATTCGAGATTTGCGTATCGGCGAGCCAATTTCGATTGTTCTCTATGTGATATTTCTGCTCCTGCTGGCCTCCCACGCGATCATCGCGCGCTTGCGATCGAGGCCCCAGTAGTAGCCGCCGAGCGCGCCGTCACTGCGCAGCGCCCGGTGGCACGGCACCACGAACGAGATTGGATTGCGGCCATTGGCGGTGCCGACCGCGCGTGCCGCCTCGGGCCGTCCGAGTTGGCGCGCGATGTCGGTATAGCTCACCGTCTGCCCCATCGGGATGCGCAATAACGCCTGCCACACCGCAAGATCGAACGGTGTGCCGATGAGCACCAGTGGCACGGTCTCGCGCGCATCGTGTGCGGGCACCGCGAAAATGCGCGCCGCGGTGGCGCCGGTCGCATCGGGCGCTGCACGACAGGCGGCGCGTGGCCAGCGGCTCGTCATATCGTCGAGCGCCGCCTGCCGGGCCTGTCCGTCCTCGTTGTCCGCGAAAGCCAATCCGCAAACGCCGTCCGCGGTCATCATCACCAGCGCCGCGCCGAACGGGCTGTCATGAAACCCGTAGTCGATTTTGAGTCCCTCGCCGCGGCGCCGGGCCTCGTCGGTGAACGTCGCCACGATCTTCACATCGAACGCGTGCACGGCGCCCGCAAGCTCACCGGCCTGCCCCTGCGCCAAAGCGCCGCCGCCGGCTCTTGTGCTGATTTCCCGACGTCCAGCCATAGGTTTCCCTGCGATCGGCACACACGCCGTTACCACATTCTGCACCCCTCGGGCCCGGCGCAGGGTAGATCCGCACACAGTTTCGCCGGACCCAGTTGCCGAGCGTGCCGCTGATGCTCTAGGTCATGGGTCCAAAGAGCGCTCCGAGCGGGCGCACAACCCGGACCGTACACACATGTTCACCGGCATCGTCACAGGCCTCGGCACCGTCGTCGCCGTCGACGGCGGACGCTTTACCATCCGCGCCGACGACGCGCCCGCCTCGATCGCGCTCGGCGCCTCGATCTGCCACGACGGCGTCTGCCTGACCGTGACCGGCATCGCGCCCGACGGCACGGGCAGCCGCTACACCCTCGACGTCTCCAACGAGACGCTGTCGCTGACGACCCTTGGCGGCTGGACGGTCGGCCGTCAGGTCAATCTCGAGCGCGCCCTGAAGGCCGGCGACGAGCTCGGCGGCCATATCGTCTCCGGCCACGTCGACGGCATCGCGCGCATAGCTGACATACGCCCAGACGGCGACAGCCGGCGCCTCACTTTCGAAGCCCCCGCCGCGCTCGCCCCGTTCATCGCGCCCAAGGGCTCGGTGGCGCTGGATGGCACCTCTCTCACCGTCAACGAAGTCAATGGGGCGACCTTTGGCGTCAACCTGATCCCGCACACCTTGACGGTAACGACCTGGGGGCGCAAAAAGCCCGGCGATCTCGTGAACATCGAGATCGACCCCCTTGCGCGCTACGTCGCGCGGCTACTGGAGATGCGCGGGTGAGCAACGGCTCCACTACTGACGAGATCGGCGGCCTCGCGCGCGTTGAATACGCAGAGGGCAAGGGCTTCATCTCGCCGGTCGCCGACATCCTCGAGGATCTGCGCAACGGCCGCATGGTTATCCTGGTCGACGCCGAGGACCGTGAGAACGAGGGCGACCTCGTGATTCCCGCGCAGATGGCCACGCCGGCAGCGATCAATTTCATGGCCAAGTACGGCCGCGGCCTGATCTGCCTCACGATGACCGAGCAGCGCGCCGAGCAGCTCCGCCTCGAGCTGATGACGCGCAATAACGGCGCCCGCAACCGCACCAACTTCACCGTGTCGATCGAGGCCAAGGAAGGCATCGCCACCGGCATCTCGGCGCACGATCGCGCACTCACCATCGCCACCGCCATCGATCCTAACAAGACCCACGACGACATCGTATCGCCCGGTCACGTGTTCCCGCTCGTCGCTCGCGAAGGCGGCGTGCTGGTCCGCGCCGGCCACACGGAAGCCTCCGTCGATCTCGCGCGCATGGCCGGCCTGCTGCCGGCCGGCGTCATCTGCGAGATCATGAACGACGACGGCACGATGGCGCGGATGCCCGATCTCGTCGCATTCGCCCAGCGCCACGGCCTCAAGATCGGTACCATCGAGGACCTGATCGCCTATCGCCTGCAGAACGACCGCATCGTCAAGCGCACGGCGTCGCGCAAGGTCGAGAGTGCGTTCGGCGGCGCCTTCGATCTCCACGTCTATGAGACCACGGTCGATCCGGTCGAGCATCTGGTGCTCGTGCGCGGCGACGTCAGCGGTCCCGACCCAGTGCTGGTCCGCGTCCACGCCATCAACATGCCGGTCGATCTTCTCGGCATCGCGACGCCGAACCTGCCCAACGACTACTTGCGCAAATGCTTGCAGCTCGTGGCCGAGGAGGGCCGCGGCGTGATCGTCCTGATCCGCGACCTGCGCCCGCGCTCGGTGTCGACGTGGCTGTCGGAGCGCGAGTTGCCGAAGGCGCCACAGGCCCGCGTTGAGCGCCGCCGCGTAGAGATCGGCATCGGCTCGCAGATCCTGCGCGATCTCGGCATTACCGACATGGTGCTGCTCACCAACGTGCCGCGCTCGCGCTACGTCGGCATCGAGGGCTACGGCCTGCGCATCGTCGGCACCAGGGAGATAACCTGATCATGGCCGGCAGAGGCACAGCAATCGGCCCGCGCGCGGGAAAGATCGACGCCCACATCCTCGTGATCGACGCGCCGTACTACGATGACGTGAGCAAGCTGCTCGTCGAGGGCGCCCTCGCGGTGCTCGCGGCGCACGGCTGCACCCACGAGCGCGTGATCGTGCCGGGAGCGCTGGAGATCCCGCAGGTGCTGGTGCAGGCCGCCGCTGCCGGACGCTTCGATGAGGACGAGGACGGCCACTTCGACGGCGCGATCGTGCTCGGCTGCGTGATCCGCGGCGAGACCTCGCACTACGACATCGTCTGCAACAACGCCAACCACTGGCTGATGCAGATTGCGACAGATCTAGCGCTGCCGGTCGGCAATGCGCTCCTCACGGTCGACACGCACGCCCAGGCAATCGCCCGCGCCGAGGGCGGCATGGCCGGCAAGGGTGGCGACGCGGCCCGCGCCTGCCTGCGGCTGATCGAGGTTGGCCGCGACTTCCTCGGCGGGACCGAGCAATGAAACCTCCGGTCAACGAGCCCCGCCCCCTTGCGCCGCGCAGCGCGGCGCGTCTTTCCGCGGTGCAGGCGCTCTACCAGATGGATCTCGCCGAGACCGATCTCAACAGCGTCATCGGCCAGTTCAACCAGCTCCACTTCGGCGACAGCGCCGAGGATCGCTCCGTCGCCAACGCTGACCGCGACTTCTTCGCCGCGATCCTGCGCGGCGTCGTCCGCCGCCAGCGCGAGATCGATCCCGTCGTCGACGCCCAGCTCGCCGAGGGGTGGCGGCTGACGCGCGTCGACTCGACGCTCCGCGCGATCCTGCGCGCCGGCGTCTTCGAGCTGATCGAGCGCGAGGACGTGCCCGCCCGCGTCGTCATCAGCGAGTACGTCGAGGTCGCCAAGGCCTTCTTCAGCGAGGACGAGCCGCGCGTGGTCAACGGCGTGCTCGACAAGATCGCCCGGCGCACCCGCGAGGCCGAATTTTAAGCGCCTCATGAGTGGCGCGCGACGCCCAGGCTGGCAGGTTGAGCGCCTGAGCGGCGGTCGTTTGCGAGCTGCCGGAACAGGTGCGCCAGCCTCCCGCACGCCCCGCTTGACCGAATTGTGCTACAAAGTCGTGATTCCTGAAGGGGATCGGCGCTGGTCTGACGCTCTCCTTCTCCCCGCCCTTACGGGGAGAAGGTCGGGATGAGGGGCGGCACCAATTGACGACGCTTGCGTTTGTCGCCGCCCCTCACCCCGGCCCTCTCCCCGCTTGCGGGGAGAGGGAGAAGAAGAGCGAGATGGCTTCGACCTCGGAAAGGCATCGACGGCTTTCGACGAAAAGGCGCCTCGCGGCCGCCGTTGCGATCGCCTGCCTGCCGTCGCTCGCCCTGGCCCAGGCGCCACCTCCCTCGGGTCCGGGTGCGCCCGCGCCCGGCACGGCCGCCAGCGACAACGCCGCCCGCGTCCGTCAGGCCGTCGCCGCGCTGCGCTCCGACCGCCCGGAAGACGCGATCCGCCTCTACACCAACGCGCTCGCCGCCGACGGCCTCGCCAACGACCAGCGCGCCCTCCTCCACATCGACCGCGGCGTCGCGCGCTCCCGTCTCGGCCAGCAACGCGCCGCCCTCGATGACTTCAACCGTGCCATCCAGCTCGTGCCCGAAGGCGCCACCGCCTACAACAACCGCGGCACCGTCCTCCTCGAGCTTGGCATAGTTCCAGAAGCAATCCGCGACTTCGATCGCGCCATCCTGCTGGCGCCGAACTATGCCGCCGCCCACGCGAACCGCGCCGCCGCCCAGGTCCGCCTCAACAACTACCGCGCGGCGCTCGCCGACTATTCCCGCGCCATCGGCGTCCTGCAGAGTGATGCCGGCGCCTTCACCGGCCGCGGTCGCGTGCACCTCGCCCAGAGCCGGCCCTACGCGGCGCTGCGTGACTTCAGCCGCGCGCTCGCGGTGTCGCCGCGGTTCGCGCTGGCCTTGCGCGCGCGCGCCGAAGCCCGCCTCGCGCTCGAGCGCTACAAGGACGCGATCGACGATCTCGGCCTCGTGCTCGACATCGACCGCGACAATACCGAGGTGCTGCTGCTGCGCGGCTACGCGGCGCTCGCCGCGCGCGAGACGCCGATCGCACTCGCCGACTTCGAACGCGCCGTCGCGCTCGACCCAAAGTCGAACGCCGCACTCGAAGCGCGCGGCTTCGCCCTCGCCAAGGCGGAGAAGTACGACGATGCGCTCAACGATCTCTCGAAGGCGATCGAACTCGACCCGCGCTCCGCCCAAGCCTACGCCTATCGCGGCTGGGTCTACAAGCTGATGGGCCGCGCCGAGCTCGGCCAGAAGGACATCGAGCGCGCTATGGGCCTCGAGCCGGAGCGGCCGGAGGTGATCTGGGCGCGCGGCGAGCTGCTCGAGGTGCTCGGCCGCGCGGACGAGGCGGTGGTGGAGCTGCGCCGCGCCCTCGAGATGAAGCCGATGCTGCGCGAGGCCGCAGCCGCCCTCGAGCGCAACGGCGCCCAGCAGACGATCGCCAGCCAGGTACTGGAGGACCAGGGCGTCGGCGACTGGCGCCTGCAGGTCCGCGGCAGCCATTACTTCGCGACCAACAGCCACTATCCGCGCCTCTCCGTGCCGCTCGAGCTGATGGGTGACGGCCAGCCGCGCCTGCTCGAGTGGACGACGCGCAGCGAGGCGACGCAGCACATCGGTATTCTTCGCTTCACCGCCGGCACCGTCGACGGCAAGTCGGGCCCCGAGGAAGTCGAGCACGCTGCCGTCATCGACACGCGCACCCGCAACGTCATCACCGTCGAAACCGTGCGCCAGGGCGAGCGCGAGGCGAGCTGGACGTGGTCGGACACGAAGCTCACCGTCGCCGGCCTGGACGGCGGCAGCGAGGAGTACCTGCTCGTCGCGCCTGCCGACCGTGACGTTGCCCAGCAGCCGCGCCGCCCGATCGACGCCGGTCCGCGCTACACCAACCAGGGCGTGCCGAACTGGGCCCCGTGGGCGCAGAGCAGCGAGTACGTCCCACAGAAGCGTAGCCGCGACAGCCGCGACAATGGCGCCCCGCGTCCGAAGCCGAAGACGCTGTTCGACCTCCTCTTCAAAGGCAATTGACGGATCTTTCATGCCACTGCCGCGTTGACGCCGTGCCATCCCATGCGCAGGAACAGGACGACGGATGACCAGCACGGCCATCATGTGGTTCCGCAACGACCTCAGGCTTTCCGACAACCCCGCCCTGCACGCCGCCGCGACCTCCGGCGTGCCGGTAATCCCGGTGTTCATCCTCGACGACGAGACACCCGGCGCGTGGCGCCCCGGCGGCGCGAGCCGCTGGTGGCTCGATGGCAGCCTCGCCGCGCTTCATAAGAGCCTCACGGGTCTCGGCACGCGGCTGATCCTCGCCCGCGGCCCGACCCGTGACGTGCTCGCGCGTCTCGTCAGCGAGACGGGCGCCACCACTGTCCATTGCTCGCGCGCCTACGAGCCCTGGGCGATCGCGCTCGAAGCGCAGCTCAAGGCCGACCTCGACGCCGTCGGCGTCGCGCTCAAACGCTATCGTGGCGCGATCCTGTTCGAACCGGAGTCGCTGCGCACCCAGCAGGGCGCGCCGTTCCAGGTCTACACGCCGTTCGCGCGTGCGGCGCTCGACTTGCACGACACCGGCGGCATTCTTCCGCCGCCGCCTGCGCTGGCGAAACCACGGCGCTGGCCGAACTCCGATACGCTCTCCGACTGGGCGCTGAAGCCGAGCAAACCCGACTGGGCCGGCGGCCTGCGCAACACCTGGAAACCCGGCGAGGAAGCCGCGCGCCAGCGCCTAGATGCGTTTCTCTCCGAGGACATCGCGCGCTACCACGACGATCGCAACCGACCGGACATCGACACGACGTCGCGGCTCTCGCCCCACCTCCACCATGGCGAGATCAGCGTGCGCCAGTGCTGGCAGAGCGCGCGCGCCATGGCGGACCGCGATCCAGCACGCGCGCGGGGACCCGACGTTTTCCTGAAGGAGTTGCTGTGGCGCGAGTTCTCGTATCACACGCTGGTGCACAACCCGTCGCTTCCGGATCTGCCCTGCCGCGAGGCCTTCGCGCGCTTCCCCTGGGCCCCGGAATCGGACGCGCTCGCGCACTGGCAGCGTGGCCGCACCGGCTATCCGATCGTCGACGCCGGCATGCGCCAGCTTTGGACCACCGGCTGGATGCACAACCGCGTGCGCATGATCGTCGCGTCGTTCCTGGTCAAGCATCTGCTCCAGCCCTGGCAGGCGGGCGAAGCGTGGTTCTGGGACACTCTGGTCGATGCCGACCTCGCGGCCAACGCCGCGAGCTGGCAGTGGGTCACCGGCTCCGGCATCGATGCGGCGCCGTACTTCCGCATCTTCAATCCGATCAAGCAGGGCGAGACGTTCGATCCCGAGGGCGACTACGTGCGGACGTGGTGCCCGGAGCTTGCGCGGTTGCCCGCTCCGGAAATCCATGCGCCGTGGGCCGCACGTGAAGCTACGCTCGCTGCCGCCGGTGTCGCGCTCGGCAGCACCTATCCGCACCCCATCGTCGATCACATGGCAGCGCGCAAACGTGCGCTCGCGGCTTTCGAGAGTTTGAAGGCGGCCGACTGACACGAGACGGCCGCCGCGGGCATGGCACCACCGCAGAATCCTGCAGTCCAGGAGCCCGTACCTACCTGAAGTGACACGAGACCTTCTGCCCGCCGCCGACGTCGCGCAGCACCGGGCTCTCGACTTTGCAGCGCTCCTGCGCAATCGGGCAGCGCGTGTGGAAGTGGCATCCCGGCGGCGGCCGCATCGGGCTCGGCACGTCGCCCTCCAGCACCAGCTTCTTGCGCTTGATCGCGGGATCCGGCACTGGCACCGCCGACAGCAGCGCCTCGGTATAGGGATGGCGAGGATTCGTGAAGAGCGTGCGCTTGTCCGCGAACTCGACGATGCGGCCAAGATACATGACTGCGATGTGGTGCGAGATGTGCTCGACCACGGCAAGATTGTGCGAGATGAAGAGGTAGCCGAGGCCCATCTCCTGCTGCAGATCCATCAGCAGGTTGATGACCTGCGCCTGAATCGACACGTCGAGCGCGGAGACCGGCTCGTCGCCGATGATGAGCTTCGGGTTGAGCGCGAGCGCGCGCGCGATGCCGATGCGCTGGCGCTGGCCGCCCGAGAACTGATGCGGGAAGTTGTCCATCTGGGCCTGGCGAAGGCCGACGCGCGCGAACAGCTCGGCGACGCGCTCGCGGCGTTCCTTCGAATTGCCGACGCCGTGGACCTTCAGCGGTTCGCCGACGATGTCGCCGGCGCTCATGCGCGGATCGAGCGACGAGAACGGATCCTGGAAAATGATCTGCATCTCGCGGCGATAGGGCCTGAGCTCGGCTTTCGACAGGCCGGTGATCTCCTTGCCCTCGATCTTGATGCTGCCCGAGGTCGGCTCGACGAGGCGCAGGATCGCGCGGCCGACAGTCGACTTGCCGCAACCGGACTCGCCGACGAGCCCGAGCGTCTCGCCCTCGCGGATCGAGAACGACACCCCGTCGACCGCATAGACATGTCCGATCGTACGCCGAAGCAGTCCCTTCTTGACCGGGAAATGCTTCTTCAGGTCCTGCACTTCGAGCGCCGCCGGCTTGTCGGCACGACGCAATGCATCTGTCCCCTGGCCGGCCGCTCCTCGCCTCGCTGCGGCTTGCATCGTGGCGGTTCCATCATCCATTGACGCCTCCAAACAATTCGTCCGAGCGCCAGCAAGCCGCCCAATGGCCGTTGCGCTTCTGCTCGTAGGGCGGATAGGTGCCGGTGCAGCGCTCCTCGGCGTAGGGGCACCGCGGCGCGAAGGCGCAACCCGGCGGCAGCGCACTCAAGGCGGGCACGATGCCCGGGATCTCGAGTAGCCGCTCGGCTTCCGCCTTCTCTTCACCCCGCATCAGGTCGAGACGCGGGATCGACGCCATCAGCCCGCGCGTGTAGGGGTGCATCGGGTGGGCGAACAGCTCGCCGACGTCCGCCTCCTCGACCTTGCGGCCGGCATACATGACGATGACGCGCTGCGCCGTCTCCGCGACAACGCCGAGGTCGTGGGTGATCAGGATCACGGCGGTGCCGAGACGTTCCTGCAGCTCCACGATGAGGTTGAGGATCTGGGCTTGGATCGTCACGTCGAGCGCCGTCGTCGGCTCGTCGGCGATCAGCACCTTCGGATTGCAGGCGAGCGCGATCGCGATCATCGCGCGCTGACGCATACCGCCCGAAAGCTGGTGCGGGTATTCCTTCACGCGCTGCTCGGGCTCGGGGATCTTGACGAGACGGAGCATCTCGACCGCGCGCGCGTACGCCTGCTTGGTCGTCATGCCCTGGTGCAGGAGAAGCACTTCGGCGATCTGCCGCCCGATCGTCATCACCGGATTGAGCGACGTCATCGGCTCCTGGAAGATCATCGAGATATCGTTGCCGCGCACGCGCCGCATCGACTCCTCGTCGAGCTTGATGAGGTCGACGCCGTCGAGCTTGATCGAGCCGCTGACGATCCGTCCCGGCGGATCGGGAATGAGCCGCAGCAGCGACAGCGCCGTGATCGACTTGCCGCACCCGGACTCGCCGACGATCGCCAGCGTCTCCTTCGGCTTCAGCGCGAAATCGACCCCGTCGACCGCCTTCACCACGCCCTGTCGCGTGAAGAAATAGGTGCGCAGATCGGACACCTCGAGCAGGTGATCGGCCGCCGGCCCGGCGGCAGGCGCCGATTTGGTTGCGATCGTCGTCGTCGTCATCGGGCTCACCGGCTCCTTGCCTGCGCGGCGCAGCGTCGGTTCGCTGTGCGGCGTCCAGTCGTTCATGTCAGCTCCGCTCGCGCGGATCGAGGATGTCGCGGATCGCGTCGCCGAGCAGGTTGCTGCCGAACACCGCGAGCGAGATCGCGACGCCGGGGAAGATGACCAGCCACGGCGCGGTGCGCACGTATTCCGCCGCCGATTCCGACAGCATCCGCCCCCACGACGGATGCGGCTCGGGAATGCCGAGGCCGAGGAACGACAGCGACGCTTCAGTCAGAATGGCCGAGCCGAGCTGCGCCGTCGCGAGCACGATCAGCGGTGCCACCGTGTTCGGCAGGACGTGCCGGAACGCGATCTTCCACTCGCTCATGCCGACAGCGCGCGCGGCCTCGACGTAGGGCATCTCCCTAAGCGCCAGCGTGTTCGAGCGTATGACGCGCGCCACGTTCGGGATGATCGGGATCGAGATCGCCACGATCGTATTGGTCAGCGAGGGCCCGAGCGATGCCGCCATCAGGAGCGCCATCACCAGCAGAGGCAACGCCTGCAGGATGTCCATCACGCGCTGCGTGAGCAGGTCAAGCCAGCCGCCATAGTAGCCCGACAACAGTCCGATCACGACGCCGAAGAAACAGCCGAGCAACGTCGAGCCGATGCCGACCGCGAGCGAGATGCGGGCGCCGTAGACGATCCGGCTCCACATGTCGCGCCCCATGAAGTCGGCACCGAGAACGTGGTCGCCGCCCGGCCGCGCCAGCGACGACCGCGAGTTGGTGGAGGTCGGATCGAAGTGGGTGAGCTGGCCGGCAAAGAGCGCCGTGAGCACGAACAGCAGCACGATGACGGCACCCGCCGCGCCAAGCGGATAGCGCCGCGCGAGATGCCGCACCGTACCCCAGAAGCCGCTCACGCCGGCGCCAGCGCGATCCAGTTCAGCCTTGTGATCGATGGTTGCCATGGTGTTCAGCTCTCGTACTTGATGCGCGGATCGAGCACGACGTAGGCCATGTCGACGATGAAGTTCACGACCACCGTCACGACCGCGATCAGCATCACAAGGTTCTGCACGATCGGATAGTCGCGCCAGCGGATCGCCTCGACGAGGAAGCGCGCGACGCCCGGTATATTGAAGACAGTCTCGGTGACGATCAGGCCGCCGATCAGGAACGCCGCCTCGATGCCGATGATCGTGACCACCGGCAGCACGGCGTTTCGCAACGCGTGATCGTAGTTGATCGACTGCTTCGAGGCGCCCTTGGCCCGCGCCGTCCGAATGTAGTCCTGGCGCAGCACCTCGAGCATCGACGATCGCGTGAGACGCATGATCAGCGCCGAGGCCCTGAATCCAACCGCCGCGGCTGGAATGCTGAGCAGCCACAGCTCATGCCAGAAGCCGCGCGGCGCATCGGAATAGATCGGAATCCAGCCTGTATACTGGACGAACGCCATAAGGATGAGCAGGCCGAGCCAGAAGGAAGGCAACGACAGCCCCGATAGACTTATCACCCGCAGCACATAATCGAGTGACGTATTCTGGCGCACCGCGCTGATCACACCCAGGGGGACACCCAAAAGCACCGAGAAGAACAGCGCCAGCGCCGCGAGCTTCGCCGTCACAGGAATCCGCGGCAGGATCTCGTCGAGCGCCGGCTTCTCCGAGACGTAGGAGTAGCCGAGATCGCCCTTCATCATGTTGGTGATCCACGTCACGTATTGCGTGACGATGGGCTTGTCGAGGCCGAGCTCCTCCTCGAGGCGCTTCTTGTCCGCCGGGTTCACCATGCCCGCCGAGTCGAACAGGATATCGACGATATTGCCCGGCACGACGCGGAGCATGACGAAGATCAGTACCGACATCCCGAACAGCGTCAGGATCATCAGCATGAAACGCTGGACCAGATAGGCACCCATCGGGGCCTCCCTTCAATTCGGCGACACGCGACGTACGTCTTGTGCGCTGCGGCTATTTGCTGCCGTTCTTGCTCAGTGTTCCGGCCCGAAAGCCGGGAAGGCGCGGGCGGCGCCGAGAACACTCTCGACGCCACCCGCGATCTCGCGATCGGCCGGCGTTACTGGTCCAGCCAGACGAACTCGAAGCGCCAGTTGTTGTAGATCGAGTTCTCGTGGCCGACGAAGCCCTTCACATGCGGCCACCAGCAGGTCGCGGCGCGGTCGTGATAGATGATCGGACGCGCGAGATCGTCGTTGAGCAGCTGCTCGATCTTCCACACGACCTTCTTGCGTTCCGCGACATCCGCGATCGTCGACTGCTTCTCGATCAGCTCTTCCACCTGCGGATTGCAGTAGTTGGTGTAGTTGCGCTCCGACTTGCAGGCGTAGTTCTCGACCAGGTTCGCATCGGGATCGTCGACCGCGACACCGGTCAGGTTCATGCCGACCTGATAGTCCTTGCGCGCGACCTTGGCGTGCCACAGCGGCGTATCCACGACTTCCAGCTCGCCTTCCATGTTGATCTGCTTGAGCTGGTCAATCAGGATCACCGCCGGATCGCGATAGATCGCGATGTTGCGCGTCGAGATTTTCACTTTGAGAGGATTGGCCGCGGTGTAGCCAAGGCCCTCCATGATCTTGCGGCCCTCGGCACGGTTCGCGGCGATGTCACCGGTGTAGCCGGTCATCTTGGCGAGTTCCTCGGGGGGCATACCCCAGCCGCCTTCGGGCAGCGGCAGCATCGCACCACCGATGTCACCCTTGCCTTCGGTCAGGATGTCGATGAACGCCTTGCGGTCGAGCGCCAGCGCCATCGCGGTCCGGACCTTCGGATTGTCGAACGGTGCCGCATCGCGGTTCACGATCAGATTTCGGCTCACGTACTGCGGCTTGGTCTCGCAGATCGCGTCGGGCGCCTGCTTCACCATATCCTTCAGCAGCGGAATGGTGATGTCCTGCGAGAAGGTCATGTCGAACTTCTTGGCCTGGAAGCCAAGGATACGCGTCGAACGATTGTCAATGATCTGCATCTCGATGCCGTCGAGATAGGGCAGACCCTTCTTGAAGTAGTCCGGATTCTTGGTGAGGCGGATGACCTCGTTGCCCCTGAACTCGGAGAACTTGAATGGCCCGGTACCCACCGGCTTCGTGCGCATGTCGGCCGCGCTGACGTGGCACGGATAGATCGGGGTATAGCCCGATGCAAGCAGGGCGATGAATGCAGCTTGCGGCTTCTCGAGGTTGAACGTCGCCTCAAGCTTGCCGTTGGTCGTCACTTCCTTGAGATTGCGGAACCAGATCGCGCGCGGGTTCTTGCGCAGGCGATTCTTGCCCTTGCCCTGCAGCATGTCGAACGTGCATTTGACGTCCTCAGCGGTGAAGGGCTTGCCGTCGTGCCACTTCACGCCGTCGACCAGCTTGAACGTGAGCTTGGTCTTGCTGTCGTCCAATGACCAGCTCGAGGCGAGGTCTGGGACAATCGTGTCCAGACTGTTCGTCTTCTTCTGCTGATCGTAAATGACAAGGTTGTTGTACACCGCCATGAACGGCAGATTCGTCGAGACGGTAGCCTCCTCGTGAATCGAGGCGCTCGCCGGCGTGTCACGATGATAAATGCGGAGCGTACCGCCGGGCTTCTGCGCGAATGCCGCGCCGATGTCGCCTATACCGACAGCAAGCCCCAGCGCCGCCGCCGTCAACCAAAACCGATTCATCCGTTTCCTCCTTCGGGGATCCGACCCGTCCGTTGTCGGGACCGGCCGATCACTGTTTCCTCAAATCGCCTCGCGTGGACCTGCTCCTGGGACTCGACGCCGTCGATTGCGGCACGATCATCCTTCGGTTCTCATCAGACCCATTGCACCGAGCGCGATGCCTTCTGCCTGCTTTTTGTTCTCGCCTTTCCTCGTATTTGGTGTCGCCACACCCACTAGGTGCCGTCGTCGATGCCCAGCCTAGTTGCTGGGGGCGTTAGGATCAATGCAAGATAGCCCTCAGTCGCTCGATCGGAGCAGCGCTCCCCCATCGACCGGCAGCGCCACCCCGGTGATGAAGCTCGCCTCGTCGGAGGCGAGGAACAGGGCGGCATTGGCAACGTCCCACCCCGTGCCCATCGTCTTGCGCAGCGGCACGCGCGCATTTCGCGTCGCAACAACCTCCGAGCGAGGCTGTCCCCAGACCCGCGCGCGCGTATCGACAGCCATCGGCGTATCCATCAGGCCAGGCAGGATGATGTTGGCGCGCACACCATATTCCGCGTTGTGGCGGGCGATCTGCTCGGTATAGGCGATCATCCCCGCCTTGGTCGTCTTGTAGGCCACTGTCGCATAGCTCGCTGACAGCGCCGCCACTGACGAGATCGAAAGAATCGATCCTGAACGCTGCTCGCGCATGACCGGCAGCGCGTGCTTGCACGCCATGATGAAGCCGCGCAGATTGATCGCATTCACCTTGTCGAAGGCTTCCTCGGTGATCTCCAGGGGCGGCTTGTCACCGCCGCCGAGCGAGACGCCAACATTGTAGTGCAGCGTGTCGAGGCGGCCCCACCGCTTCACCGCCTCGTCGACCGCGGCCTTCATGTCCGCTTCCTTCATCACGTCGGCCTTGAATCCGACGGCTGTGCCGCCGGCCTTGTTGATGATGTCCGCGGTCTCCTGCGCCGACTCGAGCCGGTTGTCGACGCAGAGCACCTTGGCGCCCTCGCGCGCGAACACGATCGCAGTCGCGCGACCGTTGCCGATGCCTTCGCCGGGGCTCTGGCCTGCCCCGATGATCACCGTCACCTTGTCCTTCATCCTCATCGGCGTAATCCTTCAGACCGGTTTCGCGGGGAATGGATACTTGTCGAGATACTTCTGGTAGTCCGGCTCGACGTCGATCTCGAAGCTGGCGAGCACGCGCACGACCGCGTTGTAGAAACCGATCGTCATCACGAGATCGATCATGTGCTCGTTGGAGAGATGCTTCCTGAGCGCCTCAAACGTCGCGAGGCTGACGGCGCCGTCGCGTGTCGCTTCGCGCGCCGCCGACAGCACCAGCCGATCGAGGGGCGCGAGCGATGTCGCCTTGCCGGCGGTATCGTCGATCAGCGCCTGGATGTCGGCATCGGTGACGCCGAACTCGTAGCCGAGCTTGATGTGGTGAGACCACTCATAAGGCGAGCGCGCCAGCCAGCCCACCTGGAGGATCGCAAGCTCGCGCAATCGCGTGTCGAGCGTGCTCTTGTGGCGGATGAAGTAGCCGAGCCCCTGAAACGCCCTCAGCGCATTGGGGCTGTTGACGAGCTGCTTATAGAGCGTGATGTCACGCTTCATGAGGTCCTGGTTCTCGGGGGCCACTTGGGCCTTCTCGATGTAGGGCAGGCGAGCCATCGGCGCTTCCTCGTTCGGTTTCCGCTATTCGCTTTCGCTCTCGCGCTCCGGCGCCTGCAGCGTGACGCCGCCGTCGACGACCAGCGTGTGCCCGGTGATGTAGCGCGCATGGTCTGAGAGCAGGAACCGCGCCGCGTTGCCGATGTCCCAGCCGGTCCCCTCGACGCCAAGCGACGAAGCCTTGCGGCGATTGTCACGCGCCTTGTCGCTCATGCCGCGCGCATAGACCATCGGCGTGTAGACCGGCCCCGGCGCGATGCAGTTGACGCGGATGCCGTCCTTGCCATGGTCCACCGCCATCGCTCGCGTGAGGCCGATCACCGCCGCTTTGGTCGTCGTGTAGATCGTGAGCCCGCGCGGGCGCAGCGCCGAGATCGACGAGACGTTGACGATGGCGCCCTTACCCGCGGTCTTGATCATCGCGGGGATCGCGTGCTTCGCCATCAGGAACATCACCTCGACGTTGACCTGCATCATGCGCTGCCAGGTCTCCTGCGTCTCCGTCACGACCGAGCCGCGGCTGCCGATGCCGATGTTGTTGTCGAGGAAATCGAGGCGTCCGAAGCGGTCGACAGCGGCCTCCACCGTCGACTTGCACTGCGCCGCGTCGGTGAGGTCCGCCGCGTGCGCGACCGCGGTACCACCGTCGGCCGCGATCATCTCGACCGTGCGCTTCGCGAGCGCGAGGTCCTGATCGACCACGAGCACCTTGGTGCCCGACGACGCGAGCAGGATCGCGGTCGCGCGGCCGTTGCCGATGCCGTCGCCTGCCGCGCCCCCGCCGGCGATGATCGCCACCTTGCCCGCGAGACCGGGATCGTCGTTGTAGCCTGCTGGCATCCTCTTGCTCCTGCCTTATCCCCCGGCTTCATTCGGTGAGCCGGCTTGTGGACGTTGAATCGATCGTCGCGTCTACCTTCCGGTGAAGTTCGGTTTGCGGCGCTCGGCGTAGGCCTTCACGCCCTCCTTGAAATCCTCGGCCGCGCGCAGATTCTGCTGAAGGCTCAGCTCGTGGTCGGTCTGCGCCTTGACCTTGTCGGCGATGTCGGCGCGGATCGTCGCGCGCGTCGCCTGCACGGCCAGCGGCGCATTCTCCGCGATCTCCGCGGCGAACGCCTGCGCCCGCGAGCGCACCTCGGCGAGCGGCACGACCTCGTCGGCAAGCCCGATCGCCAGCGCCTCCTCGCCGGTCAGCCGGCGGCTCGTATAGAACATCGTCGCGGCCTTCTGCACACCGATGAGGCGCGGCAGGGTGTAGGTGAGCCCGAACCCCGGATGGAAGCCGAGGCGCGTGAAGTTAGCGGAGAATCTCGCCTCGGGCGCCGCGATGCGGAAATCGCACGCGACCGCGAGTCCGAGGCCGCCGCCGATCGCAGGGCCCTGCACCGCCGCGATGAGCGGCTTCTTCGCCCGAAAGATGCGCACGGCTTCCTGGTAGAGATGGCCCGAGTTGTTTTCGCGACTCTCGCCCGGCCGGTTGCCGGACTTGTCGAGGCTGCTGCCATCGCCGAAGTTCGCGCCGGCGCAGAACGACTTGCCCTCGCTCGCCAGCACCACCGCGCGCACGTCGATCTCGCCGTCGCATTGCTCGAGTGCGGCCGCGATCTGCTTGATCAGCGACATGTCGAAGAAGTTGTGCGGCGGGCGCTGGATCACGATCGTCGCGACATTGCCGCTGCGCTCGATCGTGATGTCGGTGAAGGTCGTCATGTCGCTCTCCGTCAGCGGGAACTCAGCCGTGCCCGCGCTTGATGATCAGGGCATCCGCGATCGTCACGCCCTGGCCGGCAGGATGGACGAACACGGGATTGAGGTCGATCTCGGCCACCGACTCGGCGTGATCGGCGGCGAAACGGGCGAGCCGCACCATCAGCTCGGCAAGCGCGTCGACATCAGCGGCCGGCGCGCCGCGCACCGCATCGAGCAGTGCGCGCCCCTTGAGCCGATCGATGAGCGCGAGCGCCGCCGGCTTGGTCAGCGGCACCGGCGCCAGCGCCACATCCTTCAGCACCTCGACGTGAATACCGCCGAGCCCGACCATGAGCATCGGCCCGAACTGCGGATCGGCGTTGATGCCGAGGATCACCTCGCGGCCGGGCGCCGCCATCGGCTGCACCAGCACGCCATCGATCGCCGCGTCCGGATTGTAGGCCTGTGCGCGCTCGATCAGCGTCGCGAACGTCTCCTGAGCGCGCGACGCCTCGATGCGTAGCGCGACACCGCCGGCCTCGGTCTTGTGGAGGATATCAGGCGACTGAACCTTCAACGCGACAGGCGCGCCGATCGCTTCTGCGGCAGCGGCCGCGGCATCGGCCGTCGTCGCCAGATGCTGGCGAGCGGTGTCGCCGACGCCGTAGATGGCGAGCACGCTCCGCGCTTCCACCTCGGTCAGCACGCCACGGGCTTCCTCCAGCATCCCGGCAGCCCGCTCGCGCACCGAGGGTGCGACTGCAATCGCCGCCGGCGCCGCAAGGAAGCGTTCGCGCCGCTCGCGGTAGTCGGCAAGCGCCGCCATCGTACCGGCCGCATTGCGCATGTTGGTGAAGAGCGGATAGCCCGCCTCGGCCAGCGTCTCCAGCGTCAGCGGCACCGGGAGCGTATAGCTCCACATGAAGATCGGCTTCTTCGTCGCCTGCCGCAGCTTGATCAGCGCCTCGCGCTCATGCGCAACGTGCTCGCCCGCGCGTCCGCTCATGACGACGATGATGCCGTCGACCATCGGCGACGGCGCGACGAGGCCGGCGAGGCCCGCGTAGCCTGCGCTACGGATCGCCTGAGCCGTGCCGTCGACGGGGTTCTGCGAGGTGCCGTAGCTCGGGATGATCTTGTCGATCTCGCGGCGCGTCGCGGCGTCGAGCTCGGGCACTTCCAGCCCCGCCGCCGCGCACGCATCCGCCATCCAGCCACCGCCCCCGCCCGATGCCGTGCAGATGCCGACGCGCCGTCCCGCGGGCAGATCCGACCCCGCCGAGAGGAAACCCTGCGCGAGATCGACCATCTCTTCGAGATCGCGGCCCTCGATCACGCCGTAGTGGCGCGCCATGGCGGCGAAGCTTGCGTATGATCCCGCAAGCGCCGCCGTATGCGACGCCGCCGCGCGTACGCCCGCATCGGACTGCCCGATCTTGCTGACGATGATCGGCTTCCCCGCACGCAGCGCCTTCTCCGCGACGCCCGCAAATTTCGGCCCGGTCTTGATGTCCTCGACCAGCATCAGCAGCACGTCGGTGCCGACGTCGTCGATCAGGTGATCGGCATAGTCGAGGACTTCGAGGCTCGCCTCGTTACCGCTGGTCGCGATCAGGTTGAAGCCGAGCTCCTTCGGCCGTCCACGATCGTAGAAACCGAAGCCCATGCCACCGCTTTGCGCGATCACGGATACCCGCCGTCCGCCGAGCGGACGCTTGGGCAGCAGCGACAGGCCACCGGGCGCGACTGCCGGGCTGAAGGTCGGGCACAGCGCCAGCGGCAGGTTGGCGAACCCTTCCGAGTTCGGCCCCATCACCGCCATGCCGTACTCGGCGCCGACCGCCTTGACCTCGGCCTGCATCTTGGCTCCGGCTTCGCCCGGTTCCTCGGCAAAGCCGGATGAGAGGATGATCACCGCGCCGACACCGGCCTCGCCGCAGCGGCGCAGCTCCTCGACCACGTACGACGCGGGAATGATCAGCACCGCGAGGTCGACCGGCTCGGGAACGGCGCCAATCGACGGATAGGCCTTGAGCCCCTGCACCTCGCCGTGGCTGCGGCTGACCGGGTAGATGCGACCGGGATAGGGATGCGCGATCAGGATCTCGAGGATGCGCCCGCGCAGACCCTGCCCCTTTGGCGCGGCCCCGATGACGGCGACGCTCTTCGGCGACAGCAGCTTTGCGACATCGGCCATCTCGCCTGCCTCACCGGAGCCCGAGGCCGCGCGCGATGATACCACGCAAGACTTCCGTCGTGCCGCCCTGGATGGTCAGCTTCGGCGCGATCGTGGTCGCGTAGGCGAGCTTCTGCTCAAACGGGATCTGGTTGGTGGCTTCAGGCTCGCTGAAAGCGGCAAGCTCGCGCGCCTTGTGCGGCAGCTTCTGCTCCCAGATCGTGCCGACATCCTTGACGATCGCGGCTTCGAGCACCGGCTCCTTGCCGGCATGGAGCATCCCCGCGACCGACACGGACATGCGCCGGAGCGTGTGCAATTGCGCGACCAGACGGCCGAGCCCTTCGGCACCGCGGATGTCCGGATCAGGCCCGAGCACCCGCACCAGCTCCTCGAGCACGTAGTACGTCTCGAGGAAGCGCTCGGGGCCGCTGCGCTCGTAGGCGAGTTCGCTCGTCGCCTGCTTCCACGCGCCGTCGATCTCGCCGAGCACGTGATCGTCGGGAACGAACGCGTTCTCGAACACCACCTCGTTGAAGTCGTGATGGCCGGTGATCTGGTAGACCGGGTTGCAGGTGATGCCCTTCGTCTTCATGTCGACGAGGAACTGCGTGAGACCGTGACGACGGTTCTCCTTGGTCGGCTGCGAGGTGCGGAACAGGCCTATCATGTAGTCGGCCTGATGCGCGTTCGATGTCCAGATCTTGGTGCCGTTGATCAGCCAGCCGCCGTCGGTCTTGGTTGCCTTGGTGCGCGCTGCGAACAGGTCGGAGCCCGAGTTCGGCTCGCTCATGCCAATCGCGAAACAGCACTCGCCGCGGCAGATCGCCGGCAGCACCTTCATCTTGATGTGCTCCGGCGCGTAGCGGAGCAGGATCGGGCCGCTCTGGCGGTCGGCGACGAAGTGGAGCCGCACCGGCGCGTTGGCCACGCGCAGCTCCTCGGTGACGACGTAGCGCTCGAGGAACGTGCGCTCGTGGCCGCCGTACTTCTTCGGCCACGTCATGCCGAGCCAGCCCTTGGCGCCGACCTTGCGGCTGAACTCGCGGCTGAAGGCGTCGCCGCCCGTCGCACCGTTCGGCTTTATGGTGCCGGCCTCGATCTCCTCGGCGACGAAGGCGCGCACTTCATCGCGGAGCTTCTCGCACTCGGGCGGCAGGCGGAGCTGGTCGAAATTGATCGCGGCGGTCATGGGCGTCGTCCGTCAGAGTGAAGGTGGTCAGCGCGAGGCGCCTCTATCTCGAAGCCACCAGCGGCCACAGCTCCTCGGCGCCCTTGGCGGCAATCAGGCGGCCGAGGCGCACCGCCCAGTCGCTCTCGTTGCCGAAATCGTCGCGCCAGGACCATAGCCGGAGCGTGAAGCGGTGCAGGATGTGCTCCTTGGTGAAGCCGATTGCGCCATGCACCTGATGGCCGATCGAAGCGCCCTCGGTCGCAGCTTCCGACACGCGGATCTTGGCGGCGGCGGCTTCGAGGAACAGGCGGTCGTCGGTGATGCCGTTGGCGATCGTGTCGGCCGCGGAGCCTGCGGCCGCGACGGCCGCGGCCGTCTCGCCGGCGAGCCGCGCGAGGTTGTGCTGCACCGCCTGGAACTTCGAGATCGGCTTCTCGAACGCAACGCGCTCGCCGGCATAACGCGTGGTGATGGCTAGCACCGTCTCCAGCGCGCCGGCCATCTGGTTGGCGCGCACCGCCGCACCCATCAGCATCAGGCGCTGGCGATCTAGACCCGCAGGTGCGGCTGCCTGCGCCACCGCGCGCACCTTGTCGAAAGCGACTTCACTGCTCGAGTCACCGGCGAGGTTGCGCCCATCGCCGAGCCGCGCGTCAGCGAGCTTGACGAGCGCGATGGTCGGCCGCTTCGGCCCCTCGGCGAGCACGGCCACATGCGCCGACTTCTTCGCGAACGGCACGGCGCGCGCCTTGCCGCTCACCACGCCCGACGCATCGATCCTGATGTCATCCGACCAGCGCGACGGCGCGATCGTCATCGCGCCCGATGGCGACTCGAGCCCCGCCTCCGACAGCAGCCAGCCCGCGAGCAGCGTCTCGGCCACCGGCACGGGGGAAGCAAATCGCCCGGCGACCTTCACGACCTCGAAGCCGTCGGCGAGGCTCGCGCCCGCACCACCGAGCGTTTCCGGCACCCAGGCGAGCGTCAGGCCGCTCTCCTCAAGCGACTCCCACAGCGGCGCTTGCCATGACTCGTCTTTGGCCTGGTTGACGGTTTGGGGATCTGCGAGATCCTCGAATATACGTGCGGCCGTCTCCGCGACGATGGCGCTCGTCTCGCTCACACTTGGGCTCCCCGCGGGACAGAATATGGTTGCATCGACCGGCAGCCTGTCCCTGCACCGATCGACTTTGTCCGGACCTATGGTGGGCCGAACCCCCTGCCGTTGGCAAGGGGTCTCTTTTGCAGGCGCGTGCTATTGGCGTCGCATGGTCTGCCCCAGGCTCACCAGGCGGGCGGCGACCAGCTCACGTCCTCGTCGAGCGGATAGGACGGCCGCGGGATGCTCTGCCATTGCCGCCGCTCCAGCACCGGCGACGTCAGTCCCTCGGTGTCGACCTCGTAGACGTTCTCGGGTGGGAACCACGGCAGGAAGCCCGACCGGAAATGGCCGCGCGACTTGACGACGACGGTGGACGCCTTGCCGATATCGAGCCCGAACATCTCGAAGAACATGGGATCGAGCGTCTGGAAGCGGTTTGAGATGATGACGACGGTGACACCGCCGATCTTCAGCGCGGCCGACGGACCGAGATGCATCGTGCGGCCCTGCGCCGAGCCGAGCCGGCCCACGATGGTGCCGTCGTGCAGCCCGACCACCTCGGCATCGGCCTCGAATGGCGCGTCGCACGGCAGGCCGGCATGGCTGTTGAACGTCGCGCGGATCTTAGCCCCGATACCGGCCTTGTGCGCCGCTTGCGCCAGCGGCGGATCGAAGAAGCTGCCAAACAGGACGTTCTGCGCGCCGGCCCATACGAGCGCCGAGAGCAGCTCGGTCGTGCGACCGGTGCCGCCGCCGCCGGGGTTGTCGCCGGAGTCAGCGTAGATGACCGGCGGGCGATTGGACTTGAGCGCAAGCTGCACCCCATCCGACAGCGGCGTCAGTTTCTTGCGGAACTGGGCGCGGTTGCCCCAGCCGCGCTCGGCGATCTCGCGCGCCAGCATCTGCGCGCGCTTCACATCGTTGCGCGCAGTGACGATGATCGCGACGCCGTTCTTGTCGCTGTCGGAGAATACGAAGCCGCCAAAGATCGACACATTGAGGATGTCGCCGGCGAGCTCGGCGCGGCGCCGCACACCGTAGTCGATCATGTCGCCATAGGGGCCGCTCGCGGTCAGCAGGTTGACCGACGCCGGCGTCAGCGGCAGGCGGATGAACGCGGATTTCGGCTCGGCGAGGCCAGCCAGGATAAGACGCAGCGACAACGCCGCTTCCTCACCGCGCTCGATGTAGTCGACGTGCGGGTTGGTGCGGTAGCCGACGATGAGATCGCATTCGCTGACCATGCGCTCGGAGATGTTGCCGTGCAGGTCGAGCGTGACGACGACGCGCGCCTTGGGCCCGGCGACCTCGCGGGCGAGCGCGATCAGCTCGCCGTCGGGATCATCGCGGTCGGTTGCGATCATGGCGCCGTGATTGGCGACGTAGACGGCGTCGAGCGGACCGGCGTTGGCGAGGCCTTCACGGCAGATCGCGAGATACTTGTCCATCAGCGCGCCGTCGATGCAGCCGTGCGGATGGCAGCCGGCGAGCAGGATCGGCACCGGCTCCCACGGTCCCGTCGCGTCCATCGTCTTCACGAATGCGGATGCCTCGAGCAGGATCGACGGATTCGCTTCCCGCGCGGCTTCGAGGATCGCCTCGCCTTCGAGCTGGAAGAAGTTCTTAAAGTCCGCCTCGGTGGCGACCGGTGCCTGACGGTTGCTTTCGAGCCAGACGCCGATGATGGCGACGCGTGGCGCCTTCTTGTCACTCATGATCGCTGATGTTCCTTCGACCCGGTTACTTGAAACTCTCGAGTGTACTCATAAAAGCGCCGCGATCGCCTCGCTGACGCGTGCGCGCTCATCGGCGGCGAGATGCAGGCCGGCCTTCGTCCGCCGCCACAGGATGTCCTCGGCGCTCTTAGCCCACTCGTTCTCCTTGAGGTAGACGACCTCGCGCTCGGTGAGGCTTGGCCCTATCATGGCGCCCATGTCGGCAAGGCTCTTTGCATCGCCGAGCACGTCGGGCACGCAGGAGCCGTGACGGCGGGCGAGATGGTGTAGATAGCCGCGATCGAACCCCGGCCGGCTGTCGGCAAGCCTGCCGACGAAGCGCTCGAAGTCGGCAACCGGCGATGCTGCGAGCCGCCCCTCGCCGCCGATGTCGCCGCCGGGAAGCGGCGCACCCGCGGTCCACGCGGCGCCCATCCCCGGGAGGTACGGCCGCAGCCGCTCCAGCGCTTCCTCGGCGAGCCGCCGGTAGGTCGTCACCTTGCCACCCATCACGCTGAGCAGCGGCGGCGCGCCCGTGCCAGCATCGAGCTCGAGATGGTAGTCGCGCGTCACGGCGGACGGATTGTCGGCCTGATCGTCGTAGAGCGGGCGGACGCCGGAGTACGTCCACACGATGTCCGAGCGCGCGACGGGGGTGCGGAAGAATGTGCTCGCGACATGCGTGAGATAAGCGATCTCGCCGTCGTCGATGGAAACCGACGCGGGATCGCCAGTGTAGGCGATGTCGGTCGTCCCGATGAGCGTGAAGCGCTCCTCGTAGGGCAACGCGAATACGATGCGGCCATCGGTGTTCTGCATCAGGTAGGCGTCGTCCGCGCCTTCGATGCGGGGCACCACGATGTGGCTGCCTTTGACCAGCCGCAGCCGGCGCTCCGGGCGCGCCGCCGTACCGCCGTCGATGGCGCTGCCGACCGCGTCGACCCAGGGACCGGCAGCATTGACCAGCGCCCGCGCGCGCACCTCGCGCTCCTGCCCTTCCGCTTGTATCGTCAGCCGCCACAGCGCGCCGTCCGCGCGCACCGCCGCGACCTTGCTGCGCGGGAGGATTTCGGCGCCGCGCTTTGCCGCGGCGCGCGCATTGAGGATGACAAGGCGCGCGTCGTCGACCCAGCAGTCCCAGTAGGCGAAGCCGTGCGTCAGCTCGGGCTTCAGCGGGCGGCCGCCGGGATCGCGCCTGAGATCGAGACCAGCCGATGCCGGGACCGCCTTGCGCCGGTAGAGGTGATCGTAGAGGAGCAGGCCCGCGCGCAGCATCCAGCGCGGCCGCTGGCTCGGCACGTGCGGTAGGACGAAGCGGAGCGGCCAAACGATATGCGGCGCCTTCGCAAGCAGAACCTCGCGCTCGCCCAGCGCCTCGCGCACGAGACGGAACGCGTAGTGCTCGAGATAGCGCAAACCGCCATGCACGAGCTTCGAGCTCGCCGAGCTGGTGGCACCGCCGAGATCGCCCATCTCGGCGAGGAACACCGTCAGTCCGCGGCCGGCGGCATCGGCAGCAATGCCGCAGCCGTTCACGCCGCCGCCGATGATCGCGATGTCGTATGCATCCGGTGGTCGCACGATAGGGGCGCCTGTCGATGGGCCGGCCGGGTCCGCCGCCATGCACTCAGGGGCGGGACGTGGTGGCCGGGCGTCGTCGGATCATTTCTCCCGACAGGCTGTAGCCCATCCCGGCCCTGGTCCGCTAGCCGTCATTGCAGCAAGGGACGTCTGACCAAACGGCAGCCCGCCCCGTGGCCGCCCCTCGCCAAGGCACAACGCTGGAGGCGCAGGACCTCTTGCCGGCTAGCGAGGGCACCCGATCACGTCAGCTTCATCACCTGCAGCACCGCCGGGCCGAGGATGACGATGAACAGCACCGGCAGGAAGAACACGATCATCGGCACCGTCAGCTTGGGCGGCAGGGCGGCCGCCTTGCGCTCGGCTTCCGACATGCGCATGTCGCGGTTCTCCTTGGCCATGACGCGCAGCGCCTGGCCGACCGGCGTACCGTAGCGCTCCGCCTGGATCAGCGCCGTCGCGACCGCCTTGATGCCCGCGATGCCGGTACGCTTGCCGAGGTTCTCGAAGGCGACGCGGCGATCCTGCAAGTAGGACAGCTCCGCCGTCGTCAGGCTCAACTCCTCGGCGAGTTCCAGCGACTGGTTGGAGACCTCCTTCGACACCTTTCCGAAAGCTGCTTCGATCGACATGCCGGCCTGGACGCAGATCAGCAGCATGTCCAGCGCGTCGGGGAAGGCCTGGATGATGGCCGCCTGGCGCTTCTGCACGAGGTTCTTGAGGAACACGTTGGGCAGGTAGAAGCCGGCGTAGCCCGCAGCCAGCGCCATGCCGAACTTGGCGATCGGCGGATGCTGCATGTTGGCGATCGCGAACAGGTAGATGAGCGCGACGATCGTCACGATGATCGGCATGACCAGACGGAAGAACATGTAGGCGACGAGCGGCGCCTGGCCACGGAGGCCGGCCATCTTCAAGAGGTCTCGGACCTCCTCGGAGTCGAACGCCTTGCGCAGGTTGAAGCGATTGACGATCTCCTGCATGAAGCCCTTGGGCGTCACGCGGAGCCGCCCCTGACCGTCGCCGGTGCCCTTGAACTCCTGTAGCCGCGCGGCGCGCATCTTGTCGCGCTCGGTCGCCATCACCTTCATGCGCTGTGACATGCGGTCACGCTGCAGCAGAGGCATGGTGACCGTCAGCACCGTCGCGAACGCGGCAGCAGCAGCCAGCAGCATCACCAGCAGCTGCGCATTCATGAAGCCTTCGACGAAATCGACCATGTCCTCGGTCTCCCCTGCCCGCCGGCCGGTGCCGCCGTCGAACGGCCGCACCGCGCGCGGGTCAGTACTTGAAGTTGATCATCTTGCGCATCACGAGGATGCCACACGTCATCCAGCCAGCCGCGCACATCAGCAGGAACTGGCCCATTTTCGCCGTAAAAAGAATTTTGATGTAGTTCGGCGTCGAGATGTAGACCATGCCCATCACCATGAACGGCAAGCAGGCGAGCACGCCGGCCGACGCCTTGGCTTCGGCCGACAATGCCTTCACCTTGGCCTGCAGCCGCTTGCGGTCACGCAGCACGCCAGCAAGGTTGCCGAGCGCTTCCGAGAGGTTGCCACCGGCCTGCTGCTGGATCGAGATCACGATCGCGAAGAAGTTGACCTCCGGCAGCGGCATCCGCTCCATCATGCGGTGGAAGCATTCCGACAGCGGCACGCCGACGCGCTGCTGCTCGACCAGCTCCTTGAACTCCTCGCGGATCGGCGACGGGCTCTCGCGCGCGATGATGTTGAGGCACTCGTTCAGCGGCAGGCCCGATTTCACGCCGCGGACGACGACGTCGATCGAGTTGGCGAATTCTTCGAGGAACTTCGACTGGCGCCGCTTGATCAGGCGCTGCACGATCCAGCGCGGCAGGCCGACGGCGCCGACGAAGGCGACGGCGACCGAGATCAGCGGATTCATGCCCGGCAGCGAAATGTAGGCGACGATGCCGAGCACGAGCCCCGACACACCGCTGACGATCCAGAAGTTGCGCGGCGTCAGATCGAGGCCCGCGCGCTCGAGGCGCGTGCGCATCGAGATCTTCTCACGCTGCTTCTGCTTCGCCTCTAGCTCCTTGAGCGTATCCGAGACCTGCTTGCGGCGGTTGATGATCTGCTCGGTCTGGACGTTGCGGGCGACGCGCTTAGTTTTGTTCTCGGTGACGCCCTGGAGGCGCTTTTCGGCCTTCGCCTCGCCCGAGATAAGCGGGTAGGCGAGGATGTAGATGATCGCCGCCGCGGACAGTGCCGCGAGCACGACAAGCCCCATCTGCATCGTCTCTGCATCAAGCATCGGCTTCTCCCATCGTGCGGCCCATGGCGTCGAGGACTTCGGAGTTCGCCAGCGCCTTCGAGAGCTTCTCCGTCTCGTTGTAGTATTCGGCCCGCTCCCAGAAGCGCGGCCGTGCGATGCCCGTCGAACGGTGGCGGCCGATGATCTTGCCGTTGGCGTCCTCGCCCGTGATCTCGAACACGATCAGGTTCTGCAGCGTGACGACGTCGCCTTCCATGCCCACCACCTCGGTGATGTGGGTGATCTTGCGCGAGCCGTCGCGCAGGCGCGAGGCCTGGATGATGATGTCGATCGAGCCGACGATCATCTCGCGGATGGTCTTGGTCGGCAGCGAGTAGCCGCCCATCATGATCATCGACTCGAGACGGCTGATGGCTTCGCGCGGGCTGTTGGAGTGCAGCGTGCCCATCGATCCGTCGTGGCCCGTGTTCATCGCCTGCAGCAGGTCGAATGCTTCGGGGCCGCGGACCTCGCCGACGATGATCCGCTCAGGGCGCATACGCAGGCAGTTCTTGACGAGGTCACGCATCGTGATCTCGCCTTCGCCTTCGAGGTTGGGCGGGCGCGTTTCGAGGCGGACCACATGCGGCTGCTGGAGCTGGAGTTCCGCCGAGTCCTCGCAGGTGATGATGCGCTCCTCAGCATCGATCGAGCCGGTCATGCAGTTGAGCAGCGTCGTCTTGCCCGAGCCGGTGCCGCCGGAGATCAGGATATTGCAGCGGACGCGGCCGATGACTTCCAGAATGGCCTTGGCATCCGGCGTGATCGAGCCGAATTTCACGAGATTGTCGAGCTTGAGGCGGTCCTTCTTGAACTTACGAATGGTGAGCGTGGGACCGTCGATGGCCAGCGGCGGCGCGATGACGTTGACGCGGCTGCCGTCGGGAAGACGCGCGTCGCATATCGGCGAGCTTTCGTCGACGCGGCGGCCGACCTGGCTGACGATGCGCTGGCAGATGTTCATGAGCTGGGCGTTGTCGGCGAAGCGCACGCCCGTCTTCTGCATCTTGCCGTTGACTTCGATGAACGTCGTGCCGGCACCATTGACCATGATGTCGGCGATGTCGTCGCGTGCCAGCAGCGGCTCGAGCGGACCGTAGCCGAGCACGTCGTTACAGATGTCCTCGAGCAGCTCCTCCTGCTCGGCGATCGACATCACGACGTTCTTGAGCTGGATGATCTCGCCGACGATGTCGCGAATTTCCTCGCGCGCCGCGGCGGCTTCCAGCTTGGCCAACTGCGTCAGATCGATCGTGTCGATCAGCGCGTTGAACACCGACGTCTTGACGTCATAGTACTCCTCGGAGTGGCGGCGAGTCTGCTCGACGGGCTCGACGCGCGCCGGCACGGGGGCCGGCGCTGGGACGACGGCGGGCTTCGCCGATTCCGCGGCTGCCGGCGAGGCACCGGGGGCCGGCGCGGGACGACGCGGTGCAGTAGGATCTTGGTCACGCCTGCCGAAGGACATTGCCTGCTACTCCTTAGCGCTTGCGGAACTTGTCGAGGATGCCGCCGAGCCCGCCCGACTTCTTCTCGACCTTCTGCTCGCGACGCCCGGTGAGGCTCATGGCGAGCTCGCGGATCTGCGGCACGGCCTTCGCCTTTGGCGCCAGCTCCTCGATCATCTGGCCGTTGTTGGCCGCCTGACCGAAGGTCTCGCTGTCGAACTCGATGATCGCCGTGGCCTTGACGCCCATCGCGGTCTCGAAATCCTTGACCGAAATCTCGGGCCGCTTCGGCATGCCGACGCCGCTCAGGACGAGCATCGGCGGCTTGTCGTTGTGGCGCGTCTGCTTGACGAGATCGAACATGTTCTTGGCATTGCGCAGGTTGGCGAGGTCCGGCGCCGCGGTAATGATCACGTGGTCGGCCTGCAAGACGAGGCGCTTGGTCCACTGCGTCCACATGTGCGGGACGTCGGCGGCCACGTACGGGACGTTCTGGCGCACGATGTCGAGGACGATGTCGCAGGCGTCGGCCGAGAGGTCGTACTCGCGGTCGAGCGCGCCCGGCGCCGCGAAGAGGCTCAGATACTCCGAGCACTTGGTCAGCAGTCGATCCAGCAGCACCTCGTCGAGGCGCTCCGGCGTCGCGATCGCGTCGGCGATGCCCTGCACGGGATCCTGGTTAAAGTCGAGGCCGGCGGTACCAAACGGCAGATCGAGATCGGCGATCACGACGGCCTGCTTCATCATCTCCGAGATCGTCCACGCGACGTTGTGGCAGATCGTGCTCGAGCCGACGCCGCCCTTGGCGCCGACGAAGGCGTAGACGTGGCCGACGGGATCGGCGTCGGGATCGTTGTAGAGGTTCGACAGGATCTCCATGAACTGGAGCGGCGACACCGGCGCGATGATGTATTCGCTGACGCCGCGGCGCAGCACCTCGCGATAGAGGAGGACGTCGTTGGTGTGACCGATGACCACGACCTTGGTGCCGGCATCGCAGCACTCGGCAAGCTTATCGAGCGCCGCGAGGAATTCCTTCTGTCCCAGCGTCGTCTCGAGGACGATGAGGTTCGGCGTCGGGCTCTCGTTGTAGTGGGCGACGGCCGCGTTGACCCCACCCATGTGGACGCTGACGTGAGTCTTGATCAGCCGGCGATCCTCGGCGGCAACCTGGATCGCCTCGGCGGTCTCCGGACGCTCACAGAACGCTTGGATCGAGATCCGCGGGATCGGGCGCGCGCGGTCGGATATCCGCTCGTCGACGACCTCCTCAACCACCTCATCCAGTCTGGCAAGCTCGCGGCTCATAGTCCTGTCCTCGCTCACTATCATTCGGCTGCTGTTCAGGCGGTCGCCGTCAAGGCGACCAGATTTCGGCTATCGGGCACCCTTGACCTGCAGGCGCTCGTCATTGGATTTGTCGGCGTGCGTGACATCGCCCTTCACGTACTTGCCGTAGACCGTGTCGCGCCGCTCGGCAGAGGCGGGTGCCATGGCGCGCGGCCCCAGCAGGTCGGCCGGATTCGAGATCTGGGCGGCAAGGTTTCGCTGCGAGGCGCAACCGAAGTTGGCGTAGGGCAGGTTGCGGCGATCGCTGGCGAGGTTGTCCGGCCAGATGCCGCACTCCGGCCCCTCGGCGACGAAGCGCGCGTAGGACATCCGGATCGGCGCATTGGCTTCGCGGCCGGCGCGGTAGGGGCGCACGAGGACATTGGCCTCGGAGATGCCGGCTTCCCCGACGATCAGGCGCAGATCGGCGAGGGCGCGCACGGCGGCGACATCGTTGGCGCCGCCGCTCGGGACGCCGATGGCGAGACGCCCCGCGTCCGCGCCCGTGCCGCGGTAGCGATTGAAGAAATCGATCGCCTGCGCGCGCTGCCCCGGCGACAGCCCGTGCGCCGTCGACGAGATCCTGAGATCGAGGTTCGCGGGCTCGTTCGTGACGACGATCGGATGGCGCTGGCGCGCATCGATCATGGCCCAGCTTGCGACATGCACACCGGGCTCCTCACCCGGGCGGCAACCCGACAGGCCGACAGCCGCAGTCGTGAGCATCAGGCCGGCGACAACGGTGCCGACCGAACCGAGCAGTCTCGCGCGAAGTGACTTGATGGACGTCATGTTAGTCTCCGTCGATCCTGCTCTTATTCGATGATGAAACCAGCGCCGTCCTTCAGCCCGACCTGGGACGACGGCGGGATTTCTCTGCCGTAGACGCGGTTGAGGTGTCCCAGCAGGTTGAACTTCAGATCCGAGGCGGGCGCGAAGCCGTCATCCGGCTTCGACAGCTTCTGGCGGGCGACCGGCTTCACCATGTAGGGCGTCACCAGCACGACCAGCTCGGTCTCGCTCTTGATGAAGTCGTTCGAGCGGAACAGCGTGCCGAGAATCGGCAGGTCTTTCATGCCCGGGAAGCCGTCGATGTTCTTGCGAGTGTCCTCGGAGAGGAGCCCGGCCATGGCGAGCGTGCCGCCCGACGGCAGCTCAACCGTCGACTTCGCCTGACGCTTCTTGAGGGCCGGGATCGAGATGTTGCTCAGCGTCACCGCACCGACATCGGTCAGCTCGGACACCTCGGCCTCGATCTTGAGGCTGATGCGGCCTTCGGAGAGGACGAAGGGCGTGAACGCGACGCCGATGCCGAACTCCTTGTACGTGACCGACTGCTGGCCCGAGGCATCGACGACCGGGATCGGATACTCGCCGCCGGCGAGGAACTTCGCGGTTTCGCCGGAGACGGCGGTCAGGTTCGGCTCGGCGAGGGTGCGGATCAGGCCGTCACGCTCGAGCATCCGCATGGCGGTGGTCACGCGGGCCGAGTTGGAGCCGAAGCCGTTGGTCACGCCCGAGTTGCCGTAGGTGCCCGACGATGGGCCCTGGTTCCAGCTGCAGAGCGCGCCGGACACAAGGCACCCGGTCGCGTTGCTGCTCGAGCCGGTGCCGATGCCGGGGATCGGCAACTTGCCCAAGCCCGCAGCGGCGGTCAGCGGCAGGGCGTTCTCGGTCAGCAGCGCCGTGCTGAAGTTACCGGAGTTGATCGTCGCGCCGATGTTGATGCCGAACTGCTTCATGATCGAGCGCTGCACTTCGGCGACGACGACCTGGAGCATCACCTGCTCCTCGCCATCGACCGACAGCAAGTTGATCACGAGCTTTTCGTTCGAGCCGCCGCTGCCGGCCCCCCTGGCGCCGCTCGCCGCCTGCGACTGGGTTGTCGCGGTCTGACCGTCCGGACCGGTCGTCGTGGTGGTGGCGTTGTAGGCGACGCCGTTGTCGCCGGCGCCGGCGCCGGACGAGAAGAGGCTCGCCCGGTTGGCGCGCGCGTACTGATTGGCGATCGTCGCCGCCTTCTGAGACTGGGCCGGCGTCGTCACGGTTCCATTGAGCACGACGGCGTTGCCGGCGATCTCCGACCGGATGTTGGAGCCCGGCAGCATCCGCTTCAGCATATCGTCGAGCGTCGTCAGGTCGACGCCGACGGTGATCTCGAGCGTCAGGATCTGGTCGCCGTTCTCGCCGAAGAAGAACGCGTTGACCTGGCCGGCCTGCTTCGCGAGCAGGAAGACGCGGTCCGAGGACTGCACGATCGCATCGACCCGGTTGGGGTCGGAGACGAGCACGTCACGCAGGCGCGTCGGGAACTGGACCATCAGCGACTTGCTGACGCCCATCTGCACCGACTTCGAAATTGGGAGAGGCACGCCGGTCGGGATACGGAGCACCGAGTTCTGTACGGCGATCCGGTCATACGCCGCGACGCGACGGGCCTGCTGGGCGGTCAAGGGCGCGCTCGACAGCGCTGCCATCGCCAGAACGAGGCCGCCGATAGCCAGTTTCATCGTCATCCGCATGGGGTTCAAAGCCTTCTGGCGAGCTACCAACTGGGGGGGTGCACGCAGACACAACTTTACAAACACACACAGGACGACTCACTCGGCGGTTTTCACTCAGCGGACATGCACGCCGTCCCGATGGACGGCGCGCGCTCAGTTCATTCCGGACGTTCTGGACTTCTGGCCGTAGCGAAGAATGCGAACGGTCTCGTTGCGACGGCGCTCGCCGTCCTCGGCCCGCTTGCCGTCACGCCTGAAATCCGCGATCGAGCGCAGCGCCAGCGTGATGTCGCCCATGGACTTCGCGAGCGCGAGCTTCTCGGACTGCACGGGGGAAAGCTCCAGCGTCGCGGTGTTGCCCTCGACGCCCTTCTGGCCTTCCTTCGATTCGAGGCGCTGGCCGATCGCGAGGACACGCACGTTGCTGAAGAGCAGCTCGCTGGTGTGCTCATCGCCGCCGCCCTTCGCCCTCAGGCGCCGGATCAGGTAGACGTCGACGTGGTCGTTCGGGAGAATCAGGCGGCCGACGCCGGAGTCCTCGGTGATCTTGGTCGAGATGGCGCGCATGCCTTCCGGCAGGATCGAGGCCAGCACGCCACCTTCGCCGGACTTGATCAGCTTGTTGGCCGTGATCGGCTCGTTGGCGAGGATCGGCGCCCGCGCGATGCGGCCGGCGTATTCCTGGTTGATGCCCGCCTTGCAGACGATCGCGCCATGCGGCACCGATTCCATCGGCCAGCCCTGGCAACGGAAGCTCGATTCGGTCGCGATGGCGCCGAGCCCGAGGTCAGCGCGCGCGACCAGGACTTCCGAGACGTTGGTACGCACCTCGCGCTGCACGACCTGCGGCTTCGACACGACTTTCTGCATGAGCACGAAAGCGCCGACACCGCAGACACCCGCGATTGCGATTCCAATTATCTGTGCCTTCTTCATCGCCCGACAGGCCCCTCAACCGATTAAGTCCGCTTCGATGACGTCGGTAAATTCGGCCGACAAAACCCAACGGGGAGTTAATGGGGGGGGGTGAAGGGGCACGCGCGCGCCTCGCGGCAGGCACATGTCCCGGAGATGGCGGCAAAGTTGACACACGGTAACCTTCGGCGCCCGGCGTACACTCTTGCGATGTCGGTCGATCCGGTCTCGCGCAGGGGTGCGCGATTCGCACGTGCCCGTCGAAGCGCGGTTGCGGGCGTGAGCCGATGGGCAGAACCTACATCAGGCCCGGCGCGAACCAGGACGTCGATGGATAGATGTGCAGGCCGGCGGCAGCGAGCGCGATCCCGTACGGGATGCCCGTGCGGGCGCTGTGCAGGTGAAGGGCCCAACCCTGACGGGCGAGCCACAGCGGCGGCAGCATGCTGCGATAGAAGAGGATGACAAGCGCGAGCAGGCCGCCCGCGAGGCCCGCCACGACCAGATAGCCGAGGAGATGCTCGAAGCCGATCCACAGCGCGGCGGCTGCGAGCAGCTTGGCGTCGCCGCCGCCGAGCCAGTTCATCGCGAACATGCCGATGCCGATGCCGAGCATGAGGACGCCGGCACCGACGTGACTGCCAAGCGCCTGCCAGCTCATGCCGGTCATCGCCGCCGCGACGAAGAACACGGCGACCAGCACGATCGAGATCCGATTGGGGATCGTCATCGTGAACAGGTCCATGGCGCCCGCGAAGGCCATGGCGGCCGGGAACACTAGCAGGACGGCATACTCGAGCACGGCACACATCTCCTCACTAAAGCAACGGACTTGAAATTCGCCTTGGTTCGAGGCTGGGCGACGAGTGAATTTCAAGTCCAAAGTTGCTTTAGAACCCTATGCTTCTAAAGCGTCCTTGGACCTTGAATGCGACTCTGAGATCGGCCCAGGCGTGGGTCGCATTTAAGGCCCGACGCTTTAGTGGCCGGAGTATGCGCAGGGTCAGGTGAAGGCTTGGTAAAGCGCACCGGTCTCGCGACCGTTTCAGCCCGCGGAGGGATGTGAACAATTTGATACAGAACTTATTTACCGCAGCTCGCGAAACCGCCGATGCGTCGATCTTTAGGCGAATGGGCCAATACACCATTAAGGGTCCACCGCTACAGTCCGTCGCGGGCAGAGAGTGCAGGCGGCACTCGAACGCCCTGGTCTGTGGACTTGATCGGTGGACACGGGAGTCGGGTCGTGCGGGATCTTTTTTCGACATTCTTGAAGGATGACTCGGGCGCCACGGCGATCGAGTATGCGCTGATTGCCGCGTTCATTGCGCTCATGGTCATCGCCGCCGCGACGTCGATCGGCACCGAGCTCAAGGCGACCTTTACGGACGTCGACGACGGCCTCAAGAGCCGCACGAAGTAGCTTCTTATCTTTCCGCCGACGCGTACGGCTGCGCCTACACGCGCGGCGGCTGCCGCCTCGCCGGTTGGAGTTCCAACCTCGCGATCTTCGATCGCCACCGCGTGAGGGCCCAGTGCCCTCAAGCGGCTTTTGGCGTTTCGCCGTTGCCGGTAGCTGGAGGCGCCGGCGGACGGGCGAACACCAGCTTCTGGTAGGCGAGCCCGATCCCGATCAGCACCGCACCCAGCGTGATGAACGACAGCGCCCGCCACAGCCGGGTCTGCCCCGCGAGATCGAATACGAACACCTTGAGCACAGCGAGTAGGACCAGGACCGGCGAGG
>VFQN01000705.1_pt1 | contig 60275 bp, 88 predicted proteins | sample 3512371 | NCBI WGS metagenome assembly VFQN01 (sample SAMN10412370, study PRJNA504923) | tailings metagenome | isolation source: Replicate 2 from Balatoc abandoned mine | place: Philippines: Itogon, Benguet | collected 2017-08-28 | reverse complement strand
CTGTCGGGCGTTGTCCCGTGTTTCGAGCCCTCCCGGCTCGTGCCTAAGGCCCTAGAGGCCATCGCTGTGTCTCGGTCCGGCTATGGACCCCCGGCTTTTGCCCACAGTGTAACACTGGTTTCACAGGCGACACGTGAGGCGACACAGGCGACATGTGAGGCGACACAGGCGAAAAAGCGACACGTGTGGCCAGGTGCGGCGCACTGTGGCGACACGAGCGACCCGTCGGCGGCATATACTACTTGAAAAATCGACCCAAGATGACCTCGCAGTACTGGAACGTTATGATGCAGTAGCTTTCGGGCGGATATGGACGTGCATGGACCCCACACTCCACAGTGCAACACCGGATCACGCGCGGCCCGCAGGCGACACGTGCCGCAGTCGTCGCATGATACCAGCACCATAGGCCCGCCAACGCCACCTACCATCTGCATGCGGCTCTCACTGGACCAACGCCGGACGCCAGCCGAACACCCGCTGGCCCGTGTCCGTTCGCCTTCATGCCCGCCCACGACCGACCCAAGAGTCCAGCGATACCAGATACACCAGCGATACCAGCTACCGTGGTGGACCTTGGGTCTGCTACGGTATATAACTGCGCAGCTCCACACCCCGCCGCTGTGACATCAGCAACGCCAACTACGCCGTATTTGTCGTGCACACAGCAGCATGCCACACTTGTTGCACCTTACCGCACGCAGCACTCATCAGTCCTTGTCACCTCACCCTGTCGTGCGCTCGCGCTGTTGACCCAGCACCTTACCACGGACCTACCATCAGGTGCCCTCGCGCACCCTCGCCCGCGCTCTCCCTCTGTCAGACACACACCCTGTCCAGCCAACCACTCCTCGGATCCTTCCCCCCATGCTATCCAGCCGCCTCCCTGTTCCCTGCCGCCACGGTCCCCCTCCACCACCCAAGCCCCGGCGCCAACCGCCGGAGCTAAGCCACCGCGACCGCAGTTGCCGCTGCGCCAACCCCACCCTACTCAAGCTCCTCAAGCCACCGCAACCGTAGTTGCCGCCGCGCGGGTTCAAGTCGTTTCCGTCTTCCTGTTGCCGCCGCTAACCTCGCTCTACGCAGGCCGACTGTTTCCCATTGCCGCTTTGTCGCTCCGCGGTTACCCACTCAGGCCCCGGCGCCAAGCCCACTGCTTCGCTGCCCCTGGGGTCCGCAGACGCCACAAGAAGAAACCTCGCTGGGTGCACGGACGTCGGTCAACTGGTGTCCTTGGCCGCCAGTGCTGCCGCGCACGCCGCCCGCACCCGCTCAATGCAGTGCTTGCCTCCTGTCCATGGCAACCGTACATTGTACGGCCTCTTGTCCATGGCAACCGTACGTTGTACGGCCTCTTGTCCATGGCAACCGTACGTTGTACGGCCTCCTGTGCATGGCCCGCACCCTAAGTTCCGAGTTGGCTCCTTGGCCGCCTGCACAGCTACGCTGCTTCCAGCACAGAGTCGTCCGCGTGGTGCTTGCCTCCTGTCCATGGCCCGCGCCTAGCAACCCCGTGGCCCCCGGTAAACTCGACTCCCTTGGCCGCCTGTGCGGTCGCGCACGGCGCCAGCACCCGCTCAATGTGGTGCTTGCCTCCTGTCCGTGGCCCGCGCCTAGCAACCCCGTGACAGCGGTCAGCTGGTGTCCTTGGCCGCCTGTGCGGCCGTGCACGGCGCCAGTACCCGCTCGATGTAGTACTTGAGCTCTTATCCATGGCAACCGCCTAGGAACTCTGTGGCCCCAGTCAACTCGACTCCTTGGCCGCCTGTGCTGCCGCGCACGCCGCCAGCACCCGCTCAATGTAGTGCTTGCTGCGGAAGCGGTCGCGCAGCTTGGACACCTCGGCCGCGGTGACGGCGGGCTTGGCGGCAGCGGCCTCCAGCAGCACCGCGCAGGCGGCCTCCTGCAGGGGGGCGTGGGTTAGCGCGGTGTGGGTTAGCATGGTGTGGGTTAGCAGTAGCCTGGTCACTATGGGAGTGGAAGAGGGGCCGGAAGCTTCCAGCAGCACCGCACAGGGGCCCTCCTACGGGGAAGGGAGGGAAGGGGTGCTAGGCGTGGGTCAGCGTGGTGTGGGTTAAGGGTGCTAAGGCAGGTGCAGGAAAGAGGAGTTCGGGGTCTGGAGGTGTAGCGGCCGCAAGCCGTGCCGCCCGTGCCGCTTGGCACACCGCTCACGCCGTCTATCCCATCCTCGCACGAGATGAGTGCAACGTAGGTTGCGATGCTTACGGCCGGCCCTTGATATGATTCTGGTAGGTGCGCTCAGGTAAAGTCGGCGCAACGGCGGCGCCCTCGCAACATACGTGTCTTCACGTAACACAAACGCAGGCTACCCACCTGCATTGCGGGATCGCTGTCGTTTGACAGTACCATTATGCCCTCCCCACATGTAGACACCAGCACCCAACACGCGCCCGCACACCGCCCTAACCCACCTGCACGGCGGGGTCGCTGTCGTCCATGTGTATTACCACGCCCACCACCAGGTAGCCACTGTGTATTAGCGCCAGCAACCAACAGGCGCCCGCACACCCCCTTAACCCACCTGCACGGCGGGGTCGCTGTCGTCCATGTGTATTACCACGCCCGCCACCAGGTATCCGCTGTTGGTGTCGCAGTAGGAGCTGCCCGCACTGCGCACGAAGGCACATAGCGCCCTACAGGCGGCGCAGCGCACGCTGTTGTGTGCATCATCTAGCCGCTTGTGCAGCTCGGGGTACAGCGCGCGGCGGGAGGCATCGGACAGCTGGGGGCCCGCAACCTGCGGGCAAGGGAGGGAGGGCAGAACACATTCACGTGGTTGCTGCTGGGTTAACGGACACCTTGGGCGCAAGTAGCAGGCCAGCGGCACGTGCGGCAGCAGGTGGTTGCCTCCCAGCGCCCTTACAGCAATGAGCGAGCCAGCCGGAACGCAACCACCCTGCGCAGCTGTTCCTGGCACGGCCGCAGCGTCCCGTACCACGGCACGCGCAAGCAACGCCTCTTTTACCCCACGCGCTAATACACACGCCCCCTTAACCCGCGCTTACCTGCATCAGCATCTTCACCACGTACCGGTAGCACGCCGCCAGCCGCATGTCTGTGCACCCCGTGTCAACACCAGCTTTCCTAACCCACGCGCCCCCTTCACCCACGCCCACCTGCAGCAGCTTCTCCACCACGTAGCACGCCGCCAGCCGCATGTCTGTGTACCAGTCCTCGTCCAGGCAGGAGGACAGCAGCGGCAGCAGCCCTCCGCCCTCCGCCGCCGCCACAAGGTGGGCCGCCAGGGGAGACCCCGGCGCGGACGGCGAGGCAGCAGCATTGCTGCCTCCGTTAGCACGATCGGCATGGCTGGATGCCTGGGAGGGCGAGGCGGCGGCGGCGGCGGTGGGGTCTCCCCTGGTGTTGGCGGCGCTGCCCAGCAGTGTGGCCAGGGCGGTAACGGCGGCGTAGCGCACGGCGGCGGCTGTCTTGCCGGCCTGCCACACCAGCGGCGGCATCAGCACGTCGTGCAGCAGGGCCTGCATGACGAGGAGTTGACAAGGGTACCGATAATTGTGTTAGGACCTCCTCGGAAGTAGTTAAGATACCACAGCCATAGCGCACGGTGCCGGACGGAAGACCTCTGCGCCCTTGCTGACGCTGCTGCACCGTCATGCAGCCATTACCAACCCTTGCCCCCGCCCCCGATGCCCCCTCAGTCCTCACCTGCCCCGCCCCCTCCGCCAGCGCCGTCCCCCGCTCCGCGTCCTCCAACACCGAATCCACCAGCCCCAGCAGCGCCAGCCGCAGCCCCGCCGGCGCCTCCTCCCGCCCGCCATCCTCCCGCGCCGGCGCCGCCGTCAGCAGCGGCCGCAGCGCGCCCACCAGCGGCGCCGCCAGCCGCCGCAGCGCCGCCGGTGACGCCGTCAGCAGCACCGCACGCAGCACACACAGCCACGCTGCGTCACCCGGGCTAGGCGCCCATGCAAACGCAGACGACGACGCACCCCCGGGCCCGGACCCTGGCCCTGCGTCCATGGCGGCAACATCGCCCTCCGCCGCAGCCCCAGGGAACAGGCAGCCCACCAGCCACGTAGCATGCCGGTCCGTCAGGGCCTCTACGCCCTCCGCCCCGCAGCACGCCGCCAGCGTGCCCAGCGCCTCCCACACCTTGCTCCCCTCCCCCTGCCGCCTCCCAGCGCCGCCGCCGCCGGCGGCAGCGGCCGCTGCCCCGGCGCCGCTCGACGGCGCCGCGGTGGCGGCGGCGGCTGTCGCTGCCGCCAGCTCACTGCCGTACAGCTGCAGCAGCACCACGTGTAGCGGCAGTGTCACCGCAGCGTCGCCGCCGGCGGCGGCGCCCGCCCACGCCATCGCGTTGACGGCGGCGGCGAGCAGCTGCTGCCGTACGGCGGCGTGCTCCGCCGCCGCCGCCAGCATGCCGTCCGACGCCAGGCACGCCGCTAGGCTGTGGAGCAGCCCCGGCGCCAGCGGCTGCCGCGCCCGCCCCGCGGCGTGTATAAGCCCCGACAGCACCACCAGCGTGTGCGTCCGCTGCGACGTCGACAGGCCGCCGCTCATAACGGCTGCCCCAGCGGCAGTGCTGCTTGTGCTGCTGGTGCTGCCTCCGGCCCCCAGCGTGTCCACAAGGCGCGGCAGCCAGGCGGCGGGCGGCACGTGTGCGCCCAGCACGTGGCAACAGGACATGACGGTGGAGGCCACCTCCACCTCCTCGTCCGCGATGGCGCTGCGGGTGAGGACGTAAGATGAGGATAAAGGCGAAGAAGTCGATAAACAATTATCGAAACTCGACTGGCGTGCACTATTGTGCAACGGAAGTTCTGGTGTCTGGCGGAAACGGGGGTGTCATTGCGACACAACAATAGCCTGGCTGCTGTTTGGGGGCAGTAGTGGCGCGCTGCAGTGATTTCCTGAAGCCCAAAACACGCTCACCTGCACAGCGCAGGCAGCAGCAGCTGCGCGTGCGCCGCCGCCGCCCCACACTCCGCCCCCCATCCCTCCCAGCAGCACCTTCATACTACCGTTGCCGACACCATCCGCTCCTCACCTGCACAGCGCCGGCAGCAGCAGCTGCGCGTGCGCCGCCGCCGCCCCCTCGCTCATGACCAGCGTGGTGTGCAGCGAGCGCGCCGCCGCCACACGCAGCGCCACCGTCCACTCGCCCAGCTGCCTCGCCAGCGGCGGCAGGTGCTGCGGCAGCAACGCCACCACCATGGCCCGACACCCCGCACCAGGGCGGCCGCTGTACGGCGCCCCCAGCCGGCTCGCCTCCAACCGCACCGCCACAACGCCCTCGTGGCCGTCTTGCCCACTCTCCTTCGCCTCGTCGCCTGAAATTTCCGTTGCGCCCGCTTCGCTGGTTCCTTGCTGCTGCTGCTCCCGCAGCCACACCGCCCCCACGCCCTCCACCAGCGACAGCGCAAGGGACCCAGTGGCCGGCTGCGGGTCCGTAACGCCCACCAGCAGCAGAGGCAGCAGCTGCGAAGCGGCTCCTGCCGCAGCTCCACACATTTGCTCACCACCTGCTGCCGCGTCCGGCGCCTCCCCGGCCGGGTAGCCCATCCACCTGGCCACAGCGGAGAACATGGCCTCCCGCACCCCCTGAGCCCGGTCGTGCGCCAGGGGCTTCAGCGCAGGGACCACCACCTCCTCCAGCAGCGCCCGCCGCACGCCCCCCGCCCCTGGACCTACAAGGGCGTCCAGCGCCGCCATTGCCGCCAGCCGCACCCTGCTGTGCTGGTGCTGCAGGTTGGGCACCAGCGACGCCAGCAGCTTCTCCGCCTCCCCGTCCAGCGCGCTCGAGATCGCAGAGGCTGTAGCAGTAGCGCCGGAGGCTGTAGCAGAGGTGGCGTCTGGGGTGGTGATGGTGGTGTCTTGTGAGGGGGAGGGGGCTGGTGGGGCGCCGGGGGCGGAGGATGCCGGGCGGCCGCGGGCCAGGGCGGCTAGCTGCTCTGTGCAGGTGCATGCGGCCTTTTTGAGGTCAGGGAAGCCGTCTTCCAGGCCACGGCAGACGATGGACGCGATCTCGGGGATAAAGCGCGAGAGGTGGGATGGCTGGGAGGTGGAGAGGAGCAGGGATGTGAGCTGCGCGATTTGCAGGCAGACCTCCTCCGCGGCCTCTTGGACAGGCAGGGCGCCGTAGCGGCGCGCGAGCGCGGGGAGGAGCTCGGGGAGTAGCACGGAGCTGTCTGGAAGCTGCCGGCAGCCGTCGAGAAGGATGGCGAGGGACACGAGGCGGCAGCGCTCGAGTTGGTCGGAGAGGAGGGAGACGAGGGGGCGGAGCAGGGGCCCGCAGAGGAGGGCGTGCAGCTGAGCCGGGGTGGCGCGGGGAGTGGAGGCGTCGCCGGACAACAGCTTGGTCTGCAGGGTGGTGGCAGCTGTGCGGCGGAGGGAGCGGTCTGGGTCTGCTAGGCAGTTGATGGTGCGTTGGAGGCTGGCCAGGTATGAGGCATCATCACCGTCCAGGGCCACTTTTGGGCCCACCACATCCTGCTGGGACGCTGCGGATGGGGCCTGGGAAGGCTGCTGATCCTGGCCCGGAGCGCTGCCGCCTTGCTGGCTTGCGCTATTGGGTGAGGCATCGGATGCAGCAGCAGGCTTGCTGCCGATGCCGACTGTGCGGACCTTCGATGTGACGCCCGGAAGGCCTCCGATGCCCACCCCGCCAAGCCCGGAAATGCCCTGGCGCGGCTGCGGTCTAGCGTTGAGCTCTTTCCAGATCTCGTCGATAGACTTTTTGGCACCGCTCATCCTGCCGCGCCTGGGCGGCAGGCACACACGCTTTGAGTGGAATCAACAGAAACAAGGGAGAGTTGACCAGCGCTGATCAGTAAGGTATGAAGTGTTGAGATATCAACAATGTCACGCAATTATGTAGAACCTCTTATTAGGCGCTGCGATGGCAGAGGTCCTTCAGTTCTTCGGGTGCTGTTAGACAGCGCGCCTCTACAGTGGCGAGAGAGCACTAAGCAACCTGAAGAGATGCAAATTTCAAAGTCTTCAGCTGGTCACCAGCACGTAGAGGTCGCATGCAACATGAACAGTTCTCTGGTTTCGGAGGCTGAGGATGCAGACCTGAAGTAGTGAGCACAGGATGTGAGATGCCTGCTGTTACCGGCAGCCCTTTGTGATTCTGCCCCCATGTTAAGGAGAAAATCCTGCTGGTCAGGGTACCCCTAGGTGCGTCACGGGGCATAGCTTGGTCCAGCTACCCCAGGCTGTTGCCCCACGTGTCACGGCACAGGGCATGCAGTAACGGGATCAGTAGTTTAACCCCCACCCACTGCAAGTCCAGTTGTACTGTCAGTTAGTTCCTATGATCTCTTGCATCAGGCCTCATGCCTTCATCCAGGGTGCACTTGAAGCCCCTTCCAGCTGCCAGGCCTAGTTAGTTCTCGCGGCATCTCACTCGTTAATACGGTGCCATTGTATTACATCATATAGTGAAACACCGGGTAGCAAACAAGCCATCCTGGGTCGGGGTGCGATACCGCGCAACATGAGCGAAGAGGGACAGGCATTTGGGGGATCAGCGGCAGGCGCGCACTGAGGAACATGAAACACATTGACTGCTAGTAAAAGGGGGAGGGCATGACGTCAAAGCGGGGGCGCTATGGCGCCCTGCCGGTATGGAACCGGTTACACCTGCTTGGAGTTCTCCTCCTGGCGGGGCTTCACGAAAAAGTAAGTAACGGCGCAGCAAGATACATGAATGTTATCTAGGCTACTGCACCATCACAGCGTACAAAGGGCTGAGCACCGCACCCCCTTAGGACTCCCTTGCCGCCGTGGCTCTTACCCTAACTGTTACCCCACGTGTCACGACGCTACCTGGGCAGCATGGGCACAGGGCATGCAGTAACGGGATCCGTAGTACAACCCCCACCCACTGCAACTCCAGTTGTACTGTCAGTTAGTTCCTATGATCTCTTGCATCAGGCCTCATGCCTTCATCCAGGGTGCACTTGAAGCCCCTTCCAGCTGCCTGGCCTTGTAAGTTTTCGCGGCATTTCACTCGTTCATACGGAGACACTTTACTTTCATCAGATAATGAAACACTGTGTAGCAAACAAGCCATCCGGGGTGCGATACCACGCAACATGAGCAAAGAGGGACGGGCATAAGGGGGATCAGCGGCAGGCGCGCGCTGAGGAACATGAAACATATTGGCTGCTAGTATAAGGAGAGGGCATGACGCCGAAGCCGGGGCGCTATGGCGCGCTGCCGGTATGGAACACGCTACACCTCGTGCTTGGAGTTCTCATCCTGGCGGGCCTTCACGAAGGAGTAAGTATTGCTCAAGCAAGACACTATCGTGGCTTCTGCACCAGCATAGAGGGGACCAAGGGTTGAGCCACTGCACCTTCAACCATGGGACTCCCTTGCCGCCCCGGCCCAGCCGAACGCAGCACTTGTGCCCCGCACCTCACTGCAACGGGACCCAACACACCTCCATACAGCATGCCTGCAACCTACTCGCAGCTAGCACCCTGCCAATGTGCACGGCCAGCTCCCCTGCACTCCTTCGCCCACGCTAACGTCACTTGCCTCCCTGGCCTCCTATCACCCTTACCTTCCGGCACCCATCGACTAGGTCGTCCCGTGCGGCAACATTGCGTACTCAAAGCCACTCCCAACTCGCACCTTTGCAACGCAACCTCGCCGCCCCGGCCCTCCTTTTGCTTGTCACCCACTGGGTGTCGCCCGTGCGCGTGGGACGTTGCTTACTCGAACGCACCAGGACGGAGCTTCAGCACTCTGCCCAGAGACATCCTCGCTCCTTGGCCCCCCCTTCCCTCTCCGCCTTTCTTCATCTTACAACCCCCTCTCAACCCCCTCACTCCGACCAGCACCGCTGCACGGCTGTACGCTGCTTCCTGTCCCACCCCCGCAGACAGCAGTCCACGCGTGCCGCCCCCTCACAAAGGAGCTCCTGCAGGGCTTTGCCAAGAACAACACAATCATGGTAAGGCGCGCAGCAGCCCATTGGCTATACCAAGGCCGCTGCGCAAGGGCTCTGCACGCTCTTGGGGCACTGCCTCCCACCACCTGAAGTGCATGCGGAGGAACGCTGCGGCGTTGGCTTGTGCTCCACTGGTGCCCACCAACACCTTTCCTACAGCTGCCTCCGTGCTGCACACGCACAACGCCTCAGCCCTCGTGCGCACCTCCATGCGAAGGAGACTCGCCGAACCTGCCATGTACGGAGCGTTCCACCGCATCCCAGGTCCACACCTGACTGCTTGCGACACTCCTTCTACCTCTTATCACTGCACATACACTCCCTTACCCATCTGACCTCTCATTTGTCAACCAACTCTGCGCACGCGCGTACCCACAGGTGAACTTTTTGGACAAGATCGCGTGGGCGGCTCTGGGCCCCTCCTGGGCTGAGAACTGCCGCGCCGCCAACATCAGCTACTACGTGGTGATACCCCTGGACCCACACACATCCAAGGTGCGTGTGCTAGGTCACAAAGTGTATTGTGTTGGTGATACCCCTGGACCCACACACATCCAAGGTGCGTTGCAGGGCTACAAAGTCCTGTGCGGGCAATGCAGCACCGGCAAAGGCTTTCCTGGCTTGCCAGCCCCGCCGGATGCCGGACGCCTCAGGGCTCGCATGCCCTATCCTTGCTATTTCCGCACATGTTCCCTGCCGTCAACCATGCGAGGTCATGTTACTGCCTTGTGTAATTGACGTCCTGTTCCCGTTCAACAAACGTCACGTACCTTAAGGAGCTGGCGGCGGCTGGGGAGGAGCAGTGCGCCAACCCGCCCCCGGAGGCGCTGCTGTACAAGGGGACAGGTGGGGGACCTGGGGGGTGGCATGGTTCGAGCGAAGCGGACTCTGGGATAGGGATTTAGGGAGTATCATGTAGGATAGGGACGTGGTAGGCAGTAGTAAGGCAGACGTAATCCGTTCATCGACCCATTTCTCGGTCATGGCAACCTGCACGCTTCCTTGCTTTGCGTGGCCCCCAGACAGCTCCTACGTGTGGGGCTCCAACCACTGGAAGATGACCACCTGGAACAAGGTGCACGTGTCACGGCACGTGTACCGCATGGGCTTCCATGTCGTACAGAGCGACGGCGACGTGGTGTGGTTCCGCGACCCGATGCCCTACTTCTCGCAGTACTTCAACGGCCCCGCGCACTTGTGAGTTGGCGGTTGGCGGTTGGTTGGTTGGCCCAGCTGGGAGTGAGGAGCTATAGCTTCGGGGCTGCGCATGTGCATGCGCGTGCATTTTGCGGACCTAATTAGTACTGCGACAACCCCGCGCACTTTTGAGCTGGGGGCAGGTTTGGGGCTGGCCGGACGAGCCTGCATGATGCGTCTGCGTGCGCATCCGGTTAGATTCGTGGGTGGGGGCAACGTTGCCGTGACCATTGCAGGAGTCCTTCAGGCCGTTGGGGCTTTCGTATACCTTGCGGCCGGGAGGGCGGCTATCTGCAGCCTTTCGGGGTCCTAAGCTGACCCGGAGGGCTTTCAGAACCTTCCAGCGTGGTGCCCCCGAGTCTGCCACTCCCTCGGCGGTCTCTATCTGTGCGTGCCCGAACTTGTACCGGTATCCAAGCCGGCTTGTACCGGTATTCAAGCCGGCTTGTACCGGTATCCAAGCCGGCTTGTACCGGTATCCAAGCCGCCACCTGATAACGTTCGTCACCCACCTGGTTGTGCACCGTACCAACGTGCACCGTACCAACGTGCTTTGGACCCTGCTGCCGCATGCCCACACGCCACGTGCCGTGCGCCGCCACCCCCAACTTTGTGTCCGGCGGTCACCGGGCCACGGCCAACTCCCAAACGGCTGCTGACTCAAATGTGCTCGAGCATGTACTGCATAGCTTCGCGTAAGTTTGAAACATATTGTATCTTGTGCCTGCCCTCTACCACCCTGCAGCATGGTTTCCGGCGACCATCTGGGCACGGCCAACCCCCCGGGGGACCATGGGCTGGAGCAGGGCCTGTCGGAGGTCATAAACCTCAACTCGGGTGGGTGGCAACTGATAGCAGCAATTATAAGCAACTTGACAGGTTGTTGTTTGGCCTAGTTGGCTTGCGGTGTCGTGCTTGCAGGGGGTCGGGATGGACCTGGATTGTGTCCTAGGGGTACGCCGCGGGCGGCCCGCACACCACTCACCACACCACACTCGCAGCGCCCAGATCCGGCCATCCCTTGGTTGGGCGCTGGCGAGCGTGCATATCACAAAACACCTGCCTGCGGACAAGGCTTCCCACGCATATCCCGCATTCGCCCGTGGTGCGTGATAGCATGACGGGAAAGGGGACTGCCTTGCACCACACGGTCGGCGCTCGGGAAGAGAGGTAGAGTCGTAGGAGGGAGCGGGCCGGCGGGTTGAACGTCACCACGTGTTTGTCGCCTACGCGCTCTACGTGCGCCGTGCAGATGTTGTTTGCTTAAAGGGCTGCCAGTTACGCTAGGGGCACATTGCAAGCAAGGGGTTGCGAGCTGATTGCAAGCTTGCCCTAGGACACCTGCGTGCGTGCACTTTTTGTGTACACATCAGCTGATCAAGCCGGCTGATGAGTTCCTCCTTCGCTCCGTTCCCAGGTGTATGGTTCGCCCGGCAGTGGCCCGATGGCGTCCGCTTCTTCGACGAGTGGCTCAAATGGGCCGACCCCGAGAAGGTACGGCGTGGGGTGTGCGGTTGCCCTGCCGTACGGCGCATGGCACGCCGTACAGTGTGTACCGCAAACACGTATGCGCGAGGATTCCACCCCCGCCTTGGTCACGATTCCGCTGCAACTGTCGTGGCCCTGCAGCTGCTGCGTGCGCGGTTGCTCACACGGTTGCTCACACGGTTGCTCACACGGTTGCTCACAGCATCGTCCTGAAGCCCGCTGCTCTATACCTAGCACCGTACACCCGGGGTACCGGCCCCTTTTTCCCTCCCCTCCACGTGGGCCTCCACCATGGCTACAGGTGGGCGACGACCAGGACTACCCCAATCATGTGTCATCCTCCCTCACCCTTGCCACTCATCTATTACCTTGTTCCTCTGCACCTTAATTTTTTATATTTCCATGATTATTGTTGTTAGTATTATTATTGTTCCTCTGCACCTTGTTTTTTATATTTCCATTATTGTTGTTGTTACTATTATTATCATTGTTCCTCTGCACCTCCACACACGCCTTCCCCTGCGGGTTGGCCACAACCAGGCCGACCTCACTTCCTTTACCCCCTCTGTCCTCCGCTCGCCTGTCCCTTGCGCCGCCCTCCGTCCCCAGCCCTGCCCCTTTCCTTGCTGCCCTTGCTTGGGGGACACCTCCACAAGGTCCCTCGCACACCGCTGCCGCACCCATGCATGTGGGCCACGACCAGGACGGCCTCAACTTCCTGCTGAACGGCTCCTCCTTCCTCATCTGGTGCTGGACTATGCACAACCGTTATCCGCCAAGCTGCCACGCTCCCGCTAAGCTACCATGGAACAGAAACCGACATGCTCCTTCCCTCCCCATCCCTTCCCATGCAGGTTGGCCACGACCAGAACAGCCTCAGCTTCCCAAACGCCACCCCCCCACACCCCCCTTGCCCGCCGCTCGCCTCACCCACAGGTGGGCCACGACCAGGACGGCCTCAACTTCCTGCTGCGCGGCGCCTCCTTCCATCGCGACGCCGACAAGCCGCAACCCCGGTTCGACCCCGGGGAGGTGCATCGCCAACGCGTGTTCCACGCCGCCTACTTGCCAGACGTGGCGGTGGGCATGCTGCCGGTGAGCGCTACGCGTAAAACGCGAGGAAACCGGCGATGGGGAATAGCAAGGAGACGCGGGATCCAGGCATCATACAATAGTGCCCACACGTTGCAGTAGTGGGCCAGTGTGGGGAAGGGCGCGAGCACCGGGTGGGAGCTCAAGGAGCCAGTACACCAGGCCGTCTGGCGTGGCGTGCATTGGGGACCGTGGTATTGCACGCGGCCTACCTGCCAGACGTGACGGTGGGCATGCTGCCGGTGAGGGGGGGGAAAAGAGGCACCCTACGTGTCAGTGACTTGAAACTAGGCCGTTGGGCGTGGCGTGCATTGGGGATCGTACCGAGCAGTCCCGTTCCATGCAGCCCACCTACCAGGCGTGGCGGAGAGGATGCTGCTGGTGAGAGGGGAGAGGAGGGGCGTCTTTGGAGCCCAGCAGCACATAGGCACCTCAGCATACAGTTTGCGTACCCTTGCTTACCCTCCCGTGCGTAAAACCACCCTCGCACGCAGAGCTCCATGTTCGGCAACTCGTACACGTACGTCAACGCGCGGCTGCACGAGGTACGGTGGCGGTACGGTACGGCAGCTGTGCAGGCATGGAGGGCTGTGCGGCAGAACGGGCTTGCCTCGGCTGGGGTAGGGTCATTCTTACCAGGCCCTGCGCCACCATCATTTGGGCTCAGCTACATGTGATCTGCTGGGCCCCCGCCCCCTTCACTACTTGCCTTCCGCAGAAGCTTAACCACGCGCTGTACGAGGTGCACTGGGTATGGGCTGCACCCAAAGCTGTCCTGGTGTATTAACACAAGATGCCAAGAATGTGATCGCACTGTTCCACCCCTCACTTTATCCTTCCGCAGAAGCTGAACCACACGCTGTACGAGGTGCACTGGGTGTGGGCTGCACCCCAAACTGACCTGGTGTATTAACGCAAGATGCCAAGAATGTGGTCGCACTGTTCCACCCCTTTCTTTATCTTTCCGCAGAAGCTGAACCACACGCTGTACGAGGTGCACTGGGTGTGGGGCGGCAACACGCTCGAGTCCAAGCGCCAGAACATGAGGGACGCACAGCGCTTCCACGACCCGCCGGAGTACTACAGCGGGCCGCGGCTGCTGACGTTTGACCTGGTGGTGCCGCAGGTGTGCTGCGTGCGTGTGCGGCCGGGAAAGGGGCTAGCGGCGGGGCCAAGGGCGGTGTGCAGCTGCGGCACCTGAATGTGTCCATTACCGGATTGAACGGCAAAAAAATGGCGGTCAATGAATTCACACATACTGTGGACTTCTGGCTTTTCTCTCCTTCCTCAGGCGCCTCCCGGCTTCAACGCCATCCCCCGCCACGGTGACCCCTTCTCCCTATAGACGACATGAAAATCCTGCAGTATACCAATGTAGCTGGTGTCTGGTTGCCACCGCAGGCGCCCCCCGGCTTTAACTCCATCCCCCGCCACGGCGGCCCCTCCGCCCTGGCATTAGGTCACAGACAAGTATTATTACACTTCATGTACCCTGCAGGCGGCCCCCGGCACCACCACCTCCCGCCACGGGGGCCCACCAAGGTAGTCCACACCAACCGACATCAAAGCCACGTTCTTAAACCTGTTTGCCCTGCAGGCTCCTCCCGGCTTCAACTCCATCCCCCTCCACAGCGACTGCTTCTCCCTAGACACTAACATTTTGCAAATACATCGATGTCATTGGTGCCTGGTTGCCACCGCAGGCTCCCGCCGGCTTCAACGCCATCCCCCTCCACAGCGACCCCTCGGCCCTGGACCACACCGAGCGCATGGTGCGGTACCACGTGGCAGCAGCAAACGCACAGCTGCGTCAGGCCTACTGGGCCTTCGCCGCCGCGCTGGCGCTCAACAGGACGCTGGTGCTGCCAAGGGTAGGTGCGCTGCATGCCCATGCCGACGTTGCGGCGTTTCCTAAGTGTGTTAGGCCGGTGGTGCAGCCGACCATCCGCTAGCAGATGCAGGCATGGCCAGGAACGTGCGTGTGGCCCACTCATGCATATACCTTGGTACAGTCTTATGGTCCTGTTACACACAACAACTCCGAAGACATGGCACGAGCCAGGGCACATACTCCAGTGGGCACGGCAGACCCGAAGGTTGCTGCGCCTAGCGCTTTTCTTGCGTCTCTGTCCAGTCCCTGCCGCTCGTTGTAAGGGACTTGCATGCCACAACCACCTACAGCGTCTAGCGATGTCTGACATGCCGTTTTATAAGGGTCCGTCCATGCCGCCTTAATACTGTCCGAGTGATGGCGATTCCCTTTCCCCCATCCCCGCAGTTCCAATGCTTCTGCTCCAAGAACTGGTGAGGCATTTTGAGGGTCAGCTGAGTCTGCCGTTGGTCCCCGCACCCCATGATGTGCTTCACCTCCGTGTCTTCGCTGTACACGGGCTGGGGCATGCGTTGCGTGTACGAGCAGTCGCAAATGTAGGCGAGGGAGGGGGGCAGAGAGCTCGGCTGTGCATGGCGTAGCTCCACAGCCCGAGGAAGGCAGTTGTGCCGATCCCGTCCCATGCCTCCCCCCCCCCGTCCCAACGAGGCACCTCACGCTCACGCTGCATGCACTCACGCTGTATGCACTTACCTCATGCTCACGCTGTATGCACTCACTGTGCGCCATCGGGCTGTCAGCACCACCGGTATCAATTGCGTGCACGTGCTCCGGAGGACAGCGGGGGCTGCAGATGTCCAGATGCGCCCAGCCAGCCCGGCGGCACGCCGCCCGATCTGCCCACACGTGTGCATGCGTGCCTGACTGCCTGCAGGTACCAGACGCAGGCGTGCCGCATCAACTACGAGACGCTGTCCACCTTCCCCTTCACCTGCTCGCTGTCGCAGCTGCTGCGAGCCAGGAAGCTGCTCAGCAGGGGCCTGGCACTGCCGCCGGGCATGCCCCACTACCAGGTAAGGCCTTGGTCGTGCCTTGTCGTTAAAACACGCATGCAAACAATGTGACGCGGTATCGGTGCCACTAGTAAGCTGGCAACGGTATCCGCATTCCCCCGAATCCGTTGTACGGTACACCTCTTGTCCCTACTGTGCATGTGACAATGTGGGGCCGTGGTCTTCTCACGCCCCTCGCCCTCGCGCTTTCAAGCCTTTGCGCCAACGCTAGGGCCGTAGTGCTACTTGGATTGCGCTCAACCGAACACCACAGCAACTAGGAAGCCTGCCGAGAGCCTTTCGCTGTGCTGTTGAAGCACCGAATGCCGTCAATTGAGGATGCCGTCCAAATAGACCTGAATAGACGGCCCTCCCTTTATCAACCACAAATAAAGGCGTCGTCCCAGACCTGACGTTTGTGTCTTTTCACACCCATGCGGTGGCGCTCAGGGGGAATCACACGGACGAACACCTTCCATGCTGGTGACCCTCTACACTGCCTCGCGTGTACTTGTGCAACAACCCTGACAGAAAATACACCTCCGCGCCAACACTTTTTTGTGTGGCCCCCAGGGGCACCACGTGGACGGCGGGGCGGTTGCATATTTATTTCGTAATAAACAAAAGTATTAACAAATATATAATGTAATAACCTTGACAATTAATAAAAGTTTTTCTTCCAACACGTCTTGTGTGGCCCCCAGGGGCACCACGTGGACGTCCGGGAGTACTCCTTCCTGGAGAACCCAAAGGTGCCTCAGGAGCTCAAGGTGGGTACCGCGGTCCGTCGGATGCATGACTGCACTGCAATACACTGCAATGCACTACTCCACGGGTCTTGATACGTGCAACACGCTTCAGGATCTCAGCACCGCGTCACACTGATCCTTGAGCCGCATTCCTTGGCCGCCCACAGCAATCCTGGATGGTGGTGGAGGCCAGTACGACCACCAAAGCCCCCGGTACGGCACCCGAGCAGCTCGTCCTGAGCAAGGACACCGTACCCGCCGGCCAAGGGCCGCACAGCCTGCCGGGCAGTGGGCAGCGGTTAACGGTTGCCGCCAAGATCAACGACCTGGACCTGCAACGGCTGATGGAGCCGTACGATGACGTACGGGTCGTGCACATCCCCCGGCCGGGGGAGCTTCTTCGCGGCTTCGCGCAGTCTGCCATACAGGACCTGTACGACAAGGCGATACAGGAGGTTACGACGTACTGGTGCTGCAGGTCGCCGCCGGACATGCAGCGGTTGAACCGTACGGCGAATGTACAGCTGGTGGCACTGCCGCTGGACCGGTACGACAAGCTTGTGCGGCCGGTGTACAAGGGCGCAGAATACCTGCACGATGCGCCGCCGCTGCCGGGGGCATGGGAGCTTGGGGAGGGCTACAGGTAAGGTGTGTTGAACAGTGTTGGGTTACATTAAGGCCTCGGGTGACAGCGAAAGCAGCAAGACGGTAGTCCATCTTGCGGCTTGGGTCACAGGCGGAGACTGGCAGGTATTGGCCGGTAGGGCTATGCGTACTTCGTATCAGGTACCGTAATGTTGGGAACAGGGGTTGGGGAGTCTAGGCCTTCGGTAGGAGCTAGAGCAGCACGGCGCTTGTCCAGGGCCACGTGTGCACACCGTTAGCTAGACCGTTAGACCGTTAGAGTTGCCGGATGTGTCAGACGGCACGCACTTGTGATCTTGGGTTGCAGGTCGATCAAAGGTGGTACGCTGTAGGTGAAGGCGCGGGGTGCGCAGGCGCAGTGGGGCACTTACGGTGCCAAACCGTACCTGGCCGTAACTGTGGCCGGGGCGACGACACTGGCGATGGTTGCACGTGCTGGCTGTGGGGGTGACACATCGGCCTGGTGCCCAGTGGTGATGCTAGCTGGCTTGGCCACGTGGGATGACGGCTAGATACCGGTAATGCCGCTCAAAGGCATAGCTGCGATGCCATGAATTTGCTTGTGAGGCTCGCGTCATTGTGCATCTCGTCTTTATACTTTTCAGCTCGTAAGGTGGGCCATGGCCAGGCTTGGCAGGGGGCCCGTAGACCAATGTAGAATCATCGGAAAGGCGGGCAGACAGCTGCCTTGACACTAAGGCAGAAGGCACGTGCATGCAGTAGGCCCAAAACGCAGCATGCCCTCGGCTTGTCGCCTTGGGCTGTCGTGTTGGCAACGAATATATGCACTCCTCACGTGCTTGATTTTCTGGTGCATATCGGTACCGTATTTGGAGAATGAAAGGGAGCCCTTGCGCGTGCTGCTGCTGGGAGGCATGCCAATGTGCCCCCTGTGGCGTGGAACGGTGGCCCGCCCCGGGCACCAGGATAGGCTCAATATCCGAACATCTGTAATGCACGACCAGGACGGTTTGAGTTGCCTCCTCCGTGGACAGGTGCCGTAGAGAAGCAGGGCGGAAGGCGTTCCACCCAGTTCCACCAGCATGGGTTGTGCTGGTGTGCACAGGGGGTGCGTGTGGAGAGTGGAGAAGATGTTAAACTCCGTGTACTGCCTCTCATTTGAAGCAATTCGGCAAGTAGAGCCGAAAGGGACGTTGAGAAAGGCCAGCAGACCAGATGTCGGCGGCTGGGTGGATTCATATTGCAGCTTGAGTACCAGATGGGGGGGAAAGGGGCAGGGGGGGCCGCGAGCAGGGCGCTGAGTGCGTGCCTGAGGGCCTGCCACTTGGGGCCAGAGAGCAGCATGAGAGCGTCCCAGCTTATCAAGCGTGCAAGTGCGTATCTTGGCAGTGCGAGGCAACAGTGAGCGGCTTGCGACTGGGCGCTGCCTGCACGGTCTGCTGAAGTAGAGCAACCGGGATGACTTATCCGCGGCGGTCCACCTGTTTACACGTTGCGACGATTCGGAGTATGTATGTTGTGTGGTTTGAATGTTTATGACATTATGTTCATGTTAGTAGGCAGCGGCTTCGGAGCTCGTCGCCCGCCTGCCGTGCTGTGGAACCCAGGAGCGATACAAAAGAAGCAGCAACTCCATCTTGCTTCTTGCCACCACATTGCATAATCATATACGTGTACATCCGTTGGCAGTTCCATTGATAGGTCCCTTGTTGCAGCGCTCCGCCATGCCGCGCCTTGCAGCAGTTGCGCCACTTGTGGCCCTTTCCCTCCTACTATGCTTAACGTAAGTAGCTTATGTCTACTGCAGGAAGCCCGTAAAACACATGAGCGGCCGCCGTGTCCTTAATGACTTCCGCGCTACTGAGCTTGCCATCCGATGCCAATTTGCAGGGGCCAAGCCTATGCGCGACAGCTTGCATTCCCATCACTCACATACTGCAAGCAAACGCCCGACACGACTGCTTTCCGTATCGCCCCGACGGTGACGTCCAGTGCGCCGGCCCGCACATGGTGGGTCAAGGGTATTGGGTCGATGCTGCCTCTCACAGCAGCAGGCCGTTCTGTTCATAAGGAACAAGCTTACCAGTAAATGCCCCAATCCGTGCTGTAGGTGTTTCTCGCTCGGCGTCGACACTCCTGACCAGCCGGGGGTAAGTGCGATGGGCGAGACTATTCCTCTCCCCGTCCTGTGTGCGGCTGTCTGTCCACCATACTGCCCGCTTGTTGCGTAACCTCAGTGCATGTCGATCTGTCACCCCGTAACGACAAGCTAGTTGCAAGCTTGCTTCACGAAAGTCAAGAGGAACTCCCCTGCCACCGGGGGAATCGCCTATGTCTGCGTTAGACGTGGTGACCCCAACTCCGACCGGGCCCCTCCGTCAAAGCTTTCGGCCACCACTTTGAACCCACTTCCCACTACCTCCCATCCACTTGCAGAGCGCCTGCGGCAGTGCCTCCAGACTCATGCGCGTGCAGTTCTACATGTCGTATGCGGCGCGCAGGAACATCACCCAGGTGAGCGACCAGCTCCTGCACCCAACATAACATCACCACCACCACCACACCAACATAACATCCACCATCGGTACCCAGTTGTACCCCGCACCTGCCTGGGGTGGCGGTGTCCCGAAATACCGTATGTCCAGCCTACCAGTACGGACTCGTGAGCAGCATTGTCTCTCCTGTTCGTCACGCTTCGTCCGTGCGTCGTCCCCTGGCTTCATCATTCTCGTCCCTTGCTGCAACCTGCGTGCTGCATCCGCTTGCCTGCCAACCCCCGTATCACGGCTTTTCGTTGTGGCTTGTGGGTGTTGGTGTGGGGCCGCATGAGGGGCCGCATGGCAGCAGCGGGTGGGCATGGCGGGGCACACCCTGCCTTCCTACGCCCTGCTGAGGCCGGCTTAGCCTCTGGGCTGTGGACCCTCAACCCATGTACGCGCAATCGCAAATGTTTCGGCGCCGCACACAATCAACCATTCAACCACCGCAACGGCAACCAACTAACCAACCGCCCACAGGCCCGCTGGTACTGGGGCGCCAACAGCATGGACGACGTGTCGGGCGCCTGGCCGCGCAAGGACGTGGACGAGTTTGTGTTCTCCAAGTTCCCCGCGGCCTTCACGACCGACTTCATCACGGTGCAGAAGCCCCGGCTGTGCCTCACCCTGGCGCACCCTGTGACCCTGGACGACATGTGCGGGCCCTTCGGCAGGAACGGTGGGTCGGGGCGTGGGCTAGGGTGCAATCAGGGTGTAATAGTAATGAGGGAGAAGGGATGGGCGAAGGTACCATGCGTTTGGCAAAGCATGGGGCTTGGTGTCCGTCGGTTCGGGGAGGGCACGGTAGGTTTGGAAGGGACGGAAGGAGGTTCAGGTTTGGTACTGAGGAACAGTGGCGCAGGGAGTAAGGGCACACCTGCTTGGGCCCTCGTCGAAAGGTAAGCTGGCCCGGGCTGGCCCTGCGGGCATTGGCCCGCTGGTCCATGGTCAACGGGTGGGCGTCTTGGGAACGGGCGTGGATGCCATGTGTCATGGGCGCCGGGGGTAATGTTGTCACTCATCAGGCAAAGAGGGGGGAGCAAAGGCGCGGGGCGGGGCTGATGCATATTGGCGTGTAGGCGCCTGGTAGGGGCCTCGGCCCTGCTGCACGCACATATTATCCTGGGCCTTCGTGGAAGACGCCGAAGGCATGTGTGCGAGCGTGTCCTTCACTCGTGAATTTACCTCTGACCCCCACGCTGCCATTCGCCGTACGCTGTACATCCCCCAGGCGCGACCGGCACGTGCACCGTGGCGCTGTACAGCGAGAACGCGGGCCGGCGGTGCTGCCCCGTGTACAAGGTGAAGGTGTAACGGGGAAGGACAGAGGGAGGGAAAATGGACGGCAGGCGAAGGTGGAGGAAGGACCCCCTGCGGTTGGCATTAGGGGAGGAGGCGGGGGGGGGGGGGGGCTGCATTGACTGTGTGAAGGTGGCTTTCTGCCACTCCCGCATGCGTACGACGAAGCCCTCCTAGCTGTTGCGCCACGGGAGTAGCTGGATCAAGGGTGCAGACGTTTCGGGGTTGGGCATGGTAGCAGCGAAAGTTGAGCTTGGCATGAAGCCGGCAGTTGTGGGTGTCCGGATGGGGCTTCCGGGCGGTGTTTCCCCTGCCATCCTAAACAAGGTGGAGCCCGAGTGAGTTAGCCGTAGCACCTCTAGCACCTCAATTATTTCATCCTAGCTTCATTTTAGCTGCTTGCGGTGGCCTAGGATCAGGGGATTCCCTGTTAGCGTGCATTTGTGGGAAGCGGCCCACCCACCAGATGAGGTTGTGCAAGGGGATGGTCGGCCTAGTGTAATTTGTTTGCGAGAGTTCCCTTATGTGGCGAGGCGTGAAGGCTAACATGCAGCATGCACGGCTGGGCGAGGAGCTCAAATTCTGCCGAATAGCGAGATGCCCCACAGAGCGGGTGTCACGTGTGGCCCATAGCTGCTGCTGCCGTGAAGTGCGGCAGGGCTACTGTAAGTTGGAGGCCAGCAATCGCCATAAGTCAACGGGAACTGATGAGTCATGGTAGCCTCAGCGACCAAGAAATCCTAATGCCAAGGCGCCCTTGGGAGCTGTTGGGACTGGCTGGTGGGCTCAAGAAGCACCACCACACGCACCACACGGCACACTGGAGGAGCACTCGCGCTTTTCCTTACGACGGCAGCAATAGCAGCGTGGCTGTCTTTTCAGCAGGGTGAACCTAGGCGAGGGGCATGCTACGGGCCCATACCGTTCGGGACGTCGAAGTCACATAGTCCATGCTCACGGCCGTACAACTTGGCCTGACGCATGACCTGTGACCCTGTGATGCACAGTCAACATATGCACAGTCAACCTTTATTTTTCTGATTTTATGCAGCTGATATAGATACGATGCATAGGACGCGGTGAGCAACTGAGTCTACCTTCCGCAAAATGACAGGTTCTCGCGCACGTTTTACCGCTGCCGGCGGCGCTGCGTTAGCCCCAATAAACAATAATACAAGGGAGGAATTGCATTACAACCCAAACGAGCTCCAATTTTCTTCGGGTCACGGCAGAAGATGGCTGGTTTCCACGCCAGCTGTTAGAGGTCGCGGGAAGTGTGGACGTCCGCCATGCATACCGGCAGCCCTATGCTCAATTACTGCATCGCGTGCGGCGGCAAGTACAGCGTGCGACACAACTACATCTCAGCCTTCGCCGCCAGCTTTAGAGCGTCTTCCGGTCGCTATAAAGAAGGGTACGTGAAGTTCATCAGCCGACAATAGCTTATGCACCTTAGAGCCCCAAAGCCCGGAACAGGCTTGTCGTGGGGTTCGGAAGGGGGTGTCGGGTGTCGGGATGGGCCCGTGGGCCGCACGCAGTGGCCCTGCCTCCACACCCGGTGCCACACACAGCAGCAGGCGTGTTGAAGACAGCATGACGCCTTACAAACCCCTAACTACACCAACATTACTACACCAGCACATGAATGACATGGCACCTGTGCGGCGGGGGGGCATGTCCGCTGGTGTTACCGTAGTGTGGACCCTTCACGCCCCGGCGCTGCCCTCACCGACCGTAAACAGTCACGCACACCCCAGACACGCGACCGAAGCCGTAGCGCTGGCAGCATGGCGTGCAAAGCGAATCATAGACGGTTAGGCTCCTGGCCGCACGGCGCTCTCGTCAGCCCCATGCCGCTGCCCCGTTGGATGGGCCCGTGCAGCCCGTACGCCTCACAGCCATGCCGTACACTGCCGTACGTTGCCGTACTCGCAGGCGACCAGCTGCTGCCGTACGTATGGGACGGCAAGCGCATCAGCGCTATGGACGAAAAGGCGCTGCAGGATGATGACGTCAATAAGGGTGCGTCCATGTGTGCTGGACTGTGTGCTGGACTGCTGGACTGCTGTGTGTGCAGGGGTGTGTATGTGCGGCAAGGGCGGGTCACCTAGTGCTTCTGGACGACGGTGTTAACAAGGGCACGTGATCTCGAATGTGGGTTACTCCCCCAACACGGCACCCATCCCCCCGCCACCACCACCACCACCACCACGGCCACAGACCGCCTCCGCAACTGGCTGCTGGGCCTGAATGGAGTGCATTGCACACAGGCCTGGCCTGGGCCTAATTGCACACCTGCGAAACATGTGCACGAGCCTCTGGTCTCTTGCCGCGCCGCCATATCGCAGGCCGCTTTCGCAACTGGCTGCTGGGCCTTCAGCGTCGCGTGCACGAGGCCTTCCTGCCCGACCCACGGGACGTGACGCCCGACTACTGGGAGTGGCTGCGGTGGCGCCTGTCGCAGGTGCGTCGCTCTCTGGGTGTGCATGTGTGTATTAAGGATGGGGCGTGGGGCGTGCACGAGGCCTTCATGGCTTGCCCACGGGACGTGACACCTGGTCACTGGGGGTGGCTGCGGCGACGCTTGTCGCAGGTGCGTCGCTTTTTACGGTGTGTTGACGATGCGGCTCAGGGGTGTGTTCGGTGTAAGGGTTGTGCCTGGCTGCGGTGACGCTTGCGGCATGTTGGATGTGGGGTACACGTAAAAACTGAGGAAACCGTGTAAGGCCTCAGGATGTGGGGTGTCTGGGTGTGTGGTCCTTGAGCGCCGTGCCATCGGCGCTGTGCCTGAAGGTCCACGAGTGTTCGGTGCTCTGCCACAACGAATTGCCGGTTCGCTCCCGCGTTCGTGCTGCTGCTGCTGTGACCTCGACCCACAGTGCTCCGAAAGCGGCACAATGCAGGCCCTGAAGCTCAGTGAATCGATCACCGTTTCTCACCTACCTCCTGCTGCTGCTGCTGCTGTTGCTGCTGCTGCTTGTACCCCTACCCCACAGCGCTTCTTCAGCAGCACCATGCAAAACTTCTCCTTCTCCGCGCTGCTCATGGCCACGGGGCTGGGCGCAAAAAAGGTGGGACGAGTGGAGCCTTATGGGCGGGCCCCGGGGCCGGGGAGAGGGGCAAGGGCGCAGGGGTCGGGGGCGCGGGTTTGAGGATGCACCGGAAGGGCATGGATGAGGGTACGTAGGGGAAGAGGGCAGCCGCGGGCGCCCTACCTTCACGGCCACGGGGCTGGGGCAAAGGAGGTCAGCGGGGCGGTGGGGTGAGGAGCGTGGGAGGGCAAGCATTGGGGCCGGGCAAGGGGGATGAGGGCGGCCACAGGGCGGCCTGCCTACATGGCAGCGGGGCTGGAGGTAACGAAGGTGGGTGGGGTAGAGCGGTGGCGTGCAGGTAGAGCAGGCGTTGGGGCCGGAAGGGCAGGGAGATTACCGAAGGGGGGCCTGACGACATGGCCACGGGGCTGGGGGCATAAAAGTTGCTTAGAGCAGGGAGAAGCAGGGCAATGCAGGAGGGACGAAAAGGTGCTTTGTCAGTGGGCACTGAACGGCGTAAAGGCAGGCGGGGTTGGCCTGGATGAGGGAGCGCTACCAGGACAGTGACGGGCGTGGGGCCTGCAAAGGTGTGATGTGTGGTAAGATGTGCTAGGGTGCGTGGGTGCGGCGCGGGGGAAGGTAGGGGCCGTTTGCTGAGGGAAGTCAGCCTGCTGCTGGAACCTGCATGGCTGAGGTGTGCTTCGCAAGGGGGGAGGGCATGGAGGGAACGGGGTTGGCAGGACCTGGCTCGGGTCGCCAAGATGCCATACAAGACGGAAACCTTACCGGACAGCGGGTGCGCTACCTGTGCAGCTCCGGTGGAATACCCTGTGCATTGGCAGCTATCAGCCCGGGGCCGAGATGTCGTGGTCAGGGCAGGGTATCGGCAGACCCGGTCCTCTGGGGGGCATCCTGCGCCTGAGGACCGGAAGTGAGGGGTCTCTGGGCCGGGTACGGAAACCGCGTAAGGGCAAAGGGCTCATGGACGGCCAGGCATTGCGGGCTGGCGCAAGCGTTCTTACGCGTTTGACGGGTGGCGCGCGGTTTGCCCCCGTGGTCGGAGGGACGGCCAGGTGTGGAGCAGCTGGATGGCAAGGTGCCTCTGAGGGACCCAACGAGAAACATGCCTGGCCTGTCCGACAGTGTACCGGCATCTGTTGTTTCTGGAATGTAACATTAAATGCCAAATGTTTTTCCCTCCACAGGCCTTTGCCGCCTCCGCGGCCATCAATTGGCTGCTCAAGGACGGCGTGTCGCGCATCGTGCGAATGGCCGTGTCGACCAGCTTTGGCCAGACCTTTGACGCGGACCTCAAGGTAAGGATGCATTCGGTGACATGTGCAGTGGAACTTGGTGAGACCCGGGAACGTCCTTGCTCTGGGTCAAGGTTTTGACGAGGTTTGCTTTGCAATGCGCGGCGGGCCCGTAGCCCAGCAAACCGCCAGTGCATAGCGTCTGTTAGTACACAGCCTTCTGCTAATACACCCGCCCCGCAGCGCATGCGTTTCGTGACCTCGCTGGTGTTCACCGCCTGCATGGCGGGCGAGTTCGCAACGCCCTTCTGGCCTCAGCACTTTGTGGCGCTGGCCTCAATCAGCAGCGTGGGGAGGGCAGTGGGTGAGTGGCAGCAGTGGGTAGGCCCTTGGCAACTGGACCGAAGCGTGCAGCAAGTTCCATTCCACGTGTGGTGAGGTCGTGTGCTAATGGGGGTTCGGCCATCGGTCCAAGGACCAGCATGACGTACACATGTGGGGATTGCCGTGGGTCACTGGCCTGCCTCCATACCTCCTGTCGGCGTCCGTGGCCACGCAGCCACCGTTTTCCTCAATCATAGGGGCTGACGCTTCGTATACCCCTTAAACTGACACGTGCCGAACGTGCCGCTCGCGTCGCTCACGTGCCGACCTGCAGGGCTGTCGGCGTTTGTGGCCACGCAGCCGGCCTTCCAGGCGGCACTGGCGGCGGGGGGCAACCTGGCGGACCTGACATCAAAGAACCAGGCGCAGGTGTGTTGGGGCAGGGCGTGAGGGTGACGGCCGGGCCGGGCAGGGCAGGTCAACGAGTCAGCAGGGTGGCGAGACGCAAGAATGACTAGCATGAGCTTGGCGGTCCGCTACTCGCTACAATGTCAAGGCCTGAGTGGGAACGGACCGGCGGCACATGCGATTATGAATATGTCATGGTTCTGATGCCACGTGCATGCTGCAAAGGGCCCGTAACACAGTTGCTTGCTCCCTTGCCTCCTCCCAACAGCACATGCTGATGGACATGCTGGCCCTGGGCGTCCTACTACACATAGCATAGTACAGTATTATTGTCAATGGATGCGCATGATCATGTGCCCAAATGTGTTGTTCCGTTTGGCCCTCCCCCCAACAGCACATGGTGATGGACATGCTGGCCCTGGGCGTCAGCGCGGGCCTCACGTGGCTCTGTCGGGCCATGCCGCGAGGGGGGCTGCTGCTGCCCGCCGTCATGTACCCCTTGTGCGCGGCAGGTGGGATGGGAATGTTGGGGAGCTATTTTCTTCGGGGACCAGGGTCGGGACCAGGGTGCCTCCAACAAGACTGTACGGTACCCGGCGTGCAGGTGGGGGCAGGGGCTGGTCCTGTTCTCCAGGGGCGTTTTGTAGCAGATAGCACAGAAAGGGTTTCACTCGGACCCCAGTGTCTGGGTAGGGGGAGGGGCAGCTGCCCGCAATCATGTACCCCTTGTGCGCTGCAGGTGGGGACAGGGGTGTTAGCAAGTGTTAGAGGTGTTGCGGTGGGAAGCCAGGGTCTGTGTCGGGGTGCTCCCAACGGTCAATACCCCGCGTGCGCGACAGGTGCGGGTTGGGGAGGCGTGTGCCAGAAGGTGTAGCAGGATGCAGTGAGAAGAGGTACAACGCATATTTTGGGCAGTGGTTTAGAGGACTAGACCGCGACGGCATGTGCGGTTACTAGGTAGGTGCTAAGCGACCGAAGCGGAAGCTGTGGGCCAGTCTGCTGTTTTCTGCGTGTGCCAGAATGTGTGTTCAAAGGATTGCAGCTGCGCACAGAACACAAGCTAACACACTTGCGCAGGTGCAAGCCAGTGCTAACACACAAGCACCTTCCGTGCCCCCAGGCGACCTCATGTGCATCCGGCACGAGCAAGGCGGTGAAGCTGTGCACCTACCACACCCCAGCACTCATCACACATTGGTGCTAGTACACATTGGTGCTAACACACAAGCACCTTCCGTGCCCCCAGGCGACCTGACCTGCATCTGGCACGAGCTCAAGGCGGTGCAGCTGCGCACCCTCAACAGGGAGCGGGCGGAGATGGTCATTGAGCGATGGGTGCGGAGGGGCACGGCGCCGGACGCGGCAGAGGTGGGTGTAGTGCGGCGCCTGCAGCCTGCGGTGCAAGGACACGGGCCGGGAACAGTGCGGTAGGCGTTGCTGGGATGGATGGCGAGGGCGGCGGCGCTCCATTGGCGTTAGCTGCAACGCCGCGTCCGCTGAATCACAATGGCCACACCGCTGCGGCTTGGCGTGCTTCGCCTGCCGTACCGTGCCGTACAGCGCGTAAGACGGGTTGCCGTACTGTGCCTGCCGTACGCAGATCACGGCCGCAGAGAGCCTCGTACTGCCGTCCGACGTGTGGAGCGGGCTCCTGCCCCTGGCCATCGTGCCCCTGGAGCGACAGGCCCCATCGGATCCGTACCGCCTTCAGCAATTACTAAGCCAGTACGGCAGCGAGCAGTACGTGCTGTCCATCTCGCGCCCGGCGCACGGGAATACGGCAGCGGGCGGCGGCGGCGGCAGGCGGGGCGGCAGCGGGGTTGCGGGGGCGGAGGGAGGAGGGATGTGGGGTAGCAGGGAGAGCTTGGAGGAGGAGGAGGATGGAGCAGCCGGGGGGGCGCGGTGGGGGGCGCGGGAGCAGGGGGTAAAGGCGGAGGAGGAGGAAGGGAGCGGGCGGCGGCTGCCGGTTCAGCCGCCGCTGCCTCAGCTGCCCGGTGTGGGCAAGGACCGAGACCAGCCCAAGGTGCTGGTCAGCCTCAGGTAAGAGGCATCGGCGCATTACCTACTGGTACTGACTTGAGGCCAGCACTGATGGAGGATCTTACGTGAGCTGCACGAAGTTGAGGTTGTGCAGGCTTAAAGGGTCCTGGAGGCAGGGGCTGCAGGGTTCTATGTGTATTATGTGCACTCTGTGTGGTTCACGACATGGGTTGGCAGCGCACAGCTCCTGCGACTTCCCTGAGCCAGTGCAGCTGCATCGGGTCCGCTTGACACGTGTGCTGGACGACAGAACATCCAATGCTTTGGCGTTGACTGCTGTACTTGACTGCTCACTGGTACGGCTGTCGTGGCTCAGAACTGACCTTGTTGGCCCCTCCCTCCCTGTTGTGTTCCCCAGGAGGCGTGCCTCCCCATTTCAAAAGTGATGGCCGGAATTCGTTTGACTGGCTAATAAGTAATCAATCAAGAACTCGTAATGGTTGTATTTTGTTGGATTCCCATTGTTCCCCCAGCGACCGGGCCTCCCCAGCTGACATCGCCAAGGCGCTGCTGCAGGCCGCCTACCTGCGTCAGGTGGGTTAGCGCGTGTATTAGCAGCGTTGCAGGGCTTGTGTGCGCGTGGGTATGTGTGGGTTAGAGGTGCTGCGCGCCGCTTACCTGCGCCAGGGGGGCTAGCGCGTGGGCCAGCTGGTGGTTTGGCGTGTGGGTTAGCGGCTTTGCAGCATTAGGGTGTGCATGGGTGTGTGTGGGTTAGAGGTTCTGCGCGCCGCTGACCTGCGCCAGGTGGGTTAGCGCGTGGGCCAGCTGGTGGTTTGGCGTGTGGGTTAGCGGCTTGGCAGCATTAGGATGTGTGCGGGTGCCTGTGAGTTGAATGTGCTGCACGCTGCTAACCTGCTAACCTGACAACCTGTGGGTTAGCATGGAGCACATGTACACGCGGGAAGTCGAAATGAGGTCGTGATGTAGGCTGCTGGTGCATTCATCATTTGTGGGTTGGGATGTGGGCTAGCGTGGAGGCTAGCATGGAGGGTGCCGAGGTTGGTGTGCTTTGGCAACGGCTGAAGGAGGGTATAAACGGAATGGAGGGATTATCTTGCAAGTCGTCAGGGCGTGGTGAAGCGGTTTATACCACAGCCGAGAGCGCCGTCGAGACTGTCGGGTGGCACGTGCACTACTGCCGCGAGCCGCGGCCAAATGCCCGTGGCTCCCACACGTGCATGTGTCTTATGCGCTGTCCTGCCGTTCCCTGCCCCTCCCTCACCTTCCTGGCTTTCCCTACCCGTCCCTGCCCCTCCCTGACACCTCAGGCGGTGCTGGAGCACACCCAGCAGCACCTGCAGCAGCAGCACCACCACGACCCACACGACCACAAGGAGACGCAAGCCTTCGCCCCGCACAACAACACGGACGGGAGGAGTTGCTGCAACGGCAACAGCAGCAGCAGTGGGTCCGCGGCGGACCGGTTAGACCACCACGGGCCGCATACCGCCAATACACAGCAGCAACACCACCGGCACCAAAGCTTCAGCGCCAGTAGTCCTTCACGCGCAGGCGGAGACGCAGGCAGCAGTAGCACAACTAGCAGCAGCAGCAGCAGCAGCAGCAGCCATGCGGCCCCGCACACGGTCCACCAGCTGCTGCAGTTGCAGCAGCAGCAGCAACACCCGCACCGCCACGACCCACACGACCACCACCGCCAGCACCATCAGGGCGAGCAGCTAACCCACTGCCACGACCACGACCACTGGAACGGCCCACACAACATCCTGCTTCATCACAGCCACTCACACACCCACAGCCACACCCCTCATGGCGCGCCAGACGCCTTAAGCCACAACCACCAGCACCCACACCCACACCACCAGCACCAGCACCTGCCCATGGCTGCACACACCGCCAGCCTCAGTCTCAGCGGCAGCGGGCACTCCCGTGCGCATGGCCACGGCCAGGGGCATAGTCATGGGCGCACACACAACCACGGGCACGGCAGCAGCGGCAGCAGCGGCAGCAGCAGCAATGGCAGCAGCCCCAGCACCCGCGCAGGTGACACGGGCGGGTGCGAGGCGGCTACTGCAGGTGCAGGCACGGGGCAAGGAAGCGGTGGAGGGGAGCAGGTGCCTGCGGGTGGGGCCCCCGCCATACCCGGGTGTTGCGGGACTGTGGGGGAACGGCGGAGCAGCGTGGCGCAGCAGCAGCAGCAGCAGCAGCACAGGAGGGCGCAGGTGCTGGACTGGCGGCGGATTGATGACTGCAAGTGGGCGGAGCTGGAGGCGGAAGCGCGGCGGGCGGCGGAGCTCAATGTGGGCAAGCTGCTCGCGGACGTAGCGAAGGTGTGTACGATAGTCTACGATAAGTTCACGATGAGGTCTGCATGCACGTTCGCATGTTTGCTGCACGCAAAGGGGTCGCGGGGAGGGCGTCAGGGGTGCGGCAGGGGCGGTGGGGGTAGGGCGATTGGGGTCGCAAAGCAGGTCGCTCCCCAGTCAGCTCGCGATCCGCAATTCCTTGCCCTTTCCCCAATGCCGTTACTCTTTCCGGCAGGCCGGCTGGAAGCTCAAGCCGATCATGCTCAACACGACGGAGCGCGTGCAGTTCGTACGGCTTTGATCTTGCCGTACGCGTACGGCGTGCAGCATTGGGCACGCGGAGTAGTAGAGCGCGTGCTCTGCGCGTCTCCATGTGGGCCCAGCAAGCCACGCGGGCGCGGCCACACGGGCAGCTGAGCTGAACAGCGACGGCGCAGCTGCCGGACAGTCAGCGCCGTCCGCTCCCCTCTCGCGCCGCTCCCCTGGGCAGCCGACGCGGCGTAACTCAACGGCATGCAGCACGGAGAACGCTTCGCGTACGGGAGGACACTCGCTACTGTGAGCGATGGTGCGGCTCGCAGTGCCGTCACCCCGCTTCGGTACCTGCCGTCGGCCTGGCACGGCTTGCTGTGGTCCGGCTGGTGGTGCCTGACCACCTGGCTTTGGCCCTTCAGGGTGCGCGGCTTGCTGTGGTGCGGCTGCTGATGCCTGGCCATCTGCAAGGGGTCGCCAGGAGCAACGTCAGAGTGTGGAAGCCTGGGCACCACCGACATCTGGTCTTGGCCGTTCGGGGTGCACGGCTGTTGACGTGGCGGCTGGTGGTGGTGCTGCTGCTGCCGCCTCAAGCAGCTTGCTGCTGGTTGTGCCTGGCCATCTGGCCTGAGCTGTTGCTGTGGCGGCTGGCGCGCTTGTGAAGGGGTCACCAGGGGCAACGACGGCGTACGGGAGTACGGAGAGGGCCGGATGACTGGTGCCGTGCCAACGGGGAGGTGGAGGGGCGCCGGTACTTGGACTGTGGCAATGCATTGGACGCCTGGGGATGGAGCTTCACGTAAGTACGGCACGTGCGCACGTGCAGGTCGTGTAGGTGCACGATGGGTCATGTGCACTGCGTCCAGCTGTGTGTTATGCAAACAGTGCATCTCCGTACGTGTTGCTGCGTTTTCGGACGGGTGATTGGGCATTCGTGCGTGGCATGGCGCGATGCCGCACATTGCGCGTCGTGCCGTAATGTTGCGTTTCGGGGTGGTTACCTAGACAACGGATGCGGTACAGAATGCACGTTAACCAGTCCTACGGACGAACGTGGCTGGGGCAGGGGCGCTTTTGAGACGTGACTGACTATGCGCACTGCGACGGGGGCACAAGCAATTCTCATGTGGACTCTGGCTGGAGCGGGCTGGTCTTTGCAAGGAATGGTAGCTAGGCTCCGAATGTGTGTGATGACTGCTTGGGAATCTTTCTTAATTATTGGTCATTACGTAACGTTTGTTTGTGACTGTTCCTGGGAAGAAGGTGTGCACGAGGACTAGGGAATGCCTGCTTGAGGGTGTGCCCAGGGGGCTTCGGACGATTGGTGAGGCGACAGCAGGGGCGCAGGAAGTGTGGGTGCGGTGGGGGTTGATATTGAAAGAATTGTTTGGGCTGTGGTTGTGCTGTCCAGTGCTGCCGTCCTGCCTGCCCTTCAGCACCTCAGAAGTCGTGGCGCTATCCGCTATGTTCTGCTGGCATTCTTGGTGGCTTCACTGGGCTTTACGCTTTTTAACCAGCAGGGACTCGTTACAAGTACACCTGTCAGGGTATTGGTGGTTTGGATTCCTGCTTGACACTGCAATTGATCTGCGCCTCAGTTGTGCTGAAGAAGCGCTTCAGGCCAATTAAGCCTGTGTGCGCTGTTCCGCTGGGGCATCGTCGCGCGAGGCTGTGTGGTTGTGCTGCGGCTGCGACAGGGTAGGGTAGGGGTGGCGCGTTCTGTTGGTCATTGTCGTGAAGGTTCAGAAACCTTCACGAAACAATAATGCCAATGCTCGGAACGTTACGATCCTTTGGGCGCTTCATGTCAAAAACTTCACGTTAGGTTTCAACCGAGAAGGAAGCTCCGAGGTGGTCCGAGGTGGTAGCGTCCAAGGGGCGGTTGGGCAACCGGTGGCTGACCTGCAAGCGCGGTGCCGTTTAAGGCTTACTTTGTTGCATAATCACTCCTTTCCCGGGCGTGACTGGGCCGCTGCAGCGAGGCTCCGTTGGCATTCTAACCATGAATTCAGAGTTGGGTTATCACAGGTTACTACATGTTACTATAACCGCAGAAGGTTGCGTGTGCTGGTCAGCTGCTGCCGCTGTGTGCCGTAAGCTAACTCTGGAAGTGTTCAGTGCTTCAATCGCAGCCAGGTGTGAGTACTGCTAGAGCGCGGGCGGCATGCATCTCGACGCTTTGAACACCAACCGCCATGCCAACCCTTCGTAACCCTCGAACGCTCATCCAGGCGCGCAGGCAACCTCTATCAGGGCCCCTGATCTCTATGTCACCGCCATGACTGCAGACGCCATTTCCTCTGGCTTTAGGCCTCATATGAGCAGAAGCGCCGTGCTGGCGGTCCGTCCTGCACGCCAGCGTCTGCTCTATGCTGACCTGCCCCCTCGTCCACAGCAACAGCAGCTTTCAGCCCAAAATGCTGTTCTTTGTACCCAGACCCACTTCTCTTATTCACATATGCACATTGGCTACCTCCTCCGACCAGCGGTTACACTTGACTACCCCGCGGCAACTGACCGCCACAGTTTACCGTCATTACTTACTCTGTGCTTTTATACTGTTTCACTGTGCGCGCTTACCTCCTGTAGGGCGCATGGTAGCCCTATGGCAGACGTGCCCGCCGTACCTATACCCTACCTTGAAAACGTTCATATGATCTTTGCCTTGATGATAAATAAAGTATTGAGTCGCAACACCTGAAACCCAACGATACATACAGTGTTGCGAACACGTAGAGCCGTACTCCTGTGCTCTGCGCCTCTGCAAGCCCGTTCTCGGACCTGTGATACTCATTTACTGGATCCATGCGCATGCAGCGTTGTAGCTTTGTAGTATAGTACTCTCGTGGTGCCTGAGTCGAGCCCTTGAACTTTTGCGTTCCCCCTTCACTTATCCAGCTCAACCTGCAAATTTTGCTAAGAAGCTGCAGAATTGTGGCCATATACGATGAGCAAGTAATTGCAGCTGCCGCAGTTTGTCTAAGCCGAGTTGGCCTTGAATTCCGCATTAACCGCGCGGGGGACGCTGGCGCAAGAGCTAACTGCACATACAGACTGGTCTCTGGAGCTCTGTAGCAGTTGTGGAGACTACAATGTGGCGCCGTGCGACCGCCGCAGCGTTACTCGGGCTTCTCACATTGTCGGTGGTGCTTGAAACCGCAAGCGCAAACTCGGAGGACAGCCATGGGACACACATGAGAATGTCCCAAGTCCAGGGCGTAACTTCAAGGAGCAGTCGGTCACTGAAGCAAACCTTTGGTGCGTTTGGCCCGTTCGGCCGTGGTGCCCTGCGGCGGGGGATAACCATGCCTATGCACCGGCATAGCAAAGGAAGCTTTTCTGTCTAGGTACAAGACATTGACAGTGTGCACTCGGGGCAGCACCTCGACAGAAAGCCAAAGGAGCAGGCGGGAGCGTCCCTGCACCCACCCACACCAATGTGAAAGCATCCTGGCAAATTACTCTCAGTGCGGTTGTCCTGACATTGCGTGACGTTTTACTCCTCAGGGTCATCGAGCATCGTCCCGCTTGTTATCGACGATTCTCCCTGCGTGAGCTTCAACGGCGACGATGCGTCTCCTCTTTTAGACAGCAATGATGCCATCATTGGTTATACAACCGTCCATAGCAACGGCTACGACGAGAAAGGGTTGAGCGTAATGCGCATCGACGTGGTTGCGGTGCTGGCCAACCTGTACTTCGGCAGCACTGACGCTGCGGTGAACGGCACAAACGTGCGTGCCATGCTCACGACGGAGCTTCCGACGAAGTGCCCAGCGGATGCAGACCCTAGCAGTAAGCGGCAGGGGGTGGCAGTCGACTGCACCAAGCGCAGGACCACGCTGGACGTCTCAGTCCCTGTGGACCTGTTTAACTGCACAACCGCCACCACGGAGGACTTTGAGATTGTCTTCTTCCTCCAGATTGAGGTTGAGCTGGCACGCTCGGTGAGTCCTGCCAGGCCCTCCTGTGGGCTCCTGGCGGTTGGGCCCTGCTGACACCCGCTGCTCCGCTGCGGGCAGCCCTGCGTCCCACACAACCCAGCCCATCACTTCCTCAACCCTTCCTTGCACAGCTCTTCTTTTCCCCCTCCGCGCCGTTGTACTCAAACCATCCTCTTGAGCATGCACGCATCCCGCTGGCCCGCCTGCATTCCTCCGCACGCCATCCCTCACACCCGCACCACCTTTCCTCCCCGACCCACATCCTCCTCCCAACCCCTCCCCGGCCCTCCCCCATCCCCCCTGTCCTCCCCCCAGACCTGCACCCCCGCCGACCAGTTCTTCTACGCCGGCGGCCTGCACAACCGCATCTCCGCCGGCTGCTCCTACATCATGGTCACCGCCGCCTGCAAGCCCTCCACCTGCGCCGTCGACACCTCCATCAACGCCGCCTCCAGCCTCGCCACTGCCCTCGGCTCCACCGGCCGCATCACCCGCCAGCAGCTCAAGGCCACACGCGCCTACTCCAAGTCCATCTCCGGCACCGCCGCCGCCGTCATCGGAGGCATCGTCGGCGCGGTGCTGCTCGTCACCGCAGCCCTGGTCGGCTTCCTCCTCTTCCGCCGCTCCACCCGCCCCGAGCACCTCCTCGCCGGCCGCATGGGTTCCCACTCCTCCATCGCCGCCGACTACCTGGACGCCGACCAGCCCGACAGCTTCTCCCCCGCCGCCATGCAGGCCCGCCGCGCCTCGCGCCTCTCCCAGCTCATGTCGTACCTCCCCCGCCCCTCAGAGCTCCGCGCGCAGGGCCGCGGACGCTTCTCCGACAAGCACGGCATCCCCGAGGACTCCCCTGTCACCGGCGCCGCCGCCGGCACGGGAGCCTCCCCTGGCGGCGCCGACTCTGTCGCCACGCCTACCACCGGCCGCGTCGGCGGCGCCGGCTTGGTCAGCACCCCCGCTGCCCTGCGCATGCCTTCCATGTTCGGCGGCGGCCGCACCGCCTCCATATTCGCCCCCCGCTCTGCGGCCACCGGCGGCCCGTCGCCGTACTCCAACATGTCCATCACCTCCCCCCGCCTGGCGACCAGCAGTACAATCGCGCTGCCCACGCCGCGTACGGCAACCGCCCGCGGCGGCGGCCTGGCCGGGTCCGTCGTCAACTCCCCCGACGCCTTAACCATCGCAGAGCACCCCGAGCTGGCCCCGCCGGAGGAGGTGGCCAACGTGTTCCTCAACCCGCTGGCCATCATGCGCGGCGGCAACCGCGACCGCTCCGGCGCCGCCTCGCCGCGCGTCTCCTCCAGCGGCATGTACGACATGTTTGCCAACGCCATACGCGGCGGGGGCAACCGCGCCTCCCGCGCGCCGGAGCCGGGCCACGAGACGCCGCTCATCCACATGACCCTGGACGAGAACGCCGCGACGGAGGGCACCCCCAGCCGCCCGGGAGCGCGCTACCGGTCGACCAACCGCCCAGGGCCGGTGGCGGAGGCGACGGAGCCGTCGTACTCGTACGGCGGAGCGCTGTACGAGGGCGCGTATGAGCAGCTGGCGGCGGCGCCGTCGCCGTGGGCGGGTTCCAGCCTGCGGTCGGTGATCCCCGCGCCGCCGCCGCTGGTGATCCCACCGCCGGTGGACGCAGCGGCGTTGGCGGCGGCGTTGGCGGCTGGCGGCAGCCGTACGACGTCGGGTAGCGGCGCATCTGGGTCAGCGAGGTCAAGGTCGCCCATTGCGCACGCGTCGCCTGTGATGCCCTGCTCCCCGCGGTGATAAGGAAGGAGAGGGCGAGGGTGGCGCTGTCCCGAAGCGCCCCTGGCAGCTCTGAGCCTTGGGGCGTGAAGCGGTGGGTGGCGGCCTAGGAGGTTCCCCGTGTGTCTGGGGGGCTGCAGCGTGCTTGCGTGTGCACTGGGTGGGTGTGCCGTGGCTGTCCGGTGCAGGTGTAGCTTGCGATTGTGAACTGCGAGCATGGCACGTGACTGTGTGCACAGCTGTAGGATGCGGAGAGGAACAAAGGCACGCTCGCGTCCTGCTGGTGGTGTGTTTCTTTCGCGTGGAGGTGGACGGTGCAGGCAGATATGAATGCATCTGGCGTGGTTACTTGTGGGACAGGCGGGTTGATCGCTGATCGCAGGGTTGTGGGTGCGGGTTCTTGGTGGGGCAGGGCGAGGCAGGGGCGCCTGGCCTGACATGGTGCAGGAGGGGTGTCACTGCGTGCATGCTCCTCTGCTGCTCAGCATACCGTTGGCCATAGTGGTCTGCATAGCGTTGCGTATCTGGAGTGACTGTCTAGCCAGGTGGCGTGGGTAAGGAGCGTGTGCTCGAAACCCGGAGCGCGTGGGACTTCCCGGCTGGCGACATGGCTCGGTGCGCGCAGGGATATGTGGAAGGATTAAAGTTGATTTTTTAGTTCTGGCATTGCGCGCGCGGTGATTGGCAGCAGCAAATAGCGCACGCGAGCATGCAGGCGCCGAAGCAGTATGTTATTCATTAGGCCCGTGCCTTGGTCGCGCGCGCACACGCATATAACCGACCCCTCCACGTAAATTTGCGCCCGTCCTTGTTGGGTGAGGTGACCAGGAAGCGTCCTTGTGGGCTGCCGCGAAGTGGTGCTAGTGCTGATGCTGCGCTTGTGTTCACGAATGCCGCTTGCCTCGACTGAGTGCAGAATATGCTGCTGCTGGCGTACCAGCCTGCTGCTCGTCTAGTTGCTTACATGCTTAACGGGAATGGGTTCGTGCTTTCCATATGTTGCTCCGATCGTCCCGGCTGTGGCACCTGCGCACTCGCATATGCAGTGGACGAGACGTTGAGTCCAAACGGGGATGCATGACATATGCCTGCGGGGTTGTGGCAAGCTTCCACTCGTCACTGGGAGTTGTACTTGAAAATGTGACACCTTGCGCATGCCCAGGTGTAGCTGTGATCCGGTATTGGGTGTGGTGCGACAAGGGTGCATGGTTATCCACATGGGCAGACGTGGTGTGTGTTACCAAGGCACGTACCGCTGCAGTTGCCCTAGACTGAACGTGCACACTGCAGAGACTTACTTGTGTCTCATACGTACTACTCGTGCGTGCGTGAGTCCACGCATACTAAATTGTCATGGTTGAAGGTGTTTGACACTCGCGGGGGAGGCAGCAGGCCTCTGCCCAACGCACTTCGATCCCTAAATTCCCTGTTGCTGGTGCTGCTGGTACTGCGTGTTTGTGCTGAAGGGTACAAAGGCCCAGCGAGGGGCGATGTGCGTACACCGGTCGTGGTTTGCCTGCAGGCCAGTGCCCTGCTAAGGAAAAGGAGATTTGCTGCTGACAAAAGTGCCGCCTGCGGACGCCGCAAGCGGCTCCGCACGGCCCCGGTGGTACGGAACCACCCCTCGCCCCTGTGGAACCACGCGCGCATGCCGCAGCGCAGCTTCGCCGCACATGCTTCATTCCTTTATAGTAATTGCGTGGCTTGTCGACGTTATAGAGCATTGTACCGGGCTCGCTGCGTTGAAGCACGGTGGCGGCATTCCTGCTTTGGAGGTTCGCGTATGGCTCCACGTCCAGTGGACGGCTTGCAGCTGTTGTGCATCCTGTGTTGGCACGTGTGGCCAAGCATGGTCTTGTTCTGTGCAATAGCGTTCAACTGGTGGGAGGTGCATGCAAATGGGCATCGTACTGGCTTGCCGTTGGGCATGTGGAGCAGTTTGGCCGAGCCTAGCGTTGGCTGGCGTTGGCGGTCAACAACGAACTGCATCGTATCGAGTGGTGGCGTGGTCCCGGACACTCCTAGCCCCACACACTGCGTCCTCAAATGACAAAGTGTAACGAACGTGACGGCTATCTTCAAGTTTGAGCAGTTGCAACTGTGCCAGCGGGCCGGATGGGCAAGGGTGCTACCCCCTGTGGGCAGGTATTGTGGGCATGTAGCGCCGGGGCTGGTACCGGGCAGCAGGGGAGTCAGGTAGCCCCCTCACCATACCACCTCTTGCGTGCTCAGTGTACACAACTGACTGTTGTGTGGGGCGTGGCAGAGGCAAGGGGGGCTACTAGTTCAGTGCTCGGCCCTCTCCGGGTGTCGATCAGTTTAATACACGGCGAGGTTCTTCCACACTCTTGCACTTCTTGTCGTCGGTTGGTTTCGGGTGTGGAACGGGTGGTTGGCAACGGAAGCGTGCAGGTAATACAGCTGCAGCTGCAAACTATTGGCAACCAATATTTGTCAAGTCGATGGACGCGGAAGACTGACAGGCTAAAGTTCCCACAAGTGGCTTCAACTCGAAGGTTTGGCGCGTTGACGTAAGACGCGAACAGCCAGGCACTTGGCATGCCCCTTATCATATTGTACACCCATTGCTCATCTGAACAGTAACTCGCCTGCTGCAGGCTCTCATTAGCGGGCGGTGCTGTACGGTGGGCGGGTTAACGACGTTCCAAAAACAAGCCCCCAGCGTTTCATGCAGGTTTGCCGTCTTTACTCAAGTTAGGCATAGAGAAATGAAACGGGGACGAACATGCCTGTTCCTCCTTATGGTTCTGCTGGGCAGCTCGGCTGTGTCAGCGCGGAAGCCCTGGGCCGGACTATGGGAGGCAACAGCGCGCGTTGGTCGGAAACTTCTGCAAGGCAAGAGGACGCAGATGCGCCTGGGGTTGAGCTCACACGTCATGCGAAAGGGGCAAAGCGGGAGGACCCTACCAAAACGCTGAAGTTGATTGTTATCCTGTGTCTCACATGATTGCTTTCTATCAGGGAGCTCGGAGCTTATTCCTGTGGTACTGGACACAAAGCCTTGTGCCACCCTCAACGCGGATGATGCGGCTCCCGTTCTGGACAAGGACAATACGACTCTGGGCTGGTCAACACTGCAACAGGGCGGCGTCGATTCCAGCGGAATTGTTACCATGCAGCTGGACGTCACGACCCATGTCGCCGGCTATTTCCTGGCGGACACTGCAACGACACAGGCGGACTTCTCAAACGCTCGCTTGTACCTATTCACACAGCCACCAACCAGCTGCCCCATGACCACTCAGGCAGCGTAAGCGCGGGGAGGGTTCCTTGGAAAACCATTATGGACCGGTTACTGCTGCTTCTTGCACGGCGCTGCAGTACTCGCCCACACTGTCCTGGTTGAACATATTCACGTATGTTCTGAAGGCGCACTGGCAGCTCATTGACTGGTCGTCCTGAATCCCACCGGCGTGGTGTGCCCGCAGGTACACCAAGGCCATTTCGGCGGACTGCGAGAAAAAGCGTGCCACAATCGACATCACCATCCCACGGTCGTTATTCAACTGTACATACAGCGCCACAGCGCAGCCATGGAACAGGACCCTCTACGTGCAAGTCGCTGTGGACCTAGCGGAGGATGTGAGTTAACACACGCACCTGGCTGGGTTGTTCGAGGGTGGGGGGCCCAAGTTCGCATGGCCGGCGTGGCCTTTGCCAAAGGCTTTGGCACCGTACGCATACAATACCACGCACCATACCTGTATCCTTTGCGCTGCACCACTTAGCTTCGGAAGCCCCTAAGAAAGCACTACACGGCGGGCGGTGAGGCAGCATGGTCCCGGAAGCTAGCAGCCTCGCTACTCTTATGGGCAAGCAGGCGCATTTAGGAGAGAGCATTACAAGTACAGCTGCAATGGCGCCAAAGGGGTCTGGTGCATGCACAGATGGGGCAGGCGGCAGGGTTAATCCATGCGGATGGCTACGCACTCCAGACCAAAACCGGTCTGGCGCATGGGGCGGGTGTGCAGCGGGTTCGCGCTGCCCAGCCTGCACATGGCTTACCTGACTAGTTGCTCGTGCGCTCTCACGCTCACTGCAACAGCTAGCCGCCACGTGTGCCACTTTTCCATGGCGTTTCTGTAGCTCTCTATGCCCATACCCCATTAGTACGCCTCCTCACCGGCCCTCCTTTCTCCCTCCCCTCCGCCCCAGGTCTGCCTCTCTCCCCTGGACACGTACTTCTCCGGCAGCCGCCGCCCCGACCGCCTCACCGCCCCCGGCTGCTCGTACATTGCCGTACAAGCCACGTGCACGCCTTCCACGTGCGAGGCGCCCGCGCTCAGCGCCGCCGAGCTCGCCGCGCTCAACCCGCCCAGCGAGGACACCAAGAGCTACATGCCCATCATCCTCGGCTCCACAATCGGTGTCGGCGTTGTTATCGCAGCCATCATTGGCGGCATCCTCTTTGTCCGCAAGCGCCAGCGCGACGAGTCGATGCGTCTCAAGCTCGGCCTCGATGGTGAGCTGTCGAGCGAGTTCGGATCCGACAACGAGGCGGAGGACGCCGATCTGGACTTCTCCGCGAAATCCACTGCATTCGGCGCGCGTGCGTCCATGTTTATGGGTCGCTCCGCGCTCTTCAGCCGCACGCACAAGAGCACCGCCGGCGGCAGGCACGGCTCTGTCTCCATGCCCGACGGCTCGCCCGTGTCGTACCTCCCAACGCCGTCGTACGCGCCCGGCGACCGCCGCGGCGGCGCGCGCTTCTCCGACAAGTACACCGGCGCCGGCGGCGACATCGGCGCCGGTCCCAGCAACTTCAACCCCATGTACGGCGTCCGCGGCAGCGGCGGCGGCGCCGCCGAAGGCGGCATCAGCCACAACGAGATCGAGCTGCACGAGGACAACTACTCGCTCAGCCGCATGTCGTCCAAGATGCCGTACGGCATGCCGCTGCTGCCGCGCCCCGCGCCGGCGGTGACGGCGTCGCCGGGCCGCTCCATCGGCCAGGTGGCGGCGGAGCTCGGCCTCATGTCCCCTGCTGGCAACATTGCAACCGACATGCTCGAGTACAACCCCGAGCTCGTGCCCGAGAACGCCAGTGCCTTCGTCAACCCGCTCGCCATGCTGGACGACTCCGACAACTCCGACGACGAGGATGTCGCCGCCGCCGCCCGCGGCGGCGGCGGCGGCGGCGGCAGCCTTGCGCGCGTCAGCCGTGGCACTGCCGCGATGCGCATGCCGCAGCCGACGCGCCGTACGCTGGCGGCGGCGGTGGAGGCGGCGGCGCAGCTGGGGGAGATAGAGGACGGCACGCCCACAGAGTCGCTGGCGTCGCGGAGGCAGCGTGGCGGCCTGATGGCGGAGTCGCCTATGACGTGGGCTTCGGAGTCGCTGCCGCCGGTACGGCACGACACGCTGACGTCGCCGCAGGGCCACGCTCCGGTGGGGACGCTAATGATTCCTACCTATGCGTCCAGCCAGGCGTTCTCGCCTCAGGGCGGTGACCCGAGATACCCCGGCCAGCGGCAATGAGCTGCTAGGGTGTGCATGGAGTTGAGGCTTGCTGTGGGCCTGCAGCAGAAGCAGCAGCAGGAGGAGGCGCAGATGAACTGAGGAGCAGGAGCAAGGCTCGTGCCAGCGCACGGTGAGAAGGGCGACTGCAGGTTGGGCGTGTGTTGAACTGTTGATGCAACGCATACGTTGGATCGGCAAGTAGTTTTGTGGGGGTTTTGCGGGTTGTGGAGGTGGGAGGCTGTGCAGGGGCGTGTGTGCGCTCGGCAGGAGGAGATGCCTGTTACGGGCTGCTTGGCATTAAATGCTTTTGCGTGCGGCGGTCAGGTGTGTATGGCTACTAGCTGCGGTGTGAGTGACGGAGCTGCACCAGTTTGAGCAGTGCTTACGCCAGGATGGCAGCTCGTGGATTGACCTGTACCAGAATGCGGTCAACTCGCCTTTCAGACAGCCGTACAACCTTACCCAGCGCGCGCTGTGTTGTGGCGCGCGTTGTTGCCCCAGCTTTGTCCGCGTGATCGTCTTGCGTGACGGTGCCTTTTCGGCGTGCCTGCATAACGTGTAGCATGCGTAGGCGTCAGTGCCAGGGTTGCAAAGTTCGTTGCAGCGGTTGCTCACTTTGTTACGGTGAAGGCAGGTTTGTAACCTGCTTTGCAGCCGCAAATAATTCATACTGTCAACCTGTGGGCCCCCCAACTCCATTAGATGCAGCCTCCTGCTGGTCAGAGACGCGTGCGATCGCAAAGGTCGGGAGCCGTTGGCGGTGTTCCTGTGGCGCGTACGGTGAGCTTGCGTCGAATCTGTTGGGGTTTCAGCTGTATCACATAGCCGCTGCTGTGTGGGCACTCAACGTGTTGGGTGTGCAGGGCTGCTCTGTACGGTGCTATGCATGATGCATCCTACCTCCGTGGGGCTCGTATCTGCGTACGTACATGGGATGTGAGGTGCAGGACCGTTATCATATATCACTGTTGGTCTCCTGGTTCCCGATAGTTGCGTCTTGAGGCGCCGCGCTATTTATTGTGCATATTGAGGCTGCAACCAGCATTTGCGGTGGCTTTCAAGCGAGTTGGAGCGCCGTTTTAAGCACTTGACTGACGGCAGGCGTCTGTCCACCTGGGTATGCATGCCCCTTCACTTGTTTGTGCACCCCGCCTGTGTCCTGCATGCATCCATTGCCCTGTACTCTCGCCAGGTTGGGACGGACTGCCTAAGCTGTGGAAGTATGTAACGAATGCATGTGCAATTGTCGAGGCGTCTTACGGCCTTATTGCGGCTTGCGCCCCCCAGAAGGGTAACAGGCATGTTCCGGGCGCAATGGAAGCTGAGGCCCCGCCCGCTCGCTTGTCCTGTCAGGTCTCCTCACAATGAAGCCAACATGCCGCTGGCAGCAACATGCAAAGGTCGCTCTTATCGCCTTACCGCCTCGAACACCAGTTCTGCTCTGAGCCCTTTCCCGCTGTGAGGCTCTGTGCCTGTTGTGACAGTTAGCACTAGGGGCCGCTGCACTCGGGATGATGGCTTGGCTTGCAGGTGCCGGTCAGGGGTCCCCTGGTGCCTGACTGCCTGTAGTGAGGAGACCAGGGGAGACTCAGTGCACCTTTCAAAGTGCCAGCCAGCAGGCAAGCAGCAACAGAGGCCAGTATGGGCCAGCAGGGAATTCAAAGCACGGCTTTGCGACTCAGCAGATTAGCAGGCGGCAAAGGTCAACTGTTGCTGCGCTGAGCCACGGCACCTGGTGGGTTGCGGCAAGAACGGGCAACCTCTCACATCTCCCGCCAGTTCCGCCTTGCGCGTTTGCGCAATGCCCGTGTCCTCCAACTGCCACAAAATGCTACATTGCAGATAGAATTTTGCTTATTTACAACAGGGGGTGCTGAGGGTGCTGCCGCCGCTCACCAGTTGCGCTAGGTGCACCGGTAGGTGACTGACGCAGTACATCAGGTAGGGCAGCCTGAGGCACTAGAGCATTTCCATAAGATTGTTTTAAAACATCTGACAGGCTACCTAGCTAAAGCATGACTGAGTAGCGCGCCTCGCGCTTACTGTCGTCCTTTCCCCTTTCCTACCTCCCAACAGCAGCCTCGCCTTTACAACTACCATGTGCACTATGCGTGCTCTAAATCAATCATGTTACTGCTATTAGCAGTGGTGCTTGGGTCAGCTGATGCAGGCAAGCTCTTTCTCCCGTTCAATCGCCCGCATGTGCGACTAGTCCAACCTCGCCGAAGTATGCATAGTCCCTATCATGGCAAGCTACTTTGGTGCTACTATGTGGCTTGCGTATGAAAGTAACTTGCTGTAGCCAGTTTCCTCGCGACACGAACGGGCAGCTGCCACTGCGCTACCTGCCGCCCTGCTGCGTGCCCGTGCTTTCCAACTTCACCCAACCCCCACCGCGTACCATTTACTCCAACCCCCGCTCCCCCGCGCATACCTGCCCTTACAGCCCCAACCCGCTTCCTATTCACAACTGGCAATGCCTCCAACAGCTCCACACCGATTTCCGCAGCCGCCTCCATCTCCACACCCAGCGCTAGCTGCAGGCAACTCGTCCTATTCCATGGCGCCGAGTCCCTCCCCATCTACACCCCCAACGGCACCCTCGCGGGCTGGGCCCACGCCAGCCCCCAAGCCCCTCCCTACACCCCCCTCGACGACCCGTCTCTTTCAGGTGTCCTTGCACCGGCCTACTCCTCCCAAGCCTACAACCTGAACACTCGCAAGCAAACATTCGGTGCCATCGCATAATCCCTCACGGCTGCGCGTTCGCGTCGTGCTGCTGCCCGGGTGGGCCTTTGCCGGCCGGGACGCCAGCTACGGAGCTGCTGCTGCTGCCGTACAGCAACTGACGGCACGTGTACGGCAGTATGACGACCGGAACGTGCTGTAGTCCTTCTTCGATATGGAGCCCAGCCGAGCTGTCATGCGTTCCAAAACGGCAGGTCTCAGAGACACCAACTCGTCCCACCCAGCCGCACCCCACCGCGTAACTCCCACAGGCCTGCACCGGCAGCGCTTCCGTCGCCTGGTCCTACGCCCTGCCCTCCCACACCTCCACCGCCACACGCCCACGTGGCGAGCCAACTCTCGGCACCTGCTCCTACACACGTGTGTTAGCCTATTGCAGCAACACAACCTGTGAACAGCCGCCATCATCTCCTCCCTCGCCACCCCCACCCCGCTCACACGCCCCATCCGCACAGCCTCCACAGCCGTTGTCTCCCAGCCCACACCTGCCCCCTCCCTCACCCGTCCCTCCCGCTCCCTCCCCTCCCAGCCCTCCCTCCCCTCGGCCCCTACGCCGCCCACACCTCCCCAGCCTCCGCGCCCGGCCCCTCGCACCCTTTCCCCCCCCCCTCGCCCCCCGCCCGCCCCCGCCGTCCCCTCACCCCCATGGGCCCCAACACGCTATAGCAACAACACACCACTTGCCGCCACCACCACCGGTCCACCTTCCAGGCCGCCACCATCCCCCACTCCTGCCCACCAGCCATCCATGCCTATCCTGTCAAACACACTCTCACTACCTCCTTCTTCAGCTCCCTCGCCCGTACTACCTCCCCACTCCCCTACCATTCCTGCCCACAACCCACCACCACCGCCTGCTGCCTCCTACCCCAGCGCCCCCTGGACGACAGACCCGCCGGTTACCCCGTCTTTTTTTGGCCCCGATCCGTCCGGCCGCTGGTCCTCCCCTTTCCTGACCGCCGCGCAACGCCCCACCTACCCTGCAGCTGCCGTGCTGCCCCCTCCCTCGATCCACCAGAGCCTCACCACGCCGCCAACACCACCGCAAGCCACAGCACTGCCATCGCCAGCACTGCTGCAAGACATGCAACCGCCACAACCATCAAGCAGCAGCAGAGACGATGGCAGTGGCGGCGGCGGTGCGAGCAGCAGCGTCACGGCAGCAGGGTACGTGGCTAGCACCAAGTCACCAGCCGCTGTCGGCATCGTTGTATGTTGGGGCGTCGCTTGCGGGTGCGACGGCGCTCGTGTTGCTCGCTGTAGCAGCAGCGGGCAAGCTAGCTAGCTGGCATTTTCGGAGGCAGCCTCACCGCTGCCGCTGCTGTCGGTGGTGGTAGGTGCTGCTGGTGCGACGGCATCTGGTGCGGCCTCTGGGGCTGGGGGCGCGGTATTGGGCGTTGGAGGCGCGGGCGCGGGCGTGGGTACGGTCAGCACGTGGGCAGCAGGCGACAGGACTCATTCTATTAGCCCCAACGCAAGCGTACAAGCAGAAGCTGGCCTTGTTACCCACCAGCTGGGGCCGGTGGTAAGCAGTGGAACAGGATCTGGGGTGCAGGGAGCTGGTCCGGTGGCTGAAAGCAGCGGCTTTTGGGTGAGGAGCAGCACGTGGAATGCGTCGCCTAGGGCATCACACAGCGACTTAGTAACAGCGGCGGCAGCAGCAGGGGCCAGCGGTGGCGGTGGCGGTGGCAGCAGCAGCCCGCGTGTTGCCAGGTGGATGCCACCTGCAGCACCTCCCTTCCGTTGGACCTACAGCGGTGTGCCAGCAGCGGGCACCAGCGCACCTGGTGCTGCGCCGGATGTGCGCACGTGCGTGTGGGTTAACTGGAAGTGTCTGCGGTGGTGGCTGGGGTCCAGGCGCGGAGCTGCCGCTTCCTGTGCCGCCCCGCAGGGCCCACACGAGGGCGCTGTCGCCTCCGCCCCTACGGCCCCTGCACCGAAATACATACCTACAGCGGTGCGGGCGGCCCTGTACCGTATACTCCTGCGGCCCTGTACCGTATACTCCTGCGGCCCTGTACCGTATACTCCTGCTGCCGTTTCAGGAAGATACAGCAAGCCCTGCGGGACATGGACAGGGTTTGGGAAAGTGCACGTCGGGCAGGCTGCCGCATCGTTCCTGCCGTCACCATCCAGGGCGATGACCCACAGCAGTGGTGTCAGCAGGGCAGGGGCAGCTGATACCGGTAACCCACCGGGGTTGCGGCCGCGGAGGACCCTCACAGGCCTGGAGGACTTTGGCAGGGAGGAGGGCTTAACCCCCTGCTTTCCGCCGCCACCCCGCACGACGTACAGCGGTGTGGGCGAGACTCCTGGACGCACCAGCAGCAGCTCCACACCTAGCCCCGCCCCGTCGGACTCTCAGTGTGCTGGAGGGCATTGACGGGTACGAGGACGCGGGGTTCCTGCTGCCGCCCCTGCCCAGAGTGTTCAGTCTGGGCTGCTACGCTGCTGCGGATGGCGATGCTGGCAGCGCAGAGGCAGTGCAGCGTTCAGAGCGCCCTGTTGCGTCCGGAAAGAACAGCCCAGGACAGGCGGCCTCACTGAGCATGGCCAGCCGCAGTGCGGGTGGTGGTGGTGGTGGAGGAGGTGCGGCAGCCAGCAGGTGGCAGCAGCATCTTTAGGGGGGTCGAATGTCCGGCTGCCTCTCCCGCCCCGGCTGCAGTAGGTACGGGCGCGTGCTTGTGGAGTGCTAGCAGCGTAGCCTCAGTGCTGCCAGCCCAGGGCATTCGGCGGGTGGGCGCCACGGCACGCACGCGGTGGGGTGCTGCATCGCACGCGGCAACATATTGCTTGCTTGGTGTGCTAGCCGCGGCAGTGACTGACGGACAGCCAAATGGGCTAGGCGGGGGGCACGGACGGGCGCCCCCGGCCCCGGCGCTGAATAAGCCGTTTGGGCGCCCAGTGGGGCCTGCGCTCCTTAGTGCCCCAAGTATTAACGTCAACACCAGGAGCTACTCCATAGCAACAGCAATTAGCGGAGGTGCTGGGAGACGTGGGAGGTAGGCGGGGTCGAGTTCCTTCCTGTCACCATCACCGCAATGGGTGTATAAAGGCCGTATTGGTGCCTGTGGCGTGGGTGGGTGCGGAAAATGGTACTAGCAGGGGGAGAGGAACGGAGGCAGGGGAATGACCATGCGGCCAACTGGCAGCGTGCGCTAGCAGCAGGGTCCAAACCACCATGGCCAAGTGGCCAGAAACACCAGGTCTCTTGATTTTGTGTACCGGTAGCTAGTCCGTGAGCCCACCCGCTGTGGTTTTGCTTGATGCTTATTTGCGGGCCCCTGTTTGCGGGTGCGACCTTTTCCTTTGTCCATTGGCCAAGACACACACTACGATAGGTGCACTGCTCCGTGCTGTGCTGTGCCCACTCGTAGTGCTCCAAGGTGCCGGCATTTAAGGACGTGCTAGGGTGATGTAGCTCCATCCAGTTCAGGTACGGTAACCACAACCTGGCGCTCAACAGAGCAAGGGCACGGGGCGTGTATGCGCAGCGAGCAGATGGAAGGTAGGCATGCGTACGCAGCAGGGGTGCTGTATGGGGGCAAGGAGCAAGCCTGAATAGGTGGAGGGGTGTCACGTGTCAGAACCGTCACCCTTGAGGGCGCTGCTGTACGGTTGGCGCCTGTACGGAAGGAGGAGGGCGGCCTGCTACTGTGTTAGGCCCAGTCCGCAGTTCATCACTCAGCCTGATGCAGCCGCCTCACATATTGCTTCCAAGGACAGAAATGACGGAGTTGCAACAGCCGGAGCGTACAACGAAGGGAAGAAGACAGGAGAGGAAGAGGCCATCCCAAGGCCCTCAGGCCCGCTGGCCAGCCATCCCGTGCCATCCTGCGCCGAAGGGTGTCTAGACTGCCTACCCGACAGCACAGTGTCGGGTGTCGCGTTGATGAAAGACTATGGCGACCAAATTAGCAGGAGGGGAGGTGTTCGGTATAAAGGAGAAGGCTCCAGCCGGTGGGCACCGGAGCACAGGTTGAGGGCCCTCAGGGTGTCAGGGAAGACCCCTGGGTGATGATGTACCGGGACAGGCAACACGCACTGCTCGAAGTGTCTTGCTGCCTCACCCTCAGCCAACATAAGATATGTGGCGTGTTGAAGCTTGTTGCTGCACATGAGCGTTGTTTGGGGCCGTTCCCCTGGCTAGCGAGGCAGTGCTGGTTGAGGTAGGCAGTACCCAACGGCACTTGCGGCTGGAGGGAAGGCACGGAAGCATTCTGTGCCGCACTTTCTACACAATGTCGCCGCCCTTGCTGCATGTCGCTGTGCTTGCAGTATGGTGCAACCGCATGCGCACTTACCACAATGGCCCTCCCCCGCCCCTGCCACAGCTCGCATCCACTGCGGGGGAACCGGCAACGTGCCGGGAGTATGCGCTCAGCACTCAGCAACGACACGGCCAACACTGCTGCTTATTCAGCAGCGGTTCAGCAAGATCTATTTGGCATTCTTTTCTACGTCGTCAGGTGACATGGCTCATGACTAGGCACCCGCTTTATACCCGCCGACTGTACGACATGACTCTGGTTTCATTCGGCGAAGCAGTTCTGCTGCAGAGTGCACACACATAACTCAGAGTACTACAGGTTTAATTAAGGTCCGAACAAGCTGTTACCCAACCTGCACGAGAGAAGACGACAGAGCCAAACTGCTATTCCAGGCTCCTCGTCGGAGCAGCTGCCTACCTTCCTTACTGAGATAGTATAGAGTGGAAAACAATTGCATTCTGTCAGCAGCCACGGAGGGCGGTCGCCAAGTGCTGGGCGCATTTGATACCCTGGTGAGGCCGGAGCTTTCGGTCCTGGGCATATACATTGTTAAGTCGGAGGATTCTGATACATGAGCAGTGGCTTTCGTATGCACTTTTACGCTTTACCGGAGATTTGCAATTCCACGTCAGGGCTTGTGTGGACCCACCCGCTCCAAGAGCACTGCTTCATTGCCTTTTCTTGCTGCTTCTATCAGCTAAGGCATAGATGAAAAGCTGTAACGGCACGCTTTCGTGGCATGCAGCAAGGGTCGGCAGTACCGTCAGCTCCACGTGTCTGTGCTGTGAGGCACGAAATGCGGGTCGACTTCACTGCCAAAGGACTGCACATATGTTCCACATACGTCGCTGCTATGCACAGTCTCAGCCCTGTTCGACCACGCGTGCCGTTGCTGACGGGCTGCCGACGATTGCTGCAGGTGGTTCCTCCGCAGCCCAGGCTCACAGGGCCGTAATACAGCACAGTAGGGACGTGCAGAGCTCACTATAACCAGCTGGCCATGGTGTGGGGCAAGCAGCACGACCCTTCAGCATGTGAGGACGTCGCCGCAAGCGGGCTCGACAGCGTGCGAGCAAAACCGTTGAAACGGCGATGCGGTTCTCGAGGAGGCCTTTCTCGCTTCTACTCGAGCAAGTCGCAGTCATTCTCCTGCATAAGCTCCATGCTGGATGTGGCTCCGTGCAACGGTTCCGCCCGGGCCCTGGCGAAGCGCCCCTCCAGCTTCGACCTGTGCCGTGATGCCGATTCAGGCTGCACTGGACGCTTCGCCCCATCCCGCCTGGAGAGGCCCTGCCTCGCAACGACCAACGAGTCGTCAACGGCCAGCGATGACATCGACGACGACGTCTTTGCGGTGCGCTGTCCCTGCAACGACACCATATTCGACGAGCAGGAAGATGACAGGGAGCAAACGAGCCTGTCCGAGGGCCCGCTCGAAGCTTCCCACAGCAGCAGCACCGCCCTGCCCATCGGGATGCCGCAATATTCCCTCCCCCCTTACCTCTCACGCAGCCTCAACCTCTCCAGCCTCGCGCTCCCGGGCACCCTCTGCGCATTGGTACCGCCTACCGCCGCCTCCTCCCTACCCACCTGCGCCGCAGCTGGCAGCATCGCGCTGGCAACCCTCGCCACCCAGCAGCCGCACCAGCAGCAGCAAGTCATCAACCCTGCCGGCTGCGGCGCGCTCTCTGGCCCCATCCTGGTCCCCTCCCACCCACACCTGCCCCACCCACACCAGCAGCAACTCCAGCACCAGGCCCAGCACGCCCCAGGCGGCACGTGCCAGCCCCTCATGGGCACGTGGCACCTTGCCAGCGGCCCAGGCCTGTGCTGCCAAGGCGGCTGCAGCAGCAGCGGCGGGGCGTGCGAGGTGCAGTCCGGCACGCACAGCCTGTGCTACGCGGGGCCCTGCCTCAGCCCCTGCGCCAGCGGCGACTGCGGCGGCAGCATGCTGAGCCAGGCCAGCTCCGAAGCCACGCACTGGAGCAGGGGCAGCACCACAACCAGCTGCGGCGGGTCCCTTGTGTCCGACGCGTGGAGCAGGCAGTACAGTGTCCTGCAGCACGAGCAGGAGCAGCACCAGCAGCAACAGCAAGGCCATGCACAGGGGGCAGCCGGGGCGGGGACCTCCGGCTCACCTTGCTGCGGGCTGTGGGGCTCCACTGAGGATCTCATCGCGGCTCTGTCCATCAGCGAGCAGCAGGAGCGCAAGGGACCGACCCGTGGGTCAAGACTGCATGCAGCGACCCACATGCAGCATCAACAGCACCAGCACCAGCACCACCTACGCCGCTCCGCGTCTCACGCCTACGCGGCCCACACCCGCTCGGCCAAGCTCCTCCTGCACGCACACAACCAGCAGCAGCAGCAGGGTTCCTCCGGGCTGCCGGCACAGGAGCAACAGCCCATGGCGAACAGCCTCAGCCCTGCCGTCGCAGCAACGCATGCCGCCATGCCGGCCTCCTGCTGCCAGCAGCAGCAGCAACAGCAGCAGCTCAAGGGCGCGCAGCAGCCACATCCATACCTTTACACACACCCCTGGGGCTACTCTGCTGCCGCCTCGGCCGCCGCCGCCACCGCCGCCATGGTTTTTGGCGGCTCAGGGTGCCAAGTGTCGCTCTTTGGGTCCGCGCCTGCCACGGCAGGCCTGGCCTCCCATACCTGATTGCGGGGCGCAGCCCAGCGTACCTCCCTGACTTGCGGTTGCTCCCTGACTGCCATCCCGCGCTGCCGAAAGGGCACGATGGCTGGCTGGTCGGCAAGAAACATGCTGCGGCTTATGCACCAGCAGCAGTCGGCGGGTGCTGCACCTAGGATGTATTGTGGAAGCGCTGTGCCATGGCGGGTGTTTGGGAAGGATGTGACGCAGTGCGGTATGTGTAGATGTGCGGTGCGAGCATCTGTGCGTTTGCAAGTACGTGTTTCACGCCTCAGCGTGCTTTTGGGCGTGTCTGCATGTTGGCGCTCGCGCAGACACGCGCCGTGTGCTGTTAGAGCAGCATTGCTGTACTGTTGCCTTTGTGTTGTGCATACGCCGACTAAAGACTAGCAAACGTCCGGCGCCATCGATGGGCGTAGATGTGCATGAGCCTTGTTTCTGTCTGTGTGGACACTGTTCGGCGCAATGTTGTTGGACGGGGGTGCACATGGATTGGCAAGGTGGGAGTTGAGGAGGAAGAGGAGGCGAGGCCAAGCGACTACAAGGGTGTGTGGAGTGGCGAGACTGAAAAAGTTATACGTCTGCGTGTTAAGAACGAGGGAGTTGAGCCGCGTGCCTGTTCGTTGTTGCGGTGGTAGCGAGACGCAGTTGCCGCTTTGTCTTTATGTCAGCGCCTAACCTGGTTTGGCTGTGTGTTAGCAGGTCTGCCGTGCGCTGCTGTGCTGCTGCTGTCACCGTGTGTGTCGTGGGTCACAGGAGGTAGCCCTGCTGCCCCAGCCACCTGTCTTGTGTCTAATGCTTGCAGTTGCCCTGGGATGGCCAAATATCCGTGCGTTGCGTTGGAAGAGACGCAACAGTCTGGCCGCCTCTGCAACGAGTCTGTCCGCGTGTGGGCGGGTCTGGCCCATGGCTAGCCAGCCGAGAAGATGAATACACAGTTTCATTCTCATGATCGGAGTTTGTGATACGACTGACGCTCCTGCTGTTTGTGCCTTGCTGTGGCGGTCGACATGTTGTGGATGGGAGCGCTGTGCAGGGGTTTGACGTGGCAAATTTCGTTTTGGGCTGCGGGCCTATGGTATGAGGCACAGGGTGTCAATGGGAGCGATGGGTCGGGGTGGCTGACGAAGTGGCGCGGTCTCTACCATGCAACACACAGCCGCTCGTGTGTTAGCGGCCGTGCTACGGTTCGGTGTGTTGCCCAGTAGGTGGCATCGGAGCGCAGCGGCACTGTCATGTGGTTACGCAAGGCGGATGCAAGGCGGATGCAAGGCGGATGCAACCGCGTCGCATCATGCGCGTGGCAGTTGCATACCGAGGGACTGTCTGGATAGCGGCTAAGGAACCGCTGGCGTCAGCACTGGTTATATCTGCAAGTATTTACATGCGACGAGACATGCTTTGCGATACGTGACTGTGGCTACCAAAAGTTGGTACTGTTTGTGTTGTTCATGCCGGTATGGTCCAAGGAGAGCATCACTGGTGGAGGAACGTTGTGGCTTAATGGCTGGGTAAATGTCTTACATGAGCATCATTTGCAGCAGCAACGAACGTCCTTGCATAGTGTCAGAAGTACAATGCTGGCATTGTTTTTTGCAACTGTGTCACAACAGGGAGCTCGGCGAGTTGAGCCGAAGCACAGCAGTTGTGGTTGACGGTAGTTGCAAGCCGTTACGGCGTTGCATGCACTGCATTCCCGTTCAGCGCGTTATAGCAAGCCTGCAAGGGAACGCGTGTGCTCATTGACTCTGCCTTCGGTGCGCAATGAGCGCCTATGACTGTAAGAAGCAGACGGTTGTGCCGTATATTACCTTTCCTAGTACTTGCAGTGCTTTACAATGGGACCTCCTCCTGTTGTCAGCAGTACTCCTGTCCAGAACATGGTACCTGTATACCACACAACTGATGCTACTGTTTCAGGTCAGCGAGGCCAGTGCAGTAGAGGGTTCAGACATTGGGGTAAGTCACTGTACCGGACGGCACTGGTGCTCTCGCATTAGGGCCAGGGGAGCCACCGAGGCATCGCCGCTACTGCTGTCAAGGATAAGGTTTGACTCTGATGCCTATGATTGAGTACAAGACACATGCGCAAGCGCCTTAAACCCTTGTGTTCAGTGTTGCTTGCCACTGGGGTCGTGCTGCTAGGGCTTGTAGGGCTTCGCTTTCCCGACCCATGGGTCATTTAGGCCAGCCCGCGCAGACAAAGGCGCCAGTCGCTTGCTGCAGAGCTTTGTTGCACTGTTTCACATGCTACAATCAATATCACATGGTACTTTGGCATTGCGCTCAATAGTCCAAGGCCTTGCTGATGCCATGGGATATGGCTGGCCGTTTTGCCAGCGGTCCCAGCGCGCATCATCGGCCGCACAAGCAGGCTAGCGTGGCGCAATATTCCGCTTTCCCATAAGTACCGATATGCACAATAGATATTAACAGTGTAAGCCCTCAACAGGTGAAGTGAAAGGTTCACCTTGTCATTATCCGTCCCTCCATAGTTACATCCCTCGGCAAATACGAACTGAAGGCCTGACCAGCACACTGCGTTCAATCTCCTTGAAAGGTGCGGCCCGCTTGCGCAATAACACGTGTCCGAACTTCCACCGCCTGCAGTAGCTCCGCCTAGACCGGCACAGGCGGCTGTGAACAGTTCGTCAAACCTCGCCGTAAAGCAAGGACCATACCCTGCTGGTGTGGTGGTGTTGTGCGGTGCAGGTGCATAGGGCTGGAACCGTGGCAGCGCCACGCACGCCACCCTTTCAGCAAGCAACCTTACATGCTTGCACCAGCCATACACCACATGTGCACCCTTAAAGCCTAGCACTAGTTGGACGGTGTCCACCCTAACCCACGAGGGCACCCTAACCCACGGGGTCATGCATGACGCAGCAGCACGAGAACATGCCGCGAACGGCAATCGAGGCGGATGTATGCGTGGGGACCACACACATGCGTTCATGCTGCAAGGGCCACAAAGCCCGCTGTTTACCGCACGCACGGCCACAAGCCACGCACAACAACATATCCGAGCTTGCCAGTCATGGAGGTAATCACCTGTCGCCCCTCCGCTTTGCTCCCTGCCCCTTTTCAGGTCTCCCTGCCGCAGCCTCGACGGCGTCATGGACAGCTCATGGCCAGACGGACTCTTGAGCGCTCAAATGCCAGTGCTCAACGAACACTTTCACACGGATGAGAGAGCGGGTGGAAGTGCTATCCTCCAACGCATCCATCCAACCTCTCCACTTGAGCGCCAGAACCAGCACCAGCACCAGCAGCTGCTGCTGCAGCAGCAGCACTACAGCGACTCGGGCTGCAATGAGGCCCGCAGCAGCAGTAGCAACAGCAGCAGCAGCACCTCGCTAGGCCACCTTCTGCCCCTGGTAGATGAGGCTTCGACATCTCTCGGCAGCTCCCCCTGCGCCACTCCGTCCCCCTCGTGCCCCACACCGACCCACAGCCGGACAAGCAGCACCACCACCACCACCGCCACTACTGACACCAGCAGCAGCACCACCACCACCAGCATGAGCGGTGATCCCGCCTGCAGCACGTGCGGCAGCCAGCTGGACGACGATGCGGTCGTCAATGGCGGCGTCAAGTGTCTGGTGACGGGCGGCAGCGGTTACGTGGGCCTACACCTGGCATGCAGCCTTGTGGCCCGAGGGCACAGCGTCGTGTTGTTCGACCTGAGGCCGCCCTCCAGCCTGCCGCCGGGCTGTGAGGAGGTGGGGAGCATCAGCCGCAGCAGCAGCAAGGAGGATGCGGCAGCAGCGGGCGCAGCAGCAGCAGCAACAGCAGGAGCAGCAGCCGGAGGTCTGGTTCTGCCACGTGGGTGCACGTTCGTGCAAGGGGACCTGTGCGATCCCGCAGCTGTCGCAGCCGCGTGCGCCGGCGTGCACTCCGTCTTCCACGTGGCATCGTACGGCATGTCGGGCGCTGAGTCACTTCGCAATGACGTCATCGAGCGCGTCAACGTGGGCGGGACGAGCAACCTGCTGCGCGCGGCGGCTGCGGCGGGCGTACGCCGCTTCGTGCACGTGTCGTCGTACAACGCGATCTGGGTACGCCAGACCGTACGGGGCGGCGACGAGGCGTCGTCGCCGTGCCTGCCGTACGAGTGCTATCCGGACGCGTACAGCCGTACGAAGTCCATGGCGGAGCGGATGGTGCTGGAGGCCAACGGGACGCCCACTGCTGCTGCTGCTGCTGCTGCCACGTGCTGCGACCCCTTGTGCTGCTGCTCCGAGCCCCCGTCCTTCCCTTCCTGCCCCTACTCCTCCTCCTCCTCGCTCGCTTGCAACGAACACTGTTGCAGCTACGGAGATGGCTCCTCACCCGCGTCACCTTTCACTACCACACGTGACGGTCAACCCACGGGTGGGCAGCTGGACACATGCACATCGCCAAGGGACCCCAACAGCGTGACCACCGCCGCCATCACGAGCAACTCGTGTGGTAGTGACGATGGCGGCAGCGGGCCCCGTCTGCTGACGTGCGCCGTACGGCCGCCCGCCATCTACGGCCCGGGCGAGCTTCGCCACACGCCTCGCATCCTGTCGTACGCGCGGGCGGGCCTGCTGTGCTTCGCATTCGGCAGCCCGGAGTCCAAAACAGACTGGTGGGTGCAGTGCCAGGACAAGAAGCGGTGCAGAGATGACGATTTGGGGCTTCTTGCTCATGGCATCCTTAGGGGAAGGCCATGCTAGCTATGACCGGCATGTCCGTGCTGAGCTCAGCCGGTAAGTTGTTCAGATGGTCCGTTGCCAGAGCTTGCATGTGCACGGCGCGTAGTGCAGGTGCAATCGCCGCCAGCGTACTGTGCCGATTTCCAATCCTTATCACACCAGCGCGCCTTGCGCCCTGTCAGCCTTGCTGACTCTGCAGGCACCATTACACCCATACCGGTACAAGCAGGCCCTCCGTCCCTCCCCACGCCCTCACCCACGGTTCAGGATCCATGTGCGCAACCTCGTGTCAGCACTGCTTGCAGCCTGGGACGGCCTCGGCTGCGCCCGCCGCCACGCCGCCGCCGGCCAAGCCTACTTCGTGTCCGACGGCCGCCCCCTCAACTCCTTCGCCTTCTTCGAGCCCCTGCTCCGAGGCCTCGGCTACACGCCCCCCTCCGTGTGGGTGCCGCTGCAGCCCGTGGTGGCGGCGGCGGCCGCCATGGTGGCGGCGTACTCCGTACTGGCGGCGCTGGCGGCGGCGGCGGCAGCAGCGGCGGCGGCGGCGGCGGCGCGGGCGCAGGAGGATGGCGAGGCCAGCGGAAGCGGTGGCGGGGAGAGGGCGCCGCCGCAGGCATCTTGGTCGCTGGCGTCGGGGCTGGCGGCGGCGGCGGCGGCGATGGAGCCGTGGATGACCCCTGCCGAGGTGAGTGGAGCCTGCGCCCTGTGCATTCAAGTACCGGCTGCGTGCAAGTGGAATCCACGAGGGCACGCAACCGCTTCTGCAGTGCCGGGCTGCGCTACGCCAGGGCAGGGCAGGACTGAACAATCCGTTGGGCACCCATTGTCTTGGGACCCGGCCTGCAGGTGTACAAGACGGCTGTGGAGCACTGGTACTTGCCTGACAAGGCCCGTCGGGAGCTGGGCTGGTCGCCGGAACAGTACGACTTCCAAGAGGTGGGTTGCTCGGGTTTGATGGGGCTACATACGGTACAGTACGGTAAGCCGGCTGCTCTGGTATGGTAAGCATGTTGCTTTGGTTATGGGCCAATGTAAGGCACTCAAGGCCGGCCGCACCCACTGGTTTTGAGGTATGCTGTGGCGTACTGCAGGCCCTGTCTGATGACGCTCCCTTTGTTCCTGCAGGTAATCGAATCCTACCGATCGTTCGCCCGCCCCGGCGCCGCCGCCGCCGCCGCCGCCACCACCGCCGCCGGTAACCCGTGCGCCGTCGCGGTAACGCCTCCCGCCGACGCTGACGCGGACGCAGTCGCCGTGCAGTCAGAGACCAGAACGGTGGAGCCGGCTGGCGCTGCGGCGGCGGCGGCGGTAGACGCAGCGCCGCTGCCGCCCGTGGGCGTGCAGACGTGCGCACGTGTGTTAACTCTGGGCACGCTGTGGGTGCGGCTGTGGGGCTCAGGGGCTCCTGGAGGTGCAGCAGGCTCACTTCGGCCATCGGCCGCAGCTATGTTGGCCACAATACGTGAGTCCGGTTATCCGGCGGGTGATGGGGATGGGGCTGAGGTGTGCAGCGATGGAAGCGTGGGCTGGGTACGGTGCGACAGCAGCAGCAGCAGCAGCGGCGGTGGCACTTGCGGCAGCAGCAGCAGCGGCGGTGGCACTAGCGGCAGCAGCAGCGATGTGGTGTGGAAGAGGCGCGGGCCGCCGTTCCGGGCGTTGTCGGACCTCAGCACCAGCAGCTGTGCGGTTAGCAGCAGCATGGCCGGGAGTGGGGATGGTGCTGACAGCGGCAGCGGAGGCTCTGTGGGGCACGGGCGGCGGGGCAAAGCTGTGGGAGCTGCAGCGGGTGGTGTGGGCGGTGTGGGGCAAATGATCGATCGCCAAGACGGAGGTGGTGTATGTTACGACGTCGCTGCGGAGCAGGACTTGCAGCTGCAGGAGCAGGTGCGGCAACAGGTGTTGCTGCTGCTGGCTGTGCTGGTGTGCCTAGCTGCTGTGCTGCTGGGTCTGCGCGCGGCCCCTGGAGCGGTCGATCTGTCGGCGTGGTACTCGCCGGCCCAGCCGGTCGTGACTGGGGTGTGAGGAGCTCCCGGGAGCCGGGACTGTGCTTATGCACTTAAGACTTGATTGGGAAAGAGCGGGTGGAATGAGGTGGTGATGCTGTTGTGTGTGTCGCTTGCTTGACTTATTTACTTGCATACGCACGTGTACCGTGTCTGTTGGCGTGCTGCTTTGTTGTGGCGGCATGAGGGCCCGGAAGGTACAATATCCAGCACAGCAGGCTGGACCATGCGGGACCCTTTGCTGCTGCTGCAGCTGCTGTGCGCGGATCGAAATAGGACGGTCGACGCCTTCCTTGCTATAGTGTTCTTAAGTCTAACTCGTTGATACATTGACGCTAAAGGACAGAAGTGCAGGGCTTCGAGGAATCGGGATTGATGCGCTCATTGGGTCCTGCTGGGTCCTGCAGTGGGATACCATGATGGTTGTGCAACTTGGTGTCGTCTTGTGATTTGTGGTGAGTGCGGTGGTTCTATCTGGAGGCTGCGTACTGCAAAGTTCGTTGGTACACTCCATGGTTGTGTTGTGCAATACCAACGCATGCACCTGTCCCCCTCATGAGCACTTGTCCACAGTGTTACCGAGCCAGTACGGTGATGCGTCTGACTGGGCGTGGCAAGGCTGGTAGCCGGTACCCACGAACGCAACGGCCGGGTAAACGTGCCGATCCAGATGGTCCGGCTGTTGCCAATCAGGCACTGTGCATAAAGTGCGCACTCACTTTCCACTCCCTGCTTGCTATATTATCTATGCGCAGCCTTCTGGCCCAGCTGGCCCAGCAGCCAACAGAACCACAACGCACGGGGCGCGTGGCATGTGGCATGTGCCGTGTTTGGAAGGGGAGTTACCTGGTGTGCCCCACTTTGCGCGCAAGGGGAGCGCAATGCTCCTGGTCGGAGCTTGGTGGTTATCAGTTCTGATACGGGCATGCACCCCAAGGTAGCTGGGGATGGAGCCACTGGTACACATGGTAACCCACTAGGGATGCCTCCTGCCCAACTGCGTACCACTTTTGTCGTCCCCGCGTGTTCAGGTCGGACTGCAGTACCATCCAAAGCTGCATTCTTACATCGTCTTTCATTCATAGATCATAATCTTTACCTGTAATTGTAGCGGGTATCATTGTAGCATTGTAGCAGGTATTAGGAAAAACGACAGTTTGTAAGTGTGGCGAAGCTCTCAACCGGTCGTAATCAGCATAACATGGCCCCATGCTGCTTGCAGCACGTTATGTAAGGCCATGTTAGCGGTAATTCATATTGTCCTTCTGCAGCAAGTGAGTCATATCTTTGGTCAGCATCGTACGGACGCATGTGCCTAACGCCAGGCCGGGCAAATGCCGGGCAAGGCTCCGCCCTCCACGCTCCTGGCAATATTTGTGGCAGTTGCGCTTCGCATGACAGAGCTACTGCCAGACACTGTACACGGCTAGCAGGATGCGGAGGGCCCGCAGGCCATAAGTGAATGAAACATCGCCGTCTTCGGGCATAGCCAACGTTCAATGGAAAGGAAATGTTGTAAGACAGTAGTGGCGCTTTGTTGCTGTCCGACGGCGACGCATGTGCACCGGGTCCTCCGCATATCTGCGGCACAAGGAGACGCACTCAAGGCGCTGACTGCTGCCCTTGCTTCTGTGGACGGTAATTATTCTAGATTTGCAATAAGCCATTCTTGTCCAAAGCTGTTAAGCCGCTGGAGGCAACGGCTGTCCCCGTGGCCCCATACAATATACTGCCCCCGTGGATCAGCAGGAGACGCCAACTGCTGCATTTCGTATGGAGCAATTCAACCAGCGGTGAGCTGTGTTGGGCAAGTCTTTTGGCAGACCTTGTCCCTTCCGGCCAAAACCGATGGGGCTTGGACCAGGGCGACGGAGACGAAGAATCCACGCAACAGCGAATTCTTGTGCGCTTTGATGCAGGTACTGTGCCCGCAACCTTTCAGAGACGTTCGCTGCTGCACTTCAAGCGCTGCCGGACTATGCCTGCATGTCGAGCGCTGCGACACAGACGGAGGCTGGCGCATCGCATACCAGGAGCGTAACTTACATCAGTCACAAGAGATTGTGGCGGACTACTTGGTACTGTATGCTGGGGCTTGCACTGGTCAGCAGGTGAGCGTGTGCGGAGCTCGGCGGAGCATGGGCAAGGCAAGAGGCACAGCGCAGCAAGTACCGGTGGGACGACACGGCAACGTGTTGACACAACGCGATCTGCCATATTGCGCTCCGGCAGCGCTCTGAATGTTACTGGCGGCGGTTAGTGGTGCTGTGGGTAAGCTAAGAGCTGTTCTGAAGCAGGAGTGCACGCGTATCCCACCCCGGCCCGCAAGAAGCTGTACCAGCCTGGGGGGCAGTCGACGGCAGACAGCCC
>VFQN01000704.1_pt1 | contig 60453 bp, 62 predicted proteins | sample 3512371 | NCBI WGS metagenome assembly VFQN01 (sample SAMN10412370, study PRJNA504923) | tailings metagenome | isolation source: Replicate 2 from Balatoc abandoned mine | place: Philippines: Itogon, Benguet | collected 2017-08-28 | reverse complement strand
GCTTCAATTGTAGATTGCAAAACTTTACCGACTTTAATATTAAAAAAATTACTAAAATTAAAAAATAAATTCTTATTATGTGTAATACTATTTTTAGTATTTAACTTTGTAATAGAATTAAAATTTAAATTATTATTAATAACATCAGATAATATAATTTTTTTATTTTCTTCTAATAAAAAAAAAAAATAATTAATATTATAATTAAAAATATAATTTATTTTTTCTAAATTAAATTTAAAAGAAAATAAATATTTTAAATAATAAATAAAGAAGAAAGTATCTTCTTTTTTGATAACTAAGTTATTAATATTATTAATAATTTCTTTATTATGCAATAAATTTTTTGGTATTAATAAATTAAAATCAAATAAATATTCAAGGATAGAAAGATACTTAAATATTTTTTTATTATTATTTATAAATTTTGTAAATCTATTAAAAATTGGTAAAGTTAAATAAATATTTGATTTAATATAATAATATTTTTGATTTATTCTATTTAAATAAAAATGTGTAGTTGGAAGTCTTAATCTATAAAAAATAGAATTTAAATATTCTATTAATTTATAATCTTTATATACTAAAAAAGTATAATATTCTTTATCATACCATAAAGAATGCCATGTACCAAAAATACCAATTCGTAATGTATTTGAATTACTAACTCTTCTCATAATTTATTATTTTTTCTTTTTATTTTTTTTTTTTCTAAACTGCATTCTTTTTTTTGTAAAGATAAAATCTCCAAGTTTATAGCCCAACATATTTTCCTTAATTTTAATTGGAAAATAATTTTTACCATTATAAATATAAATAGTAAAATTCATAAAATCAAAAGTAATAACTGATGATCTACTTCTAGTATAAAGAGTATTAATATTTTTATTTTTTGCAATTATTAGATTCATTAATAATTTATTATCTATAAAAGGACCTTTATATAATGATCGTGTCATAATTATATTAATCTTAATGTTTAGTTTTTTGCATTCTACCCCATACTGTAAATGGACTAGCTCTACCTGTTTTTTTACCTTCACCTCCACCATGTGGATGATCAATAGGATTCATTGCAACTCCTCTAACAGACGGACGTATACCTAACCATCTACTACGCCCAGCCTTACCTAAATTTATATATCGATACCACTGATTAGATACTACACCTATTGTAGCTCTACAATACGAAGAAAGATCTTTTATACTACCAGAGGACAATTTAATTTTTGTAGTTTTTTCATCACCATTTACAAGAATACTATGTGTTCCTGCAGATCTTGAAAGTATACTACCTTTACCAGGTAATAGCTCAATATTATGTAATAATGTACCATTTGAAAAAAATAACAATAAATTTGAATCACCTAAATGATAATATGAAACTTTACTATCGTAATTATAAATAAATAATTGTTTTTCGTAATTAAACTGTGTTGATAAAATATAACAGTATATACCATTAGAATAAAATACTAATGATATAAATGAAGATCTATTAGGATCATACTCAGTAGAATATATATATGCTGGAATATTTATAATCGTTCTAGCAAAATCTATTTTTCTATAAATTCTTTTATAACTACCTCCTCTATGTCTTACTCTAATTTGTCCAGAATTATTTCTACCACTATTGTTTTTTAAATTTAATATAAGATTATTATTAATTAATTTATTATCTAATAATCTTTTATTAACTAAACAAGTATGTCTTAGAGAAGGAGTAATTGGATTATAACGTAATATATATTTGTTATTTTTACTATTTTGATTCATATGTATGAAAGAATACAAAGATATATCCCTACAATAAAAATTAAAATAAATTAATATTAAAAATAATATTAAATTATCTGAATAAAATTTCTTTTTTTAAATTAATAAATACTTCTGTTTCCCACTTATCTCCATTAGACAATAATTTGTTTTTATCGTATAATAATTCATCATGTGTTAAAGATGAATATTCGAAATTAGGACCTTCAACTACTGCATCTACAGGACATGCTTCTTGACATAATCCACAATAAATACATTTAGTCATGTCTATATCATATCTACTAGTCTGTCTACTTCCATTAGGACGCATTGTAGAGTCAATAGTAATTGCAATTGCAGGACATATTACTTCACATAATTTACACGCAATACATCTTTCCTCACCTGTTCTATATCTTCTTAGTACATGTTCACCTCTAAATCTAGAACTTAAAGGACCTTTTTCGAAAGGATAATTTAAAGTAGCTTTTGCATCAAACATATTTTTAAATGCAAAAAACATTCCTCTTAAAGATTCAAATAAAAATAAAATTTTTAAATGTTTATATAACAATTTTTTGTTCATAATATATTAAGTATATTACTATATAAAATTTTTTTAATATATATTTATTAAAATATATATTCAATATATGAATTATTTGTTTTATTATTAATAATATTTACAATATTATTATTAAATAAATTAACAGATTGAATATAAGATTTATGTGTTAATATTTCAAATTGTTCTCTAGATTTTTTATCTATGTGAGGAGATCTTAATACTGTTATTTTTGATATTTTATTAGGTAATTTACTAATACTATATAATTTTTTATTATTTTTAATTTTTAAATTTAAATGAAAAACAAAAAATAACAAATAATAATTAAATAAAAAGTAAATAATATTTAAATTAACTTTATTTTTCAAATTAAATTTATTAGAACTTACTAAATATAATTTATTTGAATAAGAATTATCAATATTTATAAAAAAATTATTATTTAATAATGAATTATTATTCTTAATATATAAATAACCAATTAATTTATAAAAATATTTTAATTCTAATAAGTTAGTTGTAATATTATCTAATATATTAACATTTAATTTATTAAATGAAGATATTACATTTATATCTTCATTTTTATAAAAAGATTTAACTATAATATTAGAATTAATATTAAGTTTTTTAATAAAAAATAAACTTTTTTTTAAAAATAATTGTAAAAATAAATAGGATAAATTATTTGAGTTCATAATTATATATTATAAAATTATTTATTTCTATTTAAATATTGAAATTTAATAGAAAGTAAATCAATATCATAAACACCGTAGAAGACATTTCTTTTTTTTGTAAATAAATTAAATATATCTAATAAAGATTTAAATTTTACTAATAAAGAAAAATAAGAATGTCTATAAAAAACTAATTTATTAACATTATTAGTAAGCCAATGCATATGAGATAATAAAATTTTTTGTCTAAATTTTAATTCAATACTAATAATAGGTAATATTTTTTTTAAAAAAAAAAAATAACCAATAAAAAAAAATAAAAGAAATTGTAATTGTGAAACTAATATTAAATTATCTAACTGTACCATATTTATAATAAGAATATATTAATATAATTAATTTAATTATAAATTACCAACAAGTAATTTATATTTTAAATTTTTTCTGTTTAACCTCACAGTTTCTTTATATAATTTTAATTTTTTTTCAAGATGTGCCAATCTTAATAATTGAGCTTTTTTTAAATTATTATTATGACTTTCAGTTAATAATTTTTCAATATTATTTAATTTAATAAATAAATTAACTTTTAATGCTTGTACTAAATTGTAAAATTTAACAATTTTTAATTCATTTAAACGTATATAACATCTATGCCAACTTGAAATAGTTATATAAAATCTAATAGTTTCTATCCATTTTAAATTTTCTAAATGGATATCTTTTAAATTAATATTAAAAAATGCATAAAAAGAGGAAATAATAAGGAAAAAAGAAAAAAATAAAACAAAAGTTTCAGATTGAAATAATAAAAAAAAGTTTATAAAGTTTAATATTGTAAATATAAATAATAAAAAATACATAATTTGTTTAAGTATAAATATAAAGTATTCTAATATAAGACAGATTAAACGAAGTTAGCACAACTAACAATTTCATTTAATTCAGTAGTAATATACTCCTGTCTAGCTCTGTTATATGCTAATGTAAGTAAATCGATGATTTTACCTGCATTTTTTTTCGCACTATCCATTGCAACTATACGAGCACCAAGAGAACTATATTCATTCTCTTCGAAGCTGTCCATTAATAAAATAGATAAACCAAATAAATAAAGATCATTAATATAGCTAGAATAATCTTTGTTATCAAGTACAACTCTGTGAAATATTGCTTCATTTAATGAAGAAGAATCAACTAATAAAGATAAAAATTCGTTGTAAGAAACAATTTCATAACAAGAAGGTTCTTGTCTAAATATATTTATAAATCTTTTAAAAACTATATAATATCTATCACTTTCTAATTTAATTAATTTTTCACCTATAATAGAACAACTAAATATAGATAAAGCACCTACATCTTTATTGAATTTTTCTATATTTTTAACCACATAACCAGTATAATTATTAACAAAATACATTCTACCTTTACGACCAGTAGTAAAAATTTTTACATTATTATCTTTTTCTTCTAAATATTCGATAAGATTATTTGTAGAATTAAATACTTCACTATTGTGAGGACCACAACAATTTTTATCAATATTAATTGGAATTACTAAACAATTCATATATCTACATTCAGAATATAATTCTACATCAAAAAAAACTAAAAAAGGTGTAATTGCTAAAAATCTAGATGCAATATTATCTTTTAATTCTGCAATATTAGATAAAGCAACTAACTGAATAGACTTAGTTATATCTCTAAATTTTTCATATGCTTGAACTTTTTTTTTCAATTTTCGTGGATTAATCATTTATTTTTAAAAATTATTATTTATAACGACGTTGTTGTTTTCTGTTATTAATTTACATAATAAACTTGATGGATTAAAATTTAAAGAAATTAAAATAAAATCTAAGAAATCAAAGTAAGAAACTGTTTCTACACAAATTGGCATAAATCCATGATTAACACCACACAATTCAGAACATTGTCCATAATATATACCACTAAAATTAGCATAAAATACATATTCTGCTAATCTACCTGGTATTGCATCTACTTTAATTCCTAATTGTGGAACTGCCCATGAATGAATTACATCTTCAGAAGTAATTGATAAATTTATATATGCATTTGAAGGCAATAATAATCTTTTATCAACAGATAATAATCTAGCTTCTGTAGCATTCATATTGATTAAACTATCAAAAGTTAATTTATTATGAATAAAATCTGATCCTAATAATTGTAAATTTGAATCATTACAAATATTAATACCATATTCATATGTCCAATACCATTGATGACCAATTACAAAAACATTAAATAATGTTTCTATATTATTTAAATTATATTCATTATTATAAATATAACCTACAGCTGGAATAATTAAATAAGCAATTACTAATGTAGGAAAAACAACGAATATTATATCAAGAGTAGATTCAGTTTGTTTGTTAAAATAAATAGGAAATTTATTTGACTCATGATTAAAATTTTCAATAATAAATATAATTAAAGCAATTATTACATACATAATTAATAATAATATAATTACTGCTTCTTTATATAACATTGCAATATTAAACATATTATCATTTCCTATTTCACCAAAAAAAAAATAACTAAATATAGAATTTATATTTAACATAATATAAATAATATATAAAATTATTAAGTAATAAAATAAATAACATAATATTAAAAATAAAAATTTATAAATTTAATAAAAGTTAGATATCGTGTTTTATAGTATAAAATAAGTTAATTTTATTATATTTTATTATTATTTAAATCATATTTTAGATATCTATAATAATTTAAATAATAATAAGAAAGATCTGTAGAAAGGCTATAACGATATTCAAGAAGTAAATAAAATAAAAGCTCACGATCACGAATATTAAAATCTTCTGAAATTCTTTTAACTTCTGTAGTAACTCTATATTCAGTATAGTGTTTTTTTTGAAATTCACTTAATGCCTCATGAGATAAAACATTAGCATCATTTTGCATTATTTTAACAATTATATGATTTCTTAATCCTGTTAAATTAAAAAATTCTCGAGATTCTATATTCTTATAATGTGGTATAAGAAGATCTTGATAATCTAAATGTTTATAAACATTTTCTGCTAATAAAATAGTAAAATGATAATCATACTTATGTTTATCTAAAAATTCTTCTATTTTATCATCATTTAATAAAAATAAAGTTTTATATGAAACTTTTTTTTTAAACTCCTTAATTGTTTTTATTTTATTTTCTCTTAAAGAAGAAAAAAATAATTTATTAGTGTCTGGAAAAACAGAATACCTAGTATCATTATTTAATAACATATTGTATTCAAATAATGTTTTCTCAACTACATAATATAATTCATGAAAATCAACTTCAATTACTCTTTCTGGAAGATTAATATCTTTTATATTTTGAACTGAAATAATGAACTTAGATATATATCTCTGAGTATAATCTAGCCCTTCAATAGAAAATTTCATTTTAAAATCAGGGAAAAATTTAATATCGCGAGGGCCATTTATTGGTTTAGGTTTATATTTGTATAATTTAGCTATATTAGATAAATTAGACATATTTATTATAAATAAAATATAAAGTAATCAAATAAAAATTTTAATACTATTAATAATTTTCTAGATTAGATAAAGAGCCATGGCTATAAGAATTCATAAATAAAAGAAAAAAAAAAGAAGAAATTAAAAAAGAATTATCATTTGAAGGTATTGGATAAGTAAAATATTTAATATTTGTATCAGTATCAACAAGTCCAACTACTGGTATTTTTAAAGAATTACATTCTTTAATTGGTGTTATCATTTTATTAGAATTAATAATAATTGAAACATCCGGAACAACATTTAAGTTTTTAAAAAAACAATAAAATGTAAAAAATCGCCAATATTTTTTTATTAATTTTAAATGTTTAAACCAATCTATACCTATTTCTTTTGTTTTAAAACTAAAAAAAATTAGTCTAAACAATAAAGAAGTGAAATTAAAATTATAATTAGTTTTTTTCTTTTCTGGAAATAAATCAAAAAGAATATCTAAAGCTTGCATATTAAAGTTTGATAATAAACCATGTTTCCATGTATTAAAAACAAAAGAATGATTATTTTTATATATATGGTAAACAAAAAAACTAACAAGTTTTTTATCTAATAAATTTAAATTACTATAATAAAAGAAAAGATGATTATTTTTTGAACCAATAAATTTCAAAAAACGACAAGCTTTTCTAGTAAAAAAAATTGTTATTTCTAAATTAATTATGTGTAAATTATTTCTTGTTCCTGATATAAAAAAACTATTAACAGGATATAACTTATTTGTAGGTTCACCTATATGTACACCTAATTCGTAAAAAATATTTAATAATTTTAAATTCATAATTACTAATAAATATTACTATTGTAAAGATAATGATTTCTAGCTAATTGATTATATTGTTTTTTAGTAGAAAATCCTCTTTTAAAGTTAGTTAAATAAATAGAACCAATCATTGCAACTAATAAATTTAAACCAGATAACATTAATTGTATTGGATAATATTCAAATAACATAATACCTAATGATTCAACCATTAAATACCTACTACTTTCATCAGAACGTAAAGAAAAAAGATTATATATATATCTTTTGTTTTCAATTAAAGAAAATATTTGATTGTTGTCAAATAATAATAAATAATTATAAGAAATACTTAAAAACAATTCAATAAATAATATAATTAAAATAAAGATACCAATTGTTAAATATGTCAATTTATCTGTTTCAATTTTTTGTATATTTAACATCATAACGATAAATAAAAAAAGTACTGCAATAGCACCAACATAAATAATTAAAAAAATAAAACCGAAAAAATCAATTCCTAATAAAATAAATATAATTGATACTGAAAAAAAAATTGATATCAAAAAAAGAACAGAATTAATTGGGTTTAAAACAGATATCATCAAAATAGCAGATGATATGATAAATGTATATAATAGTATTAAAAATAAATCGAACATAATGTTTTTAATTTATCTAAGGTAAAGTTAAAGTAATCTATTTATATATTAATTTTTTCACCATTAATGAAAAAAGAAAAGTTAGTAACTATTCTGAAATATGAATGGTATGGATTTTCAGCTTGACCATAATTATAATTTAATAAATATAATGAAATATATAATAAGATCCATATAATATCAACAAAATGCCAATATACTAATGCTAATCCATATCCTAAATTTCTTTCTTGACTAAAGTGATAATAATATAATCTATCGTGTTGAAAGTTTAAAAAAATCATTCCAATAATTACATGAAATCCATGAAAACCAGTCATTAAATAAAATATAGAACCAAATACACTATCAGAAATATCAAATAATAAATGCATATATTCTTCTAATTGCATTATTAAAAATATATAACCAAATAAAATACAAAGAATAGAATAAGAAACAGCTTTATGCCAATCTTTCATTTTCATCCAATAATGAGCAGCATTTCCTAAATAACCAGAAGTAATTAAAACAAGTGTTGCAACTAATGGTTTTTTATACCAAATAGACATTTCTAATCCAAAAGGAACAGATCTACTTCCTAAAAAAGCAGATAAATGAAAAAATCGATCAAAATATGTCCAAAAAAAACCTACGAAAAAAAGTACTTCAGAAACTAGGAATAAAATAAAACCAGCAATTAAAGTTTTTCTTACTTTTTTATTATATTTACCAAATACCATAGATTCTTTTAACATATCGGAAAACCATCCAAAAACATTATAAACTAATAACAATAAAGAAATAATAGATAATAAACCTGCATATTCATATTTATTAAAATATAATGTAGCATAAAATAGCATTAAAAAAATAAAACCAGATGCATAAAAAGGCCAACGTGTATAAGGGATATCATTAAAATAATGATAAAATTTTCTTTCATTAACAAATAGAACATCTTGTTCTATGTAACTTTTTAATATTTTTCTATTATTTTGGTTAGTTAAACCTAAACTAAAATATATTTTATTATCAAATAAAGAATTATTTACTAATAATTTATTCATCAAAAAAGTATTGGAAAATCAAATTTTTTAAATTCTCGTTATTACGAATAGCAACTTATATGGGAGGATAGAGAAGGATTTGAACCTTCGATAACTCGCATTCCAAACGAGCACATTTGACCGCTCTGTCATCTATCCTGATTAAATATTAAAATATATCAATATATATATATATATACTATTATTATTTAATATATATAATTATATTAAATATTCGTATTTCATTAAATTTTTATTAAAATTATTTTTATTATTATTAATTAAAAGTGCTGATTTACTTAATGTATCTGAATGTATTGATACATTATCAGTTTTATAATAATCATCTAATAATTCAACATTATTAGTATAAATAATATTACTTATATAATTGAATCTGATATTTAAAGTTCGACTATTAAAATAACTATTCACTTTATAATAAGGAAAAAATAATTTAAATGAATTATTAATTAAACTATTACATTTTACAACACTAATAATGATATTAGTTAAATAATTATTTTTTTTATCAGTTAACTTAAATAAAGATTTAAATAATTCATTATTTAAATTTAAAAATAATTCAGAAATACTAAATAATTGATTTTTAATAGAAGAAACTGAAATATTTGTTTTTTGGGAAAAACCTAAAGAATTACTAAATATTAATTTATTTTCATATATAGAACTAGAAGGTAATATAAATGTAGAAACTCGTTTTAATTCTTCATTTATATTAGTACCATGATATATTACTTCTGAAGAATTGGAAAAATCAATATTACTATTTTCAGCATTATATAAATAATTTATTTTACTTGTATTTTGATTGAAAATATTTAAATTATTACTATAACCTAATTCTAAAAGAGTAATTAAACTTGAACTAGGTAAAATATTAGAACAAGTAATATTTAATTTATTTAATATATTATTAAATAAATTACTATTAACATTATTTTTAAAACTATTTATACCGTATAATACTTTTTTATTTTTATGTTTATACAAATAATTACTATAAAAATGTTTACCTTCTAAAATATTAATATATGAAAAATTACTATTTGAAATATGCATAAAATCATAATTTAAATTAATATTAGATCCAATATAACCGATATCAACTTTATTACCATTATTAAATTTTAATCTTTTAATTCTACTATTTAATATAGGATTTTCTTTTTTTAAATTAATATTGTTCAATAAAAATAAACTATTATTATCAAATTCATTTAAATTATTATTTAATAAATAATTATTTCTAAAATCAAAACTAGCAATATTAAAAGAAGAATTTCTAATATTAGAAATACCAATAGAAGAAAATAAATTATTAATAATAAAAAAATCAATTGCAGAAGTAAAATAATTACTTAAATGTATAGAGAATAAAGTATTTAGATTATCATTAATTAATAAATATTTTTGTAACTTATTAATTAAATTACTAAAGAATAAATTATAACTAACTACAACTAATGGTTCATTTTTAGATGATCGTAACATTGGATAAAATATTCTATGTTTCTGAAATGCTTCATATGAGAAACGTATTTTATCAGTTATCCACTCTTCATTAATAAAGTCATTACGTTTTGGTAAAATACGCATTATTTCATTACCTTTAACATCTACTCTTATATTACTACCTAAGCTATCAAAAATATCAATAGATTCAATACTTTTTAATTCCCATGCACGTGCTCTAAATGCATAACTTCTAGAAGTTAAAGCTCCAACTGGACATAAATCAACAACATTACCAGACAATTCGTCAATAAATGGTTTTTTATAATATGTACCTACCTCTGTCATTTTACCTCTTCCTAAAGTACCTAAATTATTATTTCCAATTATTTCAGAAGAAAATCTAATACATCTAGTACAATGTATACAACGAGTCATTATAGTTTTAACTACAGGACCCATAAATAAATCAGTTACAGATCTTTTAATATCTATAAATCTACCTCTATCACTACCAAATATCATAGTTTGATCTTGTAAATCACACTCAGAACCTTGGTCACAAATAGGACAATCTAAAGGATGATTAATAAGTAAAAATTCAATAACATTTTCTCTAGCCTGTTTAACTAATAAAGAATTCATATGTATTTGCATATTTTTAGTTAAAGAAGTAGCACAAGAAATAATAGGTTTAAAAGAAGATTTAACTTCAACCATACACATTCTACAATTACCAGCAATTGATAATTTATCATGATAACAAAATCTAGGTACACTTATATTTAAAAATTCACAAAATTGAAGAACAGTTAATGACCAATCTTCAATATATATTTGTTTATCATTTAAAAAAATAAAATTTTCTAAATTAATAGAATAAAATAATGGGCTATCACTAATAATATTATTTCTTGTATGTACGATAATAGATAGTGATAATGAAAGAGAAGGAAATTTTTTAAAATTTCAAGATTTTTGTTTATTAACATAAGTAAATAAATATTTATATATATATATATATGATAATTTATATAAAGTTATTGAAATTAGAATAAAGTAGGAAAGAATGGGATTCGAACCCATGGATAATTAGTTTAGCAAACTAACCCTTTTGACCGCTCAGGCACCTTAATCCTATAGTAAAAGAACTACAAAATAATTACTAAGTAAAATGATATCCCCTCATTTTTTTAAAACTTAAAAATTTTAATAATCTATTATATTTAAAACCATTATTATTAGTATTAGTATTTCCTTTTCTAAAAGAATATCTTTTACTATAAGCATTCTCTATATTTTGAGTAATAGTTTTTTTTACTTTTCCTCTAATAAAAAAACTGGATGTTAATAGATAATATAAAATATAAGAATTATTTATTTTTTGTTTATTAGTATTTTTAAATTTACGTAATAAATCACTATTTCTAATATTATTTGCTATTTGTCTCATAGAAAGATTTAATCTTTTATGAAATGGAGTAATTCGAATATTAGTAAAAGTATTATGACGTTTTCTAATTTTTAATGATTCAAATAATGGTTGATTATTGTAAATTGATTTAAAAAAGAAAAAAATTGGATTATTTGATATTAATTCCTTAATTAATACTAAAGAGTTATCAAATATTATTTCTGCTTTATTTTTTTTACCTTCTCTTATAAGAAAACCTGTAAATTTAAAGTACAAAGAATTAACATTCCAATATGCATATATATAATCTTTGTTAGTACGATGATAAGATAATTTATATCTTATATTTTTTGGATAATAAAAAACAACAGATATAAATATATTGTTTTTTCTACAATTATTTATAAAATTATTTAAGTTATTATTATATATTTTTTTATTATTAATATAAGAATTTATTCTACTTTTATAGTTACTATTAACATACTCTGGAATTAAAAATCTTTGTTTTGTTAATATTATTTTATAATTGACTTTTCTTTTTATTTTATGTACAATTCTTTTTTTTCTTCTTCTAACAAGATTTGTTTCTTTATTATGAAATTTTACAAATTTTAATAGATATCTAATATTACGCTTAATTCTATAATATTTAGATTTATTATTTTTATTTATTTTTAATATATTTTTTTTTAAAGATTTAACTAATAAAAAGATTAACTCTTTTCTTATTCTATTATTAGACAATATATTTTTATATCTAAGTTTATATTTATTTTTGAATTTATTAATTGATTTAAAAATAAATGTTTTAATAGCTTTATTATTATTTTTTGTTAATTTTTTTAAGTTTAATAATTTATTTTTATATTTTTTTTCTAATTCTAATAAAAAATAATATTTTTCTCTTAGAAATAATAATTCAGGATTAATACTATTACTTGAATTTGTACTAGAAGAATCTGTATTTGTAACTTTAGCTTTAGCTTTTTTGCTATCTAAGTTAATATTATTATACATTTTCAATGAATTAGAATCTAATTTATTAAATAAAACATAAGTATTATCTAAATAATAATTATTAAAATAATCTAATCTTTTTTTAGAAATATTTAATTTACGACTAAATAAAAATAAATTATTTTTATTATTTAAATTTCTTATTCTTTTTTTATTTAATCTAGATTTATTAATTTTATGATTTCTATAAGTATTTAATTCATCATTTTTTATTAAATCTTTATATTTTTTATTAATAAAAGAAGATATATTATTAATATTTGTATTATAATGTTTATTTTCTTTAATTCTTAATAATTTAATCTTTAATCTACAATATCTTTTTAATATTCTAGATTGATTTTTATAATGTCTGCTATTTAAATAATAAGAATAAGTATCACAAAAATATTTAGATTTTTTTTTAGAAATAGCCATTAACTCTGTTCTATAAATAATTTTATAAGCTTTTTTATATACTTTTAAATAAGAAAGTCTAATATTTTTATTTTCAATATTATTTAAATTATTTAAAAAACAATAACGTTTAAATAAGTTCTTAAATTTTAAACTAATTAATTTTTTTTTACGTATCAATTTAAGTTGTTTTAACCTTAAAATCTCAGCTTTAAATAAATTAGTTAATAAAGGAACAGTTAACTCTACTTCTTTATTGAAATCATCATATTGATCTACTAAATAATTTAATATTTTTTTTTTTTTTTCAAAAGTTAAATTTAAATCAAATTCTTTTTTTATTTCTAATATTTTTTTTTTTCTATAATTAGAATATTTATTTTTATTTAAATATTTATTTTTATTATATTTGTCTTTATTATTGTTATTAGATTTATTTGAATTAAATTTATCTTTATTAGATTTATTTTGATATTTATCTTTGTTCTTATTAAATTTATTTTTATTATTTTTACGATTTAAATTTCTAAGTTTATAATTTAATTGTTCTTCCTCATATTTAGTACGATATATATATTTTGCTTGTTTAAATGAACGTTTTTTTTTTTTTAAACTACTTAAATATTTTTTATATGAATAATAATCAATTAAATCTTTTTTGTTTATTTCTTTTTTAATTGGAAAATAAATATAGTCTGACGTAAATCTATCCTGTAATAAATATTTATTATATCTGAATTTATTATTAATTCTCTTATAATTATTATACTTAATATTACTAATATTGATAATACGTCTTCCTACTTTAAAACGAAGAGCATTTTTTCTAATTCGTCTTCTTTTTTTTATTTGTTTTAATATTGATTTTAATCTAAATATTTTATTAATAAATATAAATCTTCTAGTAAAAAAAAATGAATTACCTAAATTAATATTTTTATAATAATTAATATATAAAAAATTATTATTATTATCTTTATTAAAATCTTTATTTATTTTTATATTTTTTAGATAACGATTATATTGTTTAATAAAATCATTATATAAATGCCTATTTAAATTATAATTTAATAAATTATTATTAATAAAATAAGAAAAAGGTAATACTCTTAATAAACTAAAAAGATTATTAAATTTATTGTTATTTAAATGTAATAATCTATTATTTAAAAATAAAATATTTTTATTTTTAAGATCATATATAATATTATAATATTTAAATAATAAAGATCTTATATTTTTAGTTTGAAAAAAAATAAAAATATACTTTTTGTTTTTTGATAATACATTTAATAATTCATTAATAAAAAATAAATTAAATGATTCTAAAATATTAAGTTTTTTAATTCTGTTTTTTAATCTTAATAAAGATTTACTATTTAATTTTAAAAAATATAATATTAAGTATTTAATTTTTACTTTAATATTATATTTTCTATAAATATTAAATATTTTTTTATATTTAATACTTAATCCTTTTCTTTTGATAAAAGAATTTTTTTTATTATTTATTTTTTTATTTATAAATTTATTTTTTTTTAATAATTTAAAATAAAAATTTAAATAATTTAAATAATGAGAATATATATATCTAAATTTTTTATTACTAAAATAATTATATATATTATTTTTTTTTTTTATTTTAGAAGAAAATAAGTTACTAAAAATTAATTTTTTATTTTGAATATTATATAAATTTTTATCTCTTTTTAATATAGTATTATTCTTATTAATAAAACGATATTTTCTAACAGGTATATAATTTTTATTTCTAAACTTGAATTTAATATAACTATTTAATAGATTTTTTTTTTTTAATTTATTTAATTTAAGTTGAAAAGTTAATTTTGCTCTTCTATTTTTTTTTAAAACAGTTAACTTATTTAAACCTTTAGTACTATTTTTATTAATAAATGATCTATCTTTATTACGGCTTAAAAATAAATTATTTTTTCTATTTAAAAAAAATAATTTAGAAAAATTCTTTTTTGGTATAATTAAATATTTTTCTTTAAGTGTTTTTTTTTTTTTATAATTATCTTTAATAAAAGGTTCATTACGACTAAGTTGATCTTCTAACTCTAACGTAGATAATAAAGCTTTTCTTCTTTCAGCTTCTAATTTTTTTTTTTTAAAAGAAGCTCGAGTCTCATCTTGGTCAGGATTTTGCAAAGTAGTACTAAAATCAAAACCTTGTATTTCCTTAAGTATCTTATCTCTATAATAAGCATTCTCTTTTTCTTTTTCTTCTTCTGATTTAATTTTATCTTCTAATTTAGTTTTTTTGTAATTTGAAAATTTTTTGTCTTTAAACATATACGATTTAATATATAAATAAAATATAATTTATCTAAAATGGAAATATTATATAAATAATAAGAAAAAAGAATAAAAGTACAATAAAAGAGTAGTAATTGGAATTAATGTTTTCCATCCTAACTTCATTAATTGATCATATCGATATCTAGGAAAACTAGCACGTACCCAAACAAATATAAAAACATGCATAGAAACCTTAGCACCAAAAATAAAAAAAGAAGGTAAAATACCTAAATTAATAGGAAATAACCATCCACCTAAAAAGAAAATAGATAACATAGAACTCATAAATATAATATTACTATATTCCGCTAAAAAAAATAATGCAAAAGCAATAGATGAATATTCTACATTATAACCTGCAACTAATTCAGCCTCTGCTTCAGGTAAATCAAAAGGAGCACGATTTGTTTCTGCTAATGCAGAAATAAAAAAAATAAAGTATAAAGGTAAAAGAGGAAAAATAAACCAAACATGTTCTTGTGCTAATACAAAGTCTACTAAACTAAAACTATTTGACATTATAATCATTGTAACAAAAACAAAACTAATAGTTACTTCATAAGAAATCATTTGCGCAGCAGATCTTAGACCACCTAAAAATGCATACTTAGAATTACTAGACCAACCAGAAAATATAATACCATAAACACCTAAAGATGAAATAGCTAATATATATAAACTAGAATATGAAAGATCTAACAATAAAATAGATTCACCAAAAGGAATAACTAACCATAAAGTTAAACTAATAAAAAAAGTAAATACAGGAGCAAATAAAAATATAAATATATTAGAATGACTTGGTATAATTATTTCTTTTAAAAATAATTTTAATCCATCAGCAATAGGTTGTAATAAACCAAATAAACCAATAACATTAGGTCCTCTTCTTCTTTGCATACTAGACATTACTTTTCTTTCTACTAAAGTAGTAATTGCAATACAAAGTAATAAAAAAATTAAATTTAATAATAATAAAGATAATAAATATATAATATAATCATACTGACTATATATATTAGATAATTCAGAGATAAATGTTAAATAAAGATTATCAAAAGACATTTAAAGATAAATAAAATAAATATTATATTATAGTTTGTAAAAAATAAAGGGCCAAAATATACAAAATCAAAAGTAATCAATGGGTAAATAAGTAATCAATAAAGTAATCAATATTATAATAAAAAATTAAATGATAAATTTAAATAATATTAGAATAATATTAAGAAAACAATCATAATTGTAAATAATGCAATAGCTTCAGTTAATGCGAAACCTAAAATTGCATAATTAAATAAAGTTTTTGTAATACTTGGATTTCTAGAAGTAGATTCTAATAAAGAACTAAAAATTGTACCAATACCGATACCAACACCACCTAAAGCAATTGTAGCTAAACCTGCACCTATCATTTTAAATTCTACGATCATAAATATATTAAATAAAATAATGAAATAGAAACTTACTATTATATAAATAGTATCAATGTGTTGATTAAAACAAATAGTAATAAAAAAAAAATAAAAAAATTAAATAAATGGTCTATAAAAAAAATTATTGGAATATTAGTATTTATAAGCTGCTTGCTCACGCAATATAAACTTTAAACCTAAAAAGTGATAATCTATCACTATCCTCAAAGAAAAAAAAATCCTGAAACTTCTTGCTTAGATGCATTCAGCAATTATTTTCACATATGTAGCTACCCAACGATGCAAAAAATACAATTGGTAAACAATGGATATGCTCTTTTCAGTCCTTTCGTACTAAAAAAGAGTTGGAATCTATTTTCTATTATCTTACAGTAGATAGGGACCGAACTGTTTCACAACGTTCTGAACCCAGCTCACGTACCACTTTCATTAGCGAACAGCTAAACCCTTAGAACCGCTTTCAGCTCTAGGATGTGATGAGCCGACATCGAGGTGCCAAACAACTCCGTAGATACGGACTCTTGGGAGTTATCAGCCTGTTATCCCCAGCGTACCTTTTATCCGTTAATCGATAACCATTCCACTTTGCGTTACCGGGTCACTATAACCAACTTTCGTTTCTGATCGATTTGTGAATCTTTCAGTCAAGCAAACTTTTGTTATTACACTTTCAAACTATGTTCTGAATAGTTTAAGTTTACCTTTGTATACTCCCGTTACTTTTTAGGAAGCCACCGCCCCAGTCAAACTAACAATCATACAACTTTTCAATTATAAATAGTACAATATTTTTAGTAAAAATACTATTTCAAGAATAATAAAAAACTAATTTTTTATTTCATATCTATCCTACATAAACTAAGAAATATTGACATTATATGACTATAGTAAAGGTGCACGGGGTCTTTCCGTCTAGCTATTAGCACTCTGCATTTTCACAGAAAATTCAATTTCACTGAGACAATATTGGAGACAGTAGAGAGATCGTTACTCCATTCATGCACGTCTGCAATTAACAGACAAGGAATTTCGCTACCTTTGGACCCTTAGAGTTAGGGCCGCCGTTTACTGTGTATTATAGAAAAAACTTTTAATATTTTTCCTTTTATCACTACAGCACCGGGCAGGAGTCAGACCCAATACATCATCTTTTCGATTTTGCAGAGTCCTGTGTTTTTGTTAAACAGTCGCCCCTCTCTGCTCTCTTACTCTTTTATGTACAAGTACATAAAAGAACCTCTTCTCCCGAAGTTACGAGGTCATTTTGCCGAGTTCCTTCAATATTGTTCTTCCAATCGCCTTAGTATTCTCTACCTGCTTACCGGAGTCAGTTTAGGTACGATTTTTATTACAATTGGCATACTAATTAATCACATAAAAGTTTTTCCAGGCACTTCCTTATAAGCTTAAAAATAATTTAAGTTCTTTAAACCTACCAGAAAATGCTTCACTTTTATCAAAAATATAATTAAATATATTAATCATCAGATTATAACAATGGTTTAATCCTTAGATTTCGTTTTACTCTGATTGGTTAATCCGTTATCAGAAACCCTTAAGCTTTCGGCGACAATGTTTTTCACATTGCTAGTCGTTACTCATATCAACAGGCTCAATTCTGATTTTAATTTTAATAATTAATTAAAAAAACAGAACATTCTACTACCCCTTCTACGAAGAAGGATGCAACTTCGGTATTTTATTTAAGTCTCTATACATTTACAGAAATTCAAAAAAAAATCAGTGAGCATTTACGCTTTCTTTAAATGATGGCTGCTTCCAAGCCTACATCCTGATTTCAATATTTGAATAATCCTCATCCACTAAATAAAAATTTAAAGACCTTAGTTTGCATTCTGGGCTGTTTCCCTCTCGACTATAGACCTTTTCACCTACAGTCCGTTTATAGTATATAAGCTAAATAATTCGAAGTTTTAAAAATTTCGGTAGTCATTTGTGTTCCCCCTTAATTTTTAAGTGCTCTACCTATCTAGTTATTAAATACTACACTCTACTTAAATAGATTTCGTAGAAAACCAGCTATTCCAAGTTTGATTGGCCTTTCACCCCTAATCACAATTCATCCCAGCATTTTGCAACATACACGAGTTCGGTCCTCCAATTTACCATTAATAAATTTTCAACCTGATCATGATTAGATCACTTGGCTTCGGGTCATATATATGCAACTTTCGTAATTTATATCTCGCTTTCACTACGCATTCGTTTAATAACTTATGCTTGCTACATATATATACTCGTTGACCCATTATACAAAAGGTATACTGTTACTCCCTATGGAAGCTTCAGATGCTTATAAGTATTGAATTTCAAAGTCTATTTCACTCCCTCCACCCGAGGTACTTTTCACCTTTCCTTCACAGTACTTGTTCTCTTTCGGTTAATTAGAATATTTAGGTTTAGAAAGTGGTCTTCCTGTATTCATGACTAAATTACACGTGTTTAGCCATACTCTATTAATAAAATTGGCGAACGCAATATACGGAACTATAATCCTCTATGGTTGATTTATTCCAAATCATTCTAAGCGCATATCTGCCATCTATAACCTTTACCTTGTTCGCTCACCACTACTAAAGGCATCTCATTTGATTTCTTTTAACTTAACTAATTAGATGTTTCACTTCGTTAAGTAAAAAAAAACATAAAGAAGTAAATAAATACTTCTTTCCAATAAAAGTAAATTATAACGAACTAGATCTTTTTTCTCTTTACTTTTTTTCGATTGTAACGTTCTTTTTCTAATTACCTAGGCATCCATTCAATACTTGTTCATGTTTTACCAAATTTAAACGAGCTATAAAAACATTTTAAAAAACTTAAAATTTTAAGACGCTAAAACAGATAATAAAAATTTATAAGGTCTTACTTCTAAGTTTTTTAAATACCAATCAATAAATTGACTTTCAGAAACAAATTCTACACAAATAGGCATAAATCCATGATTAACTCCACATAATTCAGAACATTGACCATAGAATACACCATATTTATTAGAATTTAAAACAAACATTTGAATTCTACCTGGAATTGCATCGACCTTGATACCTAATTGTGGTAGTGCCCAACTATGAATAACATCTTCAGATGTTAATAAACATCTAATATACTCATTAACAGGTAATACTAAAACTTTATTTACAGCTAAATATCTTTTTTCTTGTTTTGCCTCTAAATCAATCATTTGATCAAACTCAAATTGGTATAATTCATCATCTAAAAAAGATTCTATATTTGTTTTATCTGAAAATAAAAAAGGAAGACCTTCTTCTTGTCTAACAAAATAAATAAAATCAAATAAAAAGTTATTTTGAATACAATCTAAATAATAAGTCCAATACCATTGATGTCCAACAATTTCAATGGTGAAACTAGAATCTAAATACTGTAAAAAACGATCATTATGTAATACATAACCAACAGTAGGAACAGTTAAATACCAAATAACAATCAATGGAACTAACACAACAAAAGCATCAATCATACTTTCTTGCCATTTAGTAAAATAAGTAGGATATGCATTCTTACTTGCTTCAAACATATCTAGTACAAAAGCAACAAAAAATAATACTGCAATCATTATATAAGATAATGTAATTACTGTATTATGAAACATATCAATAATCGATACCATGTTTTCATTAGCAGGTTCAGGGAAACCATAAAATTTATGTAATTCATGTACTTGTGATTCACCAGAATTAATACTTAAAAAATTCATTAGTTTTTCCATATTTTTAATTTTTATATTAATTTTTTACTTAAAAAAATAAAATTACTGTTTTCCTATTAAAGAACTTATTCTTATTTTAGAAGAAATAAATTCTTTTTTTACAATTAAAGAAACAAGTTTACTTGAGACTAAACATCTAATCAACTTGCGATACTGTGTCTTTTTAAATTGTTCTCTGGATTTTTTATCTGTATGCGGAGAACGTAAAACAGTATAAATAGAATTATCTGTTTTTAAACTTATAACATTTAGTACTTGCGAGTATATTAACTGTCTAACTAAAGAAAAAAATAAATTATATTTTTGTATTTTATAAAAAAAATCCCTATTATCATGTGAAGCAACTTTATCCTTATTCGACACAGTTTGCAAATCTAACAGATCAAACCAACAATATTTAGTTGTTATATGTGGAATATCACGAAAACAAGAATCATTTCTATGAAAATATAAAAAGAAAATAGACGTAACTAACTCTTTATACACGTAATTTATTAATTTAAGTTTAAAACATTTATTATACTGGCTAAATAAATTAACAGTACTATTTAAATTTCTATATTTAAAATCTTTCACAATAATAGAAGTCTTCATTTAAAATTAAAATAATCTATCTTCATACTTGCTACGATACGCAGATCTTAGAGAAATTAAATCATAACCGTATGAATAGCCATATAATAAATTTCTTGCTTTCATCATATGATTTAAAAAATCAAAAATAGAATTAATAGATTTTAAAGAACTTAATAAAACCTTATCCATTGTAACTAGCTTGGACTGGTTTGCATCAAACCACTTCAAATAAGAAAATTCTAGTAGTTCTTTTAATTTTATTTCAAAACTAATCATAGGTAGTATGTTTTTTGTAAAAAAAACATAACCTATTAGAAATATAAATAAAAAAATTGTTTGTGAGGTCATAATTAAAAAATCTAATTGTGGCATTTGTTTGGTTATTAAACCCAATAAATCAAAATACTGTTTTTCAAGGTTGATGCTGGGTTCGAACCAACGACCCTATAGTTAACAGCTATACGCTCTACCACTGAGCTAATCAACCTTTTTTTATTCGCCCCTCCTCATTACTATTAATTTACTAAATAAACTGACTATAGTTTACAAGAACACAAAAAAACACAATACCTAACATAATAAATATAGATTTCCATATAGATAATGTGTGAGTTAAATCTGGTAAATAATCAACTATTAAATCTTTCATAGATGATGAAAAAAAATAAATAGAAATAAAAAATAAAACTAAAACAACAATAAAAAATAAGAAATTAAAATAAGCAAAAAAGTTTAGCCAAAGTAATTGATTTAACATTTTTTTTATTTTAAGCAATTAATAAATCAAAATACTGTTTTTCGACTTCGCAACAATCATTTTAAAATAAATACAGGAGGGGAATTTTTCCCCTCCTCCTCTTAATATCTAATTAATAGATATTAATTCACCTCCTCCCCTTCTAGTACCAGCTATTCAGTAGAATAGCTGTGCTTGGAGTATTTATAAATAATACCCCTTTCATCCCCCCATAATGGAGAAAAACCAGTCTATTGAAATGGTGGGGGGATGGTTTTCCCCTCAAGGGGAAACTAAATTCCTCCACCCCCTTCACCCCCTTATCTAGGGGGTTCTAACCCCCCCCCCCTACCCCCCCCCAAAAAATGAAAATATTTTTCAGCTAAATACTGATTTATATGTTTTCATTTTTTGGGGGGGTATAAATAAGGTTATATTAAACAAGCTATTAAAGAGTTAACTAATTGATTGTAGATACCATATAATTTAACAAATAAAGTTTAAAATAAAATAAAAAGGAATTATTTTCATATTAATACGTATAATCAAAATGCATTTTATATTAACTATGTTATTATTTAAGGTTATAAAAGAATTAAATTAACAAACAGTATATATACTAAAAAATTAAATAATAAAAATAGTTTATCTATGCATAGAAATCTAAAAAATCAAAGTATCTTGATTTTATACAGACATATATTATTAATACAATTAAATTATTTTTTTTTTGTTTTCACACCGTATTTAGATTTTCTAGTTACTCTTGTATTAAGTGGTTCAAAGCTTAATAAGCCTCTTATAGGTTTATATCGAACTCCAATCAAATCTTGACATCTACCACCCCTAATCATTACTGTAGAATGCTTTGTTAAATTATGACCTTCTCCTGGTATGTGGCAACTTATTTGTTTTCCACTACTTTTTATTTTTACTTTTGCAACTTTTCTTCTTGCAGAATTTGGTTTTTTTGGTGCCTGTTCAAATACTTTTATAACAGTTGCTCTTTTCATTGGGCATTTTTGAAGTGCGGACACTAAATTTTTTTTAACTCTACGTGTACGTTTTTTTTTTATTAGCTGATGAATAGTTACCATTTATTTATTCTTTGGTTCTAAATTAGACCACAACATATGTGTAGTATATTTATATTCATTAATAAAATTAATAATGTTATTTTCATTTGTTATTTCTTCTGTATTATTATATACTTCTAACAAAGTTCGAATATCAAATGGTGAAGATGAAAAATAATTACTTTGATATATTTCTCCATAATTAGAAGCTCCATTTTGAGAAATAATTAATGTTTTATTTTTTTTTGGATGAATAAATTTTTTCATTAAATTAATTTATTTATTATTAAGTTTTTAAAAAGTAAAACATTATTAGAATTAGTTGTTAGATACACTTTTTCATTTAATTGTTTACTTTTTGTGGTTAGTACTTGAAGAAAGTAAATGAATGAATATGGAAATAGTAAATTATTATAATTTAACTTGGATAATAAATTATATAGATAAGTTATATTTGGTATAGTGTAATAAATATTATTTATAAGTACACAATTTATATAAATGTTTAAGTCATTAATAGTCTGTTTTAAATTGTTAAAAAAAATTATTTGCTCTTGTATTTTTTTATTTGTTGTAATTATTATACATTTACCATATATTAAATATTTTAATTTATTATACAAATTTTTATTTGTTTTTTTATACTCATTTATTTTTTTTTGTCCAATTAAATTTATGGAGGAATTATTGGAAATTGTAAAGTCACGAAGAGTATTTAGTTTTTCCATATTAGCATGAAAATATGTTAGTATATAAATAAATTCATTGGTTTGGTTCATTTTTTCTATTTTTTTTGGAGTAAGAGGACTTGAACCTCTGCATCTTGGTATCAAAAACCAACGCCTTTACCCCTTGGCTATACTCCTTTTACTTTTTGTCTGGAAGTGGAATTGAACCTCTGTACATGGATTTTCAGTCCATTGCTTTACCACTAAGCTATCCAGAACATTAGAATGATATTGGAGTATTAACTAATATTATAATAATTCGATAAATCCTTTTATATTACTTATTGCTTTAGCTGGGTTTAAACCTTTTGGGCAACATTGAGTACAATTTAGTATAGTATGGCATCTATACAACTTATATACATCGTTTAAATAGTTTAGTCTGTTTATTAAATGATCATCTCGTGTGTCTATTATCCATCTGAATGATTGTAACAATACTGCAGGGCCTAAATATTTATCTCTATTCCACCAATAACTAGGGCAACTTGTTGAGCAGCATGCACATAGTATGCATTCATATAATCCGTCTAATAAATTTCTATCTGCCTTACTTTGTATGTTTTCAATTAAAGGTTTTGATAAATTAATAATAACATTACTATTTGTTTCAAAATTATGTCTATATAGAACAGTATTTGTTAAATCAAATATGGAATGTTCTTTTAAAAAAGGATCAATGGATTTATATTGTTGGTAAAAATGTTTCATGCATACAACTAAATCTTTTAGTATAGGCATATGAGGTAAAGGGAAAATATTTAATGTATTATTATTGTTTTTTGAGTTTAAAATATCTAGATAATTAACTCTATATAAACAAGATAATGTATTTACACCATTAATATTCATAGCACAACTTCCACAAATTCCTTCTCTACAAGATCTTCTAAAAGATAAAGTTTCATCTAATTGATTATGAATATAAAAAAGTGTATCTAGCAGCATTTCAGAATTGGTTTGTTCCTTTTTTATTTTTTCATTTAAGTCAAAATACCATACTTGTATGTATGGATTTGAATCTGTAAATGGATCATATTTAAATAAATTTATTTTTAATTTATTGTTCATTATATGTTTTATATTTAAAATTCATTAAAAAATGAATATTTTCTTTTTAAGTAAAAAATTTTAATTTTTTTACTTTTTGATTGAAATTTATGTATAATTTTGTTGCTAGTGTAAATTAGTTATATATGTATTCAATTTTTTAATTTAAACTAATAGTATTAACTGTGACGGAAGTAGGACTTGAACCTACAACATATGGTTTATGATACCATTGTTCTACCAAATTGAACTATTCCGTTAGTAAATCAGATGGTAGCACTATAATTCCCATTGATTTTATAGAATCCAGTATTTTTTTATAATTATTTTTTAATATAAATTCTGAATTAGTTTTATATTTTATTTTACATATTTCATATATAGTTTGTGCAGAAATGATAGGTATTGTTTTTTTATTTTCTATTAATTTATATTTACCTGCTGTGTTTGATGCTGTTTCAATATTCAAACTTTTTTTTATAAAAAAAGTTACATCCGGTATGTGTAATTCTAAACTGTAGTCACCATCTTCATATAGTGTAGCGTGTACTTTTAATAATGTACCTTCTTTATATATAGAGCTGATATCATTAAATTTTTTACAAAAATCAGCTATTGGGATCCCATATTGTCCAAGTGTAGGACCTAATGGAGCTTTTGCTGTTGCCTGACATGCTGGAACGTTTAGCGTAATTTTTTGTTTTATTTTTTTCATTTTTATTTTATGTATTTTTTAATGAACGCAGTTGGATTTGAACCAACGACCTGCCGATTAAAAGTCGGAAGCTCTACCACTGAGCTATGCGTCCATTAAATATATTTTATCATTGTATATATTTAAAATAAGTTTTTTATTTGTTTTTGTTATGTAATAATTTTTAATTGTTTCTTTATTTATTATATTTTTTATTTTATTTAAATAAATATTTTTTGTACTTTTCATATAAGATAAGTTGTTTTTTTGTTGGCTAATATATTTATTGATTATTTTTTTATAATTATTTTTTTGAATTTCTGAAATCAATATTAAATGTGATTGTAAAGTAGGTTTTTTGTTGAAGTCAGAACTCCAATAATATAAATTGTCATTGATTAGTGGATTATTATAAGTAATCCCATATTTTTTATTTAAATGTGTAATTGTTTTGTTAAAAAATAAATTCCATTCTTTTTTTTTTTTTCGTTTAGTAATTTTTTGAGAAGTTATTAATACTTTTTTTTCTGTAAATAATTTATACCACTTGTAAATATTATCTAATTTTTTAAAAATAAAAAACATTTGTTTATTATAATTATACGCAATATTTTTTGTATTTTTTGAGTTAAGTAAATGAGCTATTTGATTTTGTTGAATTAAAAAAGTATTTACATCTTTTTTATTATTTATGATAATAGTATTATTCTTTTTTAAGTTGAATATTTTTTTAATTATATTCAAATCTGTAATTAATAATAGTATTTTTTTTTTTAGCGTGATGTCATTTGTATTATTTAACATATATAATAAGTATATCCATTTTTTTTTTTCGTTTTCTATTAATTTATTTTCTTTTAATACATAAAAAGGTTCTTTTTTTTGAATGTGAAACATAATTAATTCATTAAGCGTACTTAAATTATATTGTTTTATTATTTGCTTTGCTTTCTTTAATGAAATGGATATTGTTTTCTGTAAGAAAATATTTAAAAAATTTAAGTTAATTTCGTTTGATTCGTTTTTTAAAAATGAATATTGTGGTTTTATTGGATTAGATTGTTTAAAAAAAGAAATAATTATTTCTTTTTTTAAAAGTTTTAATAACTGCATATAGTCTATAAAGAATGATTTATTTTCCTTTGTAATATTAATATTATTATGTAATAAATTTTTTATTTTGTTTAATATTACATATATATATTTTTTTTTTGCGTTAGGAAAATCTATCTGATTTTCTATAAAAAAACGTAATTTTTTATTATGTTTAAATAATAATAAACCAAACTGTGTTATATAATAATATTTTATTTTTTCGGTAATTTGAAAAAGATAATTAGTTTTTTTTTTTATATAAAAATATATTAAATTGCTGTTTATTATTTTATGTTTATTTACAATGATACTATTAATATTATTTGTACTTATTGTTAACCAGTTAGATAAAAGTATTATTAATTTTTTATAATTTAATGTAAAAAAAAAAATTTTTTTAAGAGTTAAATTCAATAAAGATAATAGATATAAATTTTTGTATTTCTTTGTGTTTTTTATTAAATTTTGATTTACTATCGTATATAATAATCTATTGTTATTGTTTTCAATGTTTACGTGATTTAATATCAAATTTTTATAGTTTAATAGAAAAGTTATTAATGTATTTTTGTGTAATTTAGGTAATTTTTTTTTTTGAATATATAAACTATTTTTCAAAAGACGCATTTTTATAATTAAATATTATTGTTTAATACCCACTATGGGACTTGAACCCATATCTTCGTTGGAAGAGCAGATTTTAAGTCTGCCGTGTCTACCATTCCACCAAGTGGTTTTTCGAAGGAAATGGGATTTGAACCCACGACTTTTGGCGTGACAAGCCAACACTCTAATCCTAGCTGAGTTATTCCTCCTACGTTCTGCAGGATTCGAACCTGCGACCCCTAACTTAGAAGGATAGTGCTCTTCCATCTGAGCTAAGAACGTTTTAGGCGCAATGGGACTTGAACCCATACGATTTAAATCATTGGTTTCTAAAACCAACATGTCTCCCGTTTCATCATGCGCCTTTTTATACGAGTGGCTGAGTGGTCTAAAGCGCCTGTCTTGAAAACAGGTATTATTTTTAATCGTGAGTTCAAATCTCACCTCGTACTATTTTTTTGATAATGCTTATTATGTTTTTTTTTCATATTATATTATTTGTTTTTATTTGCTTATTTTTTATTTATTTTTTATTTGATTTTTGTTTATTTTTTATACAGCCCTATTTAGCTTTTTTTAAAAATTTAGGAATTGGAAATTATTTATTAAGGAAACAAGTTTTTTTTATAGTTGATTCATTTGAAAAAAAAAATAATTATAAAGTGTTTATTAACATTAAATTTAATACTTTAAAATCTTTTTTTTACGTACCTGATTATTTGTATATAGATAATAACCCTATTTTTTCTTATGTTTCTTATTTTTTAATTCTTTTGTATTTTGTTTTTTTTTTTAGTTTTATTTTTATTAGTTTTTCTATTTATTTTAATAAAATAAAACTACTATTATTATTTTTAAAATTATTTATCTTTTTTCTTTTTTATCATTATTATCTTATTCCATTAAAATTGTATCAATTAACTAATGATTTTTTAGAATTAGAAACTAGTTTCAATTTACAATTTAGTTTGAATTATTATTTATCTTTTTATTTTATTTTATTTTTTTTTTTATTAATAATTACTGAATTAATTATTTTTTTTTTTCGAATTAAAAAATTTAAACTTATTTTTAATATCTTTTTTATGTTTTTATTTGTTTTTAGTTTTGATCCTCTAAATTTTCTTTATTTTAGTTTAAATATAAACTGGCTTTTTTTCATTTATTATTACATAATTTATATATGTTTAATAGAACTATTTTTAAACTTGTTTGACTTTATAAATAAATTGGAGATGACAGGAATCGAACCTGCATAACATGTTTGCAAGACATATATTCTACCATTAAATTACATCCCTATTTATCTTATTTTTATAAGTGGACATTGTGTATTTACAGTTAAATACAATATTTGTTTTGATAGTTTTGTTTGAATTGTTATTGTTTGGTTTATATGAGATAATTTTTTTTTTTTTCTTATTTTTAATCCATTTAATGTAAAATTATTTATGCCTTTAAAAAAAACTGGAAATGAAATATCTGCATCTTTTGATATTTTTGTTTTTTTTGTCTTATTAAGCAATGTAAATTCAAAATGATTAAGTGTTTTATTAATTAATTTAAAGTTTTGTTTTTTTTTCAGTAAGGAATACATATTTTTTTTATTATGTTAGGGAGGATAGCTAAGCGGTCAAAGGCGGCAGACTGTAAATCTGCTACATTCGTGTTACGTAGGTTCAAATCCCACTCCTCCCATTATTTTATAATTATATTGTGTATAGAAGCAAAATTATTATAATTTTATTTGTTTGAAATGTTAAAAAATATAAAAGAAATAAAAAATTTTATAGTTAATTTTGGTCCTCAACATCCTGCTGCTCACGGTGTTTTACGATTGATTTTGGAATTGAATGGTGAAGTTATTAAATATGCAGATCCACATATAGGTTTGTTACATAGAGGAACTGAAAAACTTATAGAAAATAAAACATATATGCAAGCTTTACCATATTTTGATCGCTTAGATTATGTATCAATGATGTGTCAGGAGCATGTTTTTTCTTTGGCTGTTGAAAAATTAATTTTTTGTAATATTCCTGTTAGGGCTAGCTATATACGTGTTATTTTTTCAGAATTAACTAGATTATTAAATCATTTATTGGCTATAACAACTCATGCCTTAGATGTAGGAGCATTAACTCCTTTTTTATGGGCTTTTGAGGAGCGTGAAAAATTAATGGAGTTTTATGAGCGTGTTTCAGGTGCTAGAATGCATGCTAATTATATTAGACCTGGTGGAGTATCACAAGATTTGCCTGTTGGTTTGTTAAATGATATTTATTTATTTATAAATCAATTTGGTTCTAGGATTGATGAATTAGAAGAACTATTAACAGAAAATAGAATTTGGAAACAGCGTCTGGTAGATGTAGGCAAAGTAAATTATAGGGAAGCTTTAGATTTAGGATTAAGCGGTGTCATGGTTCGTGGTTCTGGTATCTCATGGGACCTAAGGAAAGATGAACCGTATGAAATTTATAGTCATCTTAATTTTTTAATACCTACAGGTGTAAATGGTGATTGTTATGATCGTTATTTAATAAGGGTTTTTGAAATGCGTCAGAGTATTAAGATAATTCATCAATGTATCAATAATATACCACAAGGTTTAATTAAAGTAGATGATAATAAAATCACTCCTCCATTTAGAAAAGAAATGAAACAATCAATGGAATCATTAATACATCATTTTAAACTACATAGTGAGGGTATACATTTACAAAAAGGTTATACCTATGCAGCAGTTGAGGCACCTAAGGGTGAAACAGGGGTTTTTCTTGTCTCTGATGGAAAAAACAAACCTTATAGATGTAAGATCAAAGCTCCAGGATTTGCACATTTACAAGCTATAAATTATATAGCAGCTGGACACATGATTGCTGATTTAGTAACTATAATTGGTACTTTGGATATTGTTTTTGGAGAGGTAGATAGATAATTAATTTATGTATGTTATTAGTTCTTATACACTTATGTTCTTTTTTCTATGTGTTAAAAGAAAATACGGTATAAATGTCCTTTTATGAGCTCGAGTGGGGTTGAACCACTGACTTTTCGCTTATCAAGCGAACACTCTACCACTGAGTTACGAGCTCTAATTTGTATGAATTAAATTTTTATTCTATATTATTTACAAGTTTGTTATATGTTTTGCTACCAAAGATAGTAGTATTTGATTTTCTAGTATTAATAAACAACATAACATTTAAATGTGGAGTATTAAATGAATCAGTACCATAGTTAGTACCTTTTTTAGTAGAAGGTAGTAATGTGTTTGTATTACTGCTATCGTGTACGCCAGCAAATAATGGTAATAAATTAAAATTACCGTATGGTTTATATAATCGAGCTCCACGTCTGTATTCTAAATATCCTTTATTTGTTGTAATATTCTGTACTGGTGTAGTAAATGTATGTGCAGGAGGAGGAGAAGGTAATGCCCATTCTAAAGATTTAACTTTAATACTTTCTAAATTAACGATATATCTAGTATAAACTAACTTATGATACATTATATATGATTTCCATAATTCGTATGTATAAGTGTCTATTGTTTTATTATTTTTTAATTCTGAATCTAATTTGAAAATTAAATCATTAAATAAATCAAACTCTCCTTTTTCAAATGCTTCTTGTGCTTTTTTTAAAGTATTATTAGTATTTAAGTTTTTATCACTTAACATATATTTATTGAAATAATAAGCACATAGACTTAATCTTTCAATTAAATCTCTTTGGTGTACGAAAACCCATGGATTTCTAGATGCTTTTTTTTTATCTGTTAAAGCTTTATAGATTACATAATAAAAGAAAAATATACTAAATAAAGAAAAAAGAGCGCCAAAAGAAACAAATGTATTCCACATTTGATACATTTCAGGATAGTCAGGAATTCTTCTAGGCATTCCAGAAATACCTAAGAAATGCATAGGGAAGAATGTTAAATTAGCTCCTATAAAAGTTAACCAGAAATGTGTTTGTCCTAGTTTCTCAGAATATTGATAACCAGTTATTTTACTAAACCAATAATAAAATCCAGCAAATACTCCAAAACCAGAACCCATAGATAGAACATAGTGAAAATGGGCAACAACAAAATAAGTATCGTGTAATGATACGTCTATATTTGCATTAGCTAATATAATACCAGTCATTCCACCAAAACTGAATAATACAATAAATCCTAGTGCAAAATACATAGGAGTGTATAACCAAATAGATCCACCCCACATAGTACATAACCAATTGAATATTTTCATACCTGTAGGTAATGCAATTGCCATTGTTGCTGTTGTAAAATAAGCTTTTGTATATGTATTTATACCAGAAGTATACATATGGTGTGCCCAAACTATAAAACCTATTAATCCTATACATGCCATACATACTACCATTGCTTTATGACCAAAAACTTTTTTTTGAGAAAAAGTAGCAATAACTTGACTAACTACACCAAATGCTGGTATAACTAAGATATAAACTTCAGGATGTCCAAAAAACCAAAAAATATGTTGATATAAAACTAAGTCACCACCTCCTGTTGGATCAAAAAAGCGAGTACCAAAATTTCTATCAGTTAATAACATAGTTATAGCTGCTCCTAATGCTGGAATTGCACCTAATAATAAAAAACTTGTTAATAATACAGACCAAGGAAATAATGGTAAATGTACAAAATATCTTGCTTCATCTTTATAAAACCAAATAGTACATGCAAAATTAATTGCTGCTACTATAGAAGATAATCCAGCTAAATGCATTGCAAATATTAATAAATCAATGGAAAAGCCAACATGTCCTTCAATAGATGATAATGGTGGATAAACTGTCCATCCTGTACCAGGACCTTCACCAATGAAAACAGATATAAGTGCTAGTACAGTGGCTGCTGGTAATAACCAAAAACTAAAGTTATTTAGTCTAGGGAATGCCATGTCTGGTGCACCTATTAAAATAGGTACAAAATAATTACCAAAACCACCAAACAAGATAGGAACAATTACGATGAATAACATTAAAATACCATGCATTGTAACAATAACATTATAAAATTGATAGTTTTCAAAAATTATTTGATCTCCTGGAAATGCTAATTCTAATCTAATTAGCATAGATAATAAAACTGCAAAAAAACCATTGAAGAAACCGAAAAATAAATATAGAATACCTATTCTTTTATGATTGGTTGTATATACCCATCTTTTTATTACTTTTTCATAAAAATTAGAAAGAGATTGAGTCATTTTTTATTTTTAAAAACTTAAAGAATATTCTTTAAATTAAATGTTCTCGATCATTGCAGTGCAATGAGATTATTTACTTAACCTTGTGGTGCATATTCAAGGTTATATAGTTATAATACTTCTTTTAAATAAATACAAGAAAGTATCATAAAAATATAAGCTTGTAATACTGCAACACATACTTCAAATAATAACAATACTATTAATAAAAAAATAGGTATTAATAGTGTTATTAGTGAAATAACACTGATTGAGCTACCGGCAATAGATGTAAAAGCTAATTTGAAAATGAAAAATGCTATACAGTCTAATAATATATGTCCTGCAACCATATTTGCTAATAGTCGTAAAGATAGACTAAAAACTCTAAACATATAAGATAAAAATTCAATAACTGATAAAAAAAATACTAGTGGTATAGATGCTCCTTTTGGAAAAAATAAACTGAAAAATTTAATTCCCCATTCTCTAAATCCAATTAGCATTGTACCAAACCATACTACGAAACCTAAACCAAATGTAATAGCAAAATGACTTGTGACTGTAAAGCTATATGGAATTAATCCTACTGCATTACATAAAAAAATAAATACGAATAAATAAAAAATAAAAGGGAAAAAAGCTCCAGTTTTTTTCCCTAAATATGTAAATATTGTGTTATAAATAAATAAGTATAGTTCTTTGAAAATAATATAATAAAAGGGAATTTCATATTGTTTTTTGCTGGTACTTAAAACAAAATAACTAATAGTAATGAAAAAAAATAATACACATAATAATTGAAATAAACTATTAGAAAGTACAAAATTATAGTTGATTCTTGCTAATTCAAAAACTTTAAATTGTTCAAAAGGTGAAAAAATCATGATTTAAAATTAAAATTAAATTGTTATTATAGATATAGCTCTAGTGCAATGGCATAACTTAACACATTTATAGTAGAACTATTGCCTAAATAGATAATGTTAAAAATAAGTATTATGAATGAAATAAATAGAGATATATATGAAATAGGTTTTATATTAATCCATTGTTGATTAGTACTGCTATATGAAATTAATTGTATAACTCTTAAGTAATAAAAAGAACCTATTAATGTAGCTACTATAATAGGATAAACTATTAAGTTTGAAGCACTGTTAGATAATGAAGTTAGTAACATTAGTTTTCCAAAAAAGAATGAAAATGGTGGTAGTCCAGCTACAGTGTAAAAAAAGCACATTATTAATGTAGAAAGTATTTTATTTTGTTTAAAAAAGCTAATTAAATTCGATAATAATTCAATATTATTTTTTTTTTTTATATCATATAAGTTTGAAAATAATATTAAAATAGCTAATGTGTTAATAGTGTATAATATTATATATATAATATTATGATGTGTGGTAATAACATCTGTTTTTAATAGCGCCGCAGTAGTAAAACCCATGTTCATAATAGAACTGTATGCTAACAATTTTTTTATATATTGTTGATATAACGCGCCTAAAGTACCTAGTAATAACGAACACATACATATTAATATGAAAAATAATTTCCATATGTCTGTAAAATTATAAAATAAAATGAAAAAAAACTTATATATAATAATGAAGAAAGCCAATAAAGGGATTGTAGCAAAAAACATAACACTGCTAGTTGGTGCACCTTGATATACTTCTGAAACCCAAAAATGAAAAGGAGCAGCGTATATTTTAAACATTAGAGCAGCTAGTGTTAATATTATTCCAGTATATAATAATATATTATTAATTTTAGTAGTATAGAAGAATATATATAGGTCTTCTAAATTAGTTAGTCCAGTAACTGCATATACAAAAGAAAATCCTAATAGTAATAGTATTGAAGCAAATGAACCCATTATAAAATATTTTATACCTGATTCTAATGATTTTTTAGATTTTCTATTGTATGCTGCTAATATATAAAAACATATACTTTGAAATTCCAATAAAAAATAAAAACTAATTAATTCAGTGGTAGATATTAAGAAATAGATACTTGTAATGCTAAAAATAATTAATATAGGATATTCCCAATATAAAATTGAATTATTTTTATTATAATAGTAACTTGTTAATAATATAATAATTGATAAGAATGCGAGTAATAACTCAGTTATAAATATCATTGAATCCTTTAAGAAAAAAAAATTGTAATAAATATTATTATGTATAGAATCTTGAATATTAAATATTATAAAATTAAAAAGTATTAAGATAGATAAATAAACAGTATTTTTATATAAAAATGGAAATTTTAAATTACTGGATAATCCAAATGTTATTCCATAACATAATAAAAATAAAGATCCGATTAATAAATAATGTTCTGGCAAAAAACTTATCATTTGTTTTTTAATATTTAAAATTTAATATATGTAATCATATATTTGAACTAATGATCCATTAATGATTGATAAAAATGATTCTGGATATATTCCAACCCATAAAATATGCGCAATTAGAGGAATAAAAACACATAATTCAGAAAAAGAAAGATCAACTGCGTAAGTTATCCTATTTGTGTTTAATAATCCAAAATGTATTTTATTGTATAACCAAATAGAATATATAGTTCCTATAAATATACCTAAAGAAGAAATTATTAGACAATATATATTTTTTTTGAAAAATATTCCACATAGTATTAGAAATTCACCTATAAAATTACTGGTGGCTGGCATACTCATATTACTTATAGTAAAAAAAAAAAATATAAATGAACTTATAGGCATTAATTGAACTAAACCTGAATAGTATTTAATTATTTTAGTATGAAATCTAGAATATAATACTCCTATTAAAAAAAAAAGACCTCCAGATACCAATCCATGACCAATCATTAATAAAATACTTCCAGTTATTGCTATAGGATCAAAAGTAAATAAACCTATCACACACATATTCATGTGTGCTACTGAAGAGTAGGCTACTATTCTTTTTATATCTATTTGTCTTAACGTAGTAAAAGAGGTATAAAATATAGCTAATGTACTTAATAATAAAACTAAAGGTGCATAATAAATAGTAGCATTAGGAAATAATGGAAATAGGAATCTTAAAATTCCATATGTACCTAGTTTTAATAATATTCCAGCTAATAAAACTGAACCTTCGGTTGGAGCTTCAACGTGTGCTTCTGGTAACCAAATATGAAATGGAAATATTGGTATTTTTACCGCAAATGCTAAAAAAAAAAAACACCAAAAAATGAATTCTCTTTCCACTGAAAAGTAACTATTCCATAGTATTTGTATATCAGTTGTTCCGCAATGTAAGTATATTGCAAATATAGAAATTAACATTAGTAATGATCCAAATAAGGTGTAAAAAAATAGCAAGTATGCGGCATGAATCCTTCTTTTTCTATAACCATTTATTCCTATAAATATAAAAAAAGGTATAAGTATTGCTTCAAAAAAAATATAAAACAGTAGTAAATCAATTACTGAAAATACTAAAATTAATAATATTTCAATACTTATTAAAAATAACATACTGTAAAAATTAGTTTTAGTATTATTATTCCAGCTGAATAATAAACACAGTGGAATAAGAAAAGAGGTTAAATAAATAAAAAATAAAGATAAACCATCTATTCCTAAAAAAAATTTGAAATCAGACCATTGAATACAGTAAATATGTTGATATCCAAATTGATATGGATCATAGGTTATCCATAACATAGTAGTAAAAAAAAAAATAAAACATGATGTATAAAATATTAAATTTTTACTTAACGTAGTCATTGTTTTTTGTTTTTATAAGCTAATTTTAATAACAATTTTGTGTTATATAAATAAGTATATTTGAAATATTAATAATATAAATATCAGCATTATATTTAAAAAATGAAAAATATAATTTGTTTGATACTTATTATAATTAAATACTTTTTTTGAAATTAATGTAGTTATTCCAAATGGTCCAAATAATTCTATTAAACCTTTATCAAAAGTTTTATATGAGATATGTAATGCAAAATTTAACATTTTAAAAGTCAATGGTTCTATAAATAATTTATTATAAAAAATATATTTTTCTGTTAATATATGAAATATATTAATTGCCCATGTCCACGATAAATTTATAGATAATAATATTCTTTTAAAACTATAAAATAATACGAAAAAGAAAATCATGAAATAAAAAGCCCAAACCATTGTAATTCTTCTAATATATTTGTTAAATTCAAAATTTAAAAGTATAGAATCTACTAATGTCTGACCTGATATATTTTTTTCTAATATATAAGGATTATTATAACTGTATGCATTAAACAATGAGTTATTCCAGAAATCTGTACCTACTCCTATCATCATGTCTTGAAATACATAACCAGATGTGATACTTAAATAAGACAATAAAAATAATGGCACTAATATCAGTAATGAAGCATAATGAATATTATAGTTATAATAGATTTTATTTGTTTTTTTGTTATATAATATATAGTACATTCGAGAAATATATCCATTTTGAATATTGAAAAAAGTTAAGTTCATTAATTTCATACTATAACAAATAGTGAAAATAACAGCTAAAGTAGATAGCAATTGAAAAAAATAAATAATTTGTAAATTATTTGATATATCATATATAGATATAGAATATCTGTTATAAAATAATTCTAATATTTTTTCTTTAGAATAAAATCCAGATAAAAATGGGAAACCCATTAAAGCTAAAGAGCCTATTAAAATCATTAAGTAAGACATTGGTAATAATTTAATTAAACCTCCCATTTTTCGCATATCTTGTTCATTACCAAACGCATGTATAATATATCCAGCTGTTAAGAATAATAATGCTTTAAAAAAAGCATGATTGAATAAATGAAACAAGCCGTTGGAATATGCTGAGAACCCACAAGACATAAACATGTATCCTAATTGGCTACAAGTAGAATAGGCTACAACTTTTTTTAAGTCATTTTGAAAAACTCCAATACTTGAAGCAAAAAAAGAAGTAATAGAACCTAGTAATATAATCCATAGTAAAGAATGAGGAACAAATTCAAAAATAAAAGAACATCTTATTATTAGGAATATACCCGCAGTAACCATTGTTGCAGCATGTATAAGTGAGGATACTGGAGTAGGACCCTCCATTGCTTCTGGTAACCAAATATGTAAACCAACTTGAGCAGACTTACCTACTGCTGCTATTATTAATAGATAGCAAATAGCAGTATTTAAATTAATAATATTAATTAAATTAATATTATTATTATCTAATAGACTGTTTAAAGCATACGTATAATAATTATTATTTAATAAATTATAATATTGTTCAATTTCTAATATATGATGAAATGATAAATTTGTAATACAAGCAAATATAATAGAATAATCAAATGATTTAAATAATAAAAAAAGTATAGTAAATGCAATCATTAAAGCTATATCACCTATTTTATTTGTAATAATAGCCATGATCGCGGATTTATTTGCAGATATACGCGTAAACCAGAAATTAATTAATAAATATGAACAAATACCAACACCTTCCCATCCTAAGAATAATTGAAATATGTTATCTGCAGTTACTAATATTAACATAAAAAAAGTAAACAAAGATAAATAAGACATAAATCTTACTTGATGTGGATCTCCATTCATGTATTCAATAGAGTACAAATGAGTTAAGAATGACACTATTGTTACAACTAATAACATAGAAACTGTCAATGAATCAAATTGAAAGCCCCATTCTATATCTAAAGTGTCTGTTCTTATCCAATTAAAATATTTAAAATATGTAGGATTCGTATTAAGTGCTACTTCATAAAATAAAAAAAATGAAGTAATCATTGCTAAGAATACAAATAACGTAGTAATAATAGTAGCACCAAAAATACCAATTAATTTACCAAAAAAAAAACTTAAAGAGAAACCAAAGAATGTGAAAAACAGAGGTAATATATACATTTAATTTATATATTTATATGTTTTATAGTATGCAATAGCTAAAGCTAATCCTATTGCAGATTCGGAAGCTCCGATTGTTAGTAAAAATATACCTAATAATATAGTTTTAAAGTCTCCGAAATTTCCCCATCCTAACATCAAATAATGATATGTAATACCTAATAACATTATTTCTAATGAAATAATAACTAATATTAAATTTTTTCTTCCTATAAAAATTCCTAATAAACCAGTAACTAACAAAATACTTGGGATTAAGTAAATAAGTGTCATACACAATATTAAGAAAAAAAGTACAATGATTCATTTTTATTATAAAAATAAATGAGGAGAATGGGATTCGAACCCATGTGCGCTGTAACGCGCTCCGATTTAGCAAACCGGTGCTATTGACCTCTAAGCGATCTCCTTTTTATTCCCAATCCATGCAACCTTTTTTCCATTCGTAAGCAAATCCAATCATTAAAATTGCCATAAAAACTAACATAATATAAAAACCATTTAAGAATAGTTCTTTTATTGTCATAACCCATGGAAAAAAAAATAGAACTTCTACATCGAAAATTATAAAAAGAATTGCTATTAAATAGAATTTAATATCAAATGGTTCTCTTGCATCAGAGAAAGCATCAAAACCGCATTCATAACTAGAAACCTTCTCGTAAGAAGTTTCTGGTACATTGAATGCAAAATTCCCAAAGAAATAACCTAATCCAATTAACAGACTAGAGAATCCTAACAAACCTACTAAAACAATAAAATCAGTATATAAAAACATTATTTTTTTAAATTAGAAAAAATTTCGGTTTCCCATTTATCTCCGTTAGATAATAATTTGTACTTATCATACAATAATTCATCATGAGTCATTGTAGAATATTCAAAATTTGGTCCTTCGACAATTGCATCGACAGGACAAGCTTCTTGGCATAAACCACAGTAAATACATTTTGTCATGTCTATATCATATCTAGTTGTTTGTCTACTACCATTTGAAGTCATTTTTGCATCTATTGTAATTGCTAAAGCAGGGCACACTACTTCACATAATTTACATGCAATACATCTTTCTTCTCCTGTTGTGTATCTTCTTAGTGCATGTTCACCTCTAAAACGAGGACTTAATGGGCCTTTTTCAAGAGGATAATTTAATGTTACTTTTTTGTCACGCATTGTATTATATGTAGATAACATTCCTCTATTTATTTCCATCAATGTTAAAATATCAAAATGGTTTAATTTCATATTATAGATAATTAATGTTTTTTTCAATTTTTATTTTATATTCTCGGCAGGACTCGAACCTACAACTTATCCGTTATGAGCGGACCATTCTACCTATTGAATTACGAGTAATTGGCGAGTAACGGGACTTGAACCCGCAACTTATAGTGCCACAAACTATCACTCTATCCTATTGAGTTATACTCGCATTTTTAATAAATTGCTTTTAGTAAAAATCCTTTTTCAAATAATACAGACATTGGAATAAAAAAGAAAAAATATAATAAATGTAAGTGTGCACAAATCAATCCAAGTTCTATAAATGGATAATCTGGTGTTTGACTACCTAAAAATCCTAAGAAAATAAAATTAAAAGTAAATAACCAAAAAAAGATTCTATTAAATGGTTTAAACATTTTACTTCTTATAAAACTTTTTTCTAAAAATGGTAAAAAAAATAAACAAAAAAGTGAAATGAACATTATTATTATTCCATAAGTTTTATCTAAAATAGATCTTAAAATTCCATATAAAGGTAAAAAATACCATTCTGGAACTATATGTGGTGGAGTTACTAAAGGATTTGCTTTTATATAATTATCACTATGACTTAAAATTTCTGGATAAAAAAAGACAAACGCACTGAAAGGTATAAAAATTAATACATATCCAAATAAATCTTTTACAATAAAATATGGATAAAATGGTATTTTATCAATTTTATCTGTTTTTACACCTAAAGGATTACTAGCAGTTGGTTTATGAAGTATATATAAATGATATGCACTTAGTACTGCTATAACGAAAGGTAATAAATAATGTAAACTAAAAAAACGATTTAATGTTGCGTTATTTATTGCATAGCCACCCCATACCCAATAAACTATTTGTTTACCAACTAAAGGAATTACTGTTACGAAATTAGTAATAACAGTAGCAGCCCAGAAACTCATTTGTCCCCATGGTAAAACATATCCTAAAAATGCTGCACCCATCATTAATATATAAATAATTATTCCTGTAAACCATACTAAAATTCTGGATTGGGTATATGAACCGTAATATAAACCCTTTAAAATATGGGCATAGACTATTAGAAAAAAGAATGAAGCACCGTTTGAATGTAAATATCTAATTAACCATCCATATGAAATATCACGCATAATATGCTCAACACTATTGAATGCATAATCAATATGAGGAGTATAAAACATTGTTAAAAATAAACCAGTTACTATTTGAATTATTAAAAATAAACCAGCAATAGAACCGAAATTCCACATGTAATTTAAATTCATAGGACTTGGATATTTAACCAAATATGAGTAAAACTTACTATATACGAAATTCAAAAATAAGACATTTGACATTTTATACATATACTATTTTTTATAAAAACATAAAGTATTTATTGACTCTTCCACATTTTATAATACTATAATGTATTCAATAACTATTTCTTTGTTTAAATTATCAATTCGAAGTATATCTGGTTCAATTCGAAATAAAACAGGTAAATCAATAGTTTCATTAGGATAAAGTAATAATTCTTCATAACAAAAACATTGTAATTTATTTATAAATGGAGTATATTCTGTAGGGGAAACTACATATATACTAAAAGCTTGTAATGTTTCGTCTGTAGTATTTGATATTCTAAAAAAGGCTAAAGTACTTTCTCCAGGAGAAATGTATATTTTATTTTGTAAGATTTCAAATTCTATTTTATTTTTTTGTGTAGTTAAAGTATCAAAGTGCACTAAATAAATGTTATTGGCAGAATTACTATTTAATATGTAACTATTTGTACTAGAGAATTCGTTTAATAATATAGAATTCTCTAGTACACTATTGTTCGTGTTTAATAAATTGAAAAAATTCACATTGTAATATATATTAAATATAGTCGGATTTAAATTACATTGGTGCATAACTTGTATATTTAAACTATTAATTGAAGCAATTGGTAATTTAAAAAACGATTCATATATTTTTATAAAATTACTCCCACAAAAAATTTGATATAATGAAATATTATATAGAATAAAAGATATTTCATCTACTAAAAACAAAGTAAACAGAATAAAAAAAAAATAAGAATAAAAATATTTTTTTAATTTCATTTAAAATAATTTATAAAGTAAAATTTTTTTTTCCTTCTTTAAAATGTACAAGCTCATTAATTCTAAATATTCCCTTTTTAGAGTAAACATTAGGCAAACGTAAAGTTTTTATTTTATATAAAAAGTTTCCTATATTTTGTGTCCCAACACTTGTTATTTTAAAAAAAGATTGATATTTTTCTTTTTTTTGTATTTCGTATTGTATTGGTAAAGTAAAATTAATTACGTGACTATAACCCAATTTGAATAATATATGATTCATTTCACTAAAAAGTCTATAACCTCTTCCACTAATTCTAAAACGCGAATTTGTTCCAAAATAATTATTTTTAAGAGAAAAAAGTAAAAAGTTTAAAATATATTTTAAACTTTTTACTTTTTTCTCTGTTAGAAGCTTAGGATAGATATTAAATATTGTTTTTTTTTGCTTAATATATATATTATTGTCTAATTTAATCTTAATAAATAACAATTCATTTGCAGAAATTAAATAATTAATTTCACTATAAAATAATAAAAAATAACTAGGTTGGATGAAAGATAGATTCATTTAATTTATTTTACATAAAAGCTCGCCAGACAATCCGCGTATTACACAAGTCTTACTTGTAAATATACCAGAATTTGTAGATATAATATAAGTAGAATCACCATTTGTTCTATTTTGTAATACATTTAAATATGTAGAAGAATGATATATTTTTTGACTTGGTTTAGAAATACGTCTTATTTCATGAATTAAATATGATCCATCTTTTTTTTTTAAAGTACAATAAATATAAACTTTATCTTGTACATTTAAAATTTTATAAGAATTTAAATAACCTTCTAAATAAAACAATTTTATTAAATTAAAAATTAACTTATTAAAAGGAACTAATAAATCAGATTTATCATTAACAATGGCATGTTTTATTATGCCAACTAAATTAGAAATTGGATCTCTCAATAACATTTTTATATCTATATATTACCAACTATACTTTGTAATTCCAGGAAGAAAACCATGTAATGCTAAATATTTAAAAGACATACGACTTAATCTAAATAATCTAAACACTGCACGACTTCGACCCGTCAGTACACATCTGTTTTTAATTGAAGTAATCGGTTGTTTTTTTTTTATAGTAAAAGAAGTTTTAGGTAAAAAACAATCATTTTTTAATGAATTCTGTAAATAATTTTTTTTTACTTTATTAATAGCATTAATTCTTTTATACGTATCTGATACTTGCAAAAACTTATTGGACATGTGTATTTTATATAATAATTAAACCATAATGACTCAATAAAAGCCTATTAATATAAGGATTAATATAATTAGTTTTAACTTGCAAATCCAAACCATAACTAGTTTCATCGTATAGATAACTAAAATTATCCCAATCCACATGAGAACTTATAGTATAAAAAAACAATATTTTTTTTAAACTAAAAGCTAAATGGGTATAAATCTTTTTATGTAATCTATTTAATGTAGATTTAGAAAAGGACAATGTATAAAATAAATTTAATTTTCTAATAGAATAAGTTAATAACAAAAATAAAAAATTAAATAATCTATTAGATCTTACAGTTACACTACATCCTAATTTTGTACCTTTTCTAATGTTAAAATTCTGATTATGTTCTGTAGAAGTCACAAATTCTAGTTTTTGACCTATTAATTTTTCTAATAGCAATAAATGCGTAAAAAACATTATTTTATTATGAGAATTATTTTTCAAAGTAAAACTTAATTTTAGTTTTTTTAGTTTGTATTGATTTATTGAATATTGATGACCACAAGATAATAGTAATAACTTCTCATGGGTATTCAGACAAATAACATTATTATTATACGTTTGTAATGAATCCATTCTATTTAAATAACACTTGGCGCTAAACTTAAAATCTTAACAAAATTTTTTTTTCTTAATTCCTGGGTAACAGGTCCCTTTATACGTGTACCTAAAGGATCTGTTCCTTTTCCTAATAAAACAATGGAATTTTGATCAAATGATAAAGAAATACCGTATTCTTTTCTATTTATCTTTTTCTTTGTCTGTATAACAATACCAGTTTTTACATCATGTTTTTTCACCTTTTTTTCTGTTGAAGCCTTTTTTATAGCTACAACAACAGTATCACCAATTGATATTTTTTGTTTTTTATTTTTTAAAACCCTAATAATTTCAGCTTCTTTTGCTCCAGAATTATCAATTACTTGTACTTTTGTTTTTATATTAATCATTCAATTACTTATTAGATGTTATATCGAATTCCATCTCTAGTTATTAAATATAACGGAATACCTAACTTAAAAGAAATTTTTTTTAAAATTTTAAATGCAATTACAAATGGTACATTTTTCAATTCAAAAATACAATCGCCTTTTTTTACGCAAGAGAAATGGGTACTGATCGCACCTTTTCCTTTACCCATTCTGCTTTTAGTTCCTTTCTTTGTTATTGGAACTTTAAACATTAAACGAGATAATAAATCACCTTTCTGCTTTAATAATGAGCCTTTAATAGATCTTCGCTTTTTTATAATTTTACTTATCACTATTCTGGAAGCTTCTATTGATTCTTTGCTTAAAAACACATGTTTATTAGAGAAAAAACCAAAGTTACCAAAAACTAATGAATTAATAGAATTATTAATTTTTTCTTTATAAAATAAACTAATAAAAGGTCTATTAGGTTTTTTTAACATTTTTATATTAATATGAAACTAAACTAACAAAAACATTATTAGTATTGTACAAATGAGTCTTAAAAAAAACCCAAACCTTAACGCCTAATGTAGAACTTTTAACAATAGCAAACGATTGATAATAATCTAAATCAGCAGAAAAAGTGTTATTAGGTGATTTAATACCAGAGTCAAATTCCTTTATCCAATCACCATAAAAAATCTTTTGCTTTCGCGTACCTTTCTTTGCAGTTCCAGAACACTCTACTCTTATTCCTATGATAGGATATCTTTTAAAAGATAATTGATTTAAATGTTCTACCAACTTACCTTCACTTTGAAACTGAAAATATAAATTTTCTAAGTAATTACGGTGCTCATTGTTTTCTAACTGCCATGTATGTACTTTTTTAAAAATACTACGGATATTTACTTGATTATGAATTAAATAAACAATGTAATCGGTAATTATTTTAGCATTAGTAATAGATGGATAATTGTCCATGTCCAAATAAAATAAATTAAAACTAAGATACAATTTTTTTTTTAAATAAAAACTTACAGTATTTTCTATTTTATAAAAAAAATCAGAAATTAAAGTCTTGTACAGTAACTGATTTAAAATTCTTTTTACCAGTTTTTTTTTATAGTTACCTTCATTATAAATATAAGACATTCTATAAAACTTCAACTTTAAATATTTAATTATAGAAAAAGACTTACTTACATCGAAAATATTAGTAAAAAATTGTAAAATGCCAATGTTAGCGCGGTTAATATTATTTTTTCTTATAGATAAGATTAAATTAACGTTTCGCATAAAAGAATTTACCAATCCTAAATTAAAATTAAAAAAATAAAAAACAAATAAATAAAAAACACTGAAATTATGAACAAAACAAAATGTACCTTCAACATTTATTCTATTTACCATATGATTATTTTTAGTTATTAAATAATAAAAATAATTATTATATGTAGAAGTTATCTTACTTTTAACTATGCCACTATTTAACTTTAACAGCATTTGAGAATCAAAAATTAATTTAATTAAACGAATAGAACATATTTGTTTTAAATAAAATAAACAAATAACCAATTTATTCAAATAATTAGTATAAAGATGATTAAAATTTATCATAGAAACAGCAGTATTATCTTTTTCTAAAAAAAAAGAAGAAAAAAAAGATTCTATATATTTTTGTATAAAAAAAATAAAAGATTTATTATAAAATAAAAACAAACCTGATCTTTTATTTAAATTATTCTCATTTATAAAAAACAAATCATTTAAAAATTTAATATTGGAAATGTTATTATTAAAATTAGTTGAATAAATACTTTTTGACTTATTAAAAATATTAGTACCTATAAAAGTAATTTGTCTAATTTTTTTATTTGAAAAAAACAAATCAACATTGAAATCATCATTTTTAAAATAATAACTAAATAAATAAGTTTTATAGATACTATAATACTTTAACAAATATGAGAAATAATATAATTGTTCTTTAAATAAACTTTTAAATAATGATTTCTTATAATGTTTCATGAAAAACAAATCTGTATATATAAAAACACTACCATTAATAGAACGTTTCAAAAAAAAATAATTGGTTGGTACTTTTAATTTATAAAAAATACCTATTAAATAATTCTTTAACATTAAATCTTCATGCAAAGTATGACTGTATTTTATATCTTCAAACCAAGAATTATACCAACTATCATATACATTAAAAATATTAAATCTAATTGTTTTTAAATTTACTATTCTACTCATTACTTTTTATTTTTTTTTTTTTTAAAAATTACTTTTTTTTTACTTAAAATAAATTCTCCTAACTTTTTTCCTAACATGGACTCATTAATTAACAATTTATAAAAAGTATAACCATTATGTACAAAAACCAGTTTACCCAAAAACAATTCAGTAATAACAGAACTTCTACTATAAGTATAAACACTTTTATTATTATTATTATTACAAAGTGATAAATATAAATTTTTTTCTATATATGGACCTTTCCAAAGAGATCTAGTCATCTTAATATTTTTTATACGAAGCAGTTTTTTGTCCTTTGGTTAATTTACCCCAAGGACTAGTCGCACAAACTTTACCTGATTTACGACCTTCTCCTCCACCATGAGGATGATCTACTGGATTCATAGCTATACCACGAACACTTGGTCTAATTCCAAGCCATCTACTTCGACCAGCTTTACCTAAATTTAAAAATTTGCATTCTTTGTTTGAAACTGTACCAAAAAAACAATTAGACAAAGTAGAAACAGATTTTATTTTACCAGAAGGTAACTTAATAACACTAGCATACTTTTCCTTTTTTAACAAAACAGCACTACAACCAGAAGAACGAACTAATTTTGATCCACAACCAGGAAAGTTTTCAATACAATATAACAAACTACCAGCAGGCATATTTTTTATAAAAGAACTACTACCACTATTAAGTAACTCTGGTAATGTACTAAAACTAGTAACTACATTACCAATTTCAAGATGAGTACTAGAAATAATATAATTGCAAACTCCGTTTTTATAATAAACTAAAGCAATAAAACTTGATCTATTCGGATCAAATTCTATCTGCATAATTGTACCAGGAACATTATTGTGTTCCAAATGAACAAAATTCAAAATTCGTTTTCTCGATTTTACACCTGAACCTTTGTGACGTACAGTAATATGACCATGGTTATTTCTACCGGCATGCTCTAAACGTCCGACAGTTAAATATTTAATAGGATTAAATAAAGAAGTAAGTTTCTTATCCAACAAACAAACATGTCTTAACGAGGGAGTTGATGGTTTGTAGGTTTTTAACATTAAAACATAAATAAATTAATTAATTCATACAAATACAAAAAAAAATAAGGCTGATTTGGAGGACGACTCCAATACTCACACAGAATCAGCCATGTACAATTAACTATTCTATTATTTCACTCATACTAATATAGATTAGAATAAAATTAAGAAAACAATCATAATAGTAAACAATGCAATAGCTTCAGTTAATGCGAAACCTAAAATTGCATAGTTAAATAATAATCTAGTCATACTTGGATTTTTAGCAATGGCATCTAATAAACCACTAAAAATAAAACCAATACCAGTACCAACTCCAGATAATGCGATAGTAGCTAAACCAGCACCAATCATTTTGAATTCAGTTACCATTCAAATATAAATAGATAAGCAAATTTTAGAAACAAATCAAAAAAAAGATAAACACACTCTTAATATAAGCTTAGTAGGTAAGTAAAGTCTAATTTACGTAAACCTAATATTTTACATTTAGATACTAATCTATCCAAATTCCAGATGGCACACTTATTTACATTATTTTTATAAAAACCATAAACAATTCCAAATACATCATTTAATATATAAATAAGTTCACTTTTCATATATTGAATGAACTTATAAAAATTATAAAATTTTAAATTTAATAAACGAATTAGTAACATACTCCAATTTTTCATCATCATAAAAAATTGCATTGTTTCTAACCACTCTAGTATATCTAACTGAAAACTTGTAGATTTCAAATCGACATACTTTTTATTTAAAAAATACAAAATTAACCAAAAGGAAAAAAAAACAACTAATGACTGATTTTGAAATAAAATAGAAACATTCATAAAATATAAAAAAAAAATTGCTAAAATTAAAATCATGTTTATTATTTTTAGGTATAAAAAATTATTCAGAAATTAAATTCAAATAATTTCTAAACTTATCTTGATGTCCATGCTTCAAGATATAATATTTAAAATAATTAAAAGTAGAATTGTCATTTCCAAATATATTATTTAATCCAAAATCATTACTAATAAAAGAATCAGAAAAAATAGATCTTTCTAAACCATATAATGTACTAGTATCTACATTTTCATTTATAAATAATAAGTCAAATAAACTAGATTCAAAACCCTCGTATAAATCAGTAATAACAAATTCTGTTAAATAGGAAGAAGTACCCGTAACCATAATAGCTTCTTTACAAGAAATAATTTCAATTAATTCAGTAGTAATGTATTCTTGTCTTGCTTTATTATATTTCAAATTTAAAGCTTCTATCATGTCACCAGAACTTTTAATTGCATTATCCATACCATTAAAACGACCTGCTAAAAAACTATATTTGTTATCTTCCATAGCATCTGCTAAAAATAAAGAAACACTAAACATATAAAAATCATTTAAAAAATGAGTATGTACTGCTTTATTCTTTATAGATTTGAAAAAAACACTAGATTTATCATTAGAATTGTAACGAGTTTTTAATATTTCTGAAAATTCAGAAAATGAACATAAATTATATGCTAAAGCTTTTTGCATTTGAATAGAAAAATATCTGTTAAATACTAACATACAGCGATCAAACTTAAATTTTAATAACTTATTCATTAAGAAAAAACAAGCATCTATACTAAATTTTACATCACGAATATTTGAACCAAATCCAACAAAATACTTTTTATATAATTTTTTAAAATATATTTTTGCTTTTTTACCTATAGTATATAAACTTAAAGTTTTTTCATTTTCCTCTAAATAAGATATTAATTCATGTGCAGCATGCATAACATTATTATTATGAGAACCACAAGAACCACGATCATCGGTAATAGGAACAACTAAATAATTTTTAACATCAGCTAAATAATATTGTTTATTAAAAAAAGGAGCAACACTAGATAATGCTAAAAAACGACATTTTATCTCTTTTCTTAACAAACCTAATTCACCACCTGCAACAAAACGAATAGCCTTTGCAATTTCTTGAAATTTTTTTAACGCCTGTAACTGTTTTTGTAATTTTTTATATTTTGCAACCATTTTTTTTATTATACGTTAAACACAATACACATTTGAAATCATATAACAAGTTAACAAATATACAATTGCTAACTAAAAGAAAAACTTGTTTCAGTTTTACCTAATAAGAAAGAATTAACAAATAATTGCATATAAAATAAAATTAAAATAACAGAATCATCATTTGTATAAATAGGATAAGTAATTAAATAAGGATTAGTATCTGTATCTAAAAAGGAAATAATAGGCATTTGTAATCTAGAACTTTCCAACAATGGCGCATGATAATTATTCGCATTTGCTAATATGAACACATCAGGCATTTGAGAAAAAGATTTAAAAAATTTAAAAAACAAAACAAAGCGCCAATATTTCCTCATCACATGAAAATGTAAATCCCAATTGATACCGTTCATGTATTTTAAATAAGTAGTAAATAAAATACGTAATAGCAAATCTAAAAATCGTAAATTATACAAAATGCTCATATTATCTGATTTCAAATTCTTAATAAATCTACGGTTTTTTAATTTCTTATTTTCTACTTTAAAAATGCGATCCGAATCACTAATAATATTAAATGAAAAAAGACTCATAACCATTTTATGAGCATGAATTCTAAAATTACTTAACTGACCAAATGCCCACTTTTCATCAAAGAATGATTGATTTGCTTTATTAACAATAAGATTAATACAAAACAATTTAACATATAAATGATAAGTATGCAACGAAGTGTAATGAATTAATAAATTACCATTAACCCTACCCAATTCGCGTAAAAAAAATAAACTCTTTTGTAATGAAAAAATAGATTTATTAATACTAATAATATCAACAGAATTTCTATTACCCAAAATAAAAAAATTAGATGTGGATAAAGACTTATTCTTACTATTACCTATATGAACCCCTAATTGAAAAAGAATATTAACTAAAAAATGATTAATCATATAAATTAATAAACAGAAATATTATGCAAGTATCTATTTCTAAACAATGGATTCTCCTGTTTACGCATAAAAAACCCAGATTGTCTATTTGTTAGAAAAATAGCTCCCATCATAGAAACCAATAAAATTAAACCTGCAAATACTAAAATTAATGAATAATTAGAAAATGCATAAAAACCTAAAATTTTTAAACTATCCTGAATTGAAAACAAATATTCATAACTCATGCTATACAAAAAGAATGAATTATCAAAAAAAATGGAAACTAATTGAATTACTAACAAAAATAAAAAAAAAAAAAATCCAAAAAAGCTACTATAATCCCTTTCCAAAATAGATACTTTTAAATCTAAGATCATAACAGAAAATAAAAACAAAACTGCAACTGCACCTATATAAACCAAGAAATAAAAAACGCCTAATAAAATAACTCCCATATATAAAAACAAAATAGAAGTTGACATATATATAAAAATTAAATATAAAATAGAATGTATTCTATTATTAGTTAATAATAACATAATACAACAAATAATTATACTTATTCCTAATAAAAAAACAATTAATGAACTATACATATAAATATATAAATATTCTTAGAAACAAATAACAATAAACAAATTAATACCACATGTAGTAGTAAGAATAATTCCAATTTACAACATAAACTGCTAAAAACAAAAAAATCCAAATATAATCAACAAAATGCCAATATATAACAGCTAATCTATAACCTTGCAAACGAGCTTTATTAAACTGACATCTAAACATTCTATCCTGCTGTACAGCTAAAAATAACAAACCAATAGTTACGTGCAATCCATGGAAACCAGTTAGGAAATAAAAAGAAGAAGCATAAACACTATCTGCAATACTAAATAGTAAAGAATTATATTCAGATATTTGAACAAGTAAAAAAATAACACCACAAACAACAGATAAATAAGCATACCAATATGCATCAGATAAACTACCTAAATGGGTATAATAAATACCCCAGTTAGCAAAATAACCTGATACAACCAATACTAAAGTAGCATAAATAGGTTTAAAACTCTTAAATAAAGGTTCTAATCCATAAGGTAAAGATGTACCACCTGTTAAAGTAGATGGATCAAATAGACGATCAAAATAAGCCCAAAAAAAACCACTAAATATGAAAACTTCAGAAACTAAAAATAACATAAAACCATAAGCTAAAGCACCTCTTACTTTTCTATTGTATCTACCGAACACTAAAGATTCTAAAATCATATCAGAAAACCAACAAAAAACATAATATAAAACTAAACCTAAGGAAATAAAACTTAATGGGATAGCAATAGTAAAACGTTTCAATGCCATAACAAAATAAAATAACATAAAAAACACAGCAACAGAAATATATAATGGCCACTTGGTATATAAAATATCATTAAAATAATGACTTGGTTTTAAATTCAAAAAATTTTTATTAATTCTTAAATCAGTCTCAATATAATGACTAAAATAATCTTTTTTTTTAAAATATAAATCTTTTAAAGGACTATTACGTAATAAATTCATATAACTAATAATTAATTACAGACATTGCATGGATTAATATAGTATAAAACAAAGCAAACAAACAATTATTACCAATAACGATTATTATTATGGTAAATAGAACGTTTAATTCCACCATGTGGTATAGAAGTTTTATCATATATTTTCTTCAAAAATAAAACCATACCTACACTACGTTTTAACTGTGATTCTAAATATTTTTCATATTCTAATTGTGTTTTAGTAAACTTAAAAGGTTTTTTAAAAAAATATTGAATTACTTTTTTTTTCAAGCGCCAATTCTTTAATTTAGACTTCCAACCTGCAACGTTATCCGCAGTTTTTCTTAAACGAACAGATGATTTAATAGCTTTTCTTATACTTGAAACAATAGCTCTATAATATCTAGAATAACCAACTAAAATTATATTTAAAAAACCTATTTTATTATTTACAATCAAAGACTGTAACACAGAAGACAAATCTTTTCCTAACTTATATGCAGCTGCTTTAACTCTACGTTGTTTCTTTTTAAACCCAACGGAACCTGATGACTTGGCAAACACTATTTTATTATTTATAGTCATAGATAAATACGTGTTAACCAATGTATTTTTTATATAGATATTAGTTATTTTACTCTTATCTAACATAAAATTATATTTTTTTTTTTTTAATAATAAAAAAACAAAAGAATTAGAAGACTTAAAAAAAAAAATAAAAAAATCTTTCAACGATTTATATTCATTAACAGAATAATTTACTGTATTATGTATTAAATACATTTTTATTTAACATTAAAACGTCTACGAGTTCTTGCATTTGACCTAGTACGTTGACCATTACTTGGATATTTCATCTGATGACGAAATCCTTTATATGTACCTAACTTAATAAAATTAATTATCTTTGAATTATATGATTCACGTAAAGACTTATCCATCATTTCAATGTGGTTTACAAAAAAACGACGTAATTTTTCTGAAATATATGTTCTATTCACCTTAGAAACACGAAGATTTCGATGATATCCATTATGTGAACATAATAGTAATGAAATAGATTGTCCTATCCCATAACGCTGAGATAAAAACTGAGTTAAATTCAAAAAATCAAGTGACCTATTTTTCCTTCTAAATGGAATTAAAGTGTCAACGAAATGATATCTCATATATAATTTAATATAACTAGAAACAGAGGAGAAGGGAATTGAACCCATACTTTTGATTTTGGAGACCAATGCTCTACCATTAAGCTACTCCTAAACAATTAATTCGGGGAGATGGGATTTAAACCCATAACCTTTTGTACCCAAAACAAACGCGCTATCACTTGCGCCACTCCCCGTAAAACAAACCTGATAATCTTTTTAATTAAAAATTACCATTATTATTTCTATTAATAGACGATAATTTATTCATTACTAATGAATAACGAGATATTATATTTTGCTCATAATAATTTAAATTCTTGTTAACAAACATAAAACTATCTTTACTATTTATACCAAACTTTGTAGTAAATAAATTATTTGAATTAAATAATAAAAAATCAGAAATAAATAATTGAGGCAACTTTAATGAAAAAAAATCAAAAAAAACTAAATTACTATCAATAGAATTTGAATTTAATAAATAAAACTTAATATTATTAATCATATGCATTAAAATACTAGATAATTTAGCAGATAAACCTACTTTTTCTACTGCTTGTCGAGTCCAACATACATTACCATATAGATTCATAAAAGGACTACTTTCTTCCACAAATGAATTAATAGGGAACACCAAATCTGATCTCATGACAACATCATTTGCATGATGACCAAAACATATATTTACAGTATTATAATTGTTTATAAAATCAACAGGAAATGTTCCATTATAATTTAAAAAAAAATTAATATTATTGCATGAACTGGAGAGAACATTATTTTTATTATTTAAACCTAATTCAGAAATATGAATCACGTCTGAATTTTTAGAGACAAAAGAAAACATAGAATTTTTCAAAAATAAGTTTAACAATTCTGAAGATTGATAAGAAGAAATATTAGAAATTTTTTTAGATAGTATTGCATAACTAGATAAAAAAGACTTACCAGACAGGAATTTTAAGAAATTAACAATACCAACACCACAATGTTTTATTTGATCTGAATTTGTATCAAAATATCTACCAAAATAAAACAATTTAGAATTAACATTAGATAGTAATTGTTTTCGTATACGAGTATGTAATAAAGGTAAATCCAATTTACTATTAATACCAGATATTAAAAACAAATCTGAATTTTCAATGTCCACTAAAGATTCTTGAAAGACATAGCTTTTACGAAAATCTGAATTAGGAAATGTTTCGTTTAATTCAAAATTAAAATAAGAAACCCCAGGAACAACTTTCGAAAATTCCTTCACTAAAAAAATACTATAAACATCTAATAAAGACCCAACAAAAAAATTAAAAACTAACTTATTATTAACAACAAACTCGGTAGTATAAATAAAATTATTAAAAAGAGTAATATAGTCATCTTCTTTAACAAAAGAAGAATTTATATCACTAAATAAATGAGAAATAAACATTTTATAAACAAAACGATCAGAACTAGATAACATAAACTTTAATAAATAGATAAGATATAAGTAAGAGAAATTCCAACTACAACTTACAAATGAATCGTTTATCTTTAACATTGGAAAAGCCAAACGCTCAATTTTCAACCCATCATAATTAAAACGAACTACATCAGTGATCCATTCTTCATTTATATACTTATTTTGTTTTGGTAAAACCCTCATAATCTCACTTCCTTTCAAATCTATACGTATAGAACTTAATAAAACATCGTAGATGTCAATAGACTCAATACTTGTTAACTCCCAAGGCCTTCCTGTAAAGGCATATGGTTTACTAGTTAAAGCACCCACAGGGCATAAATCAATAACATTTCCAGATATTTCAGAAGTTAAATTTGATTCCAGATAAGTTCCTATTTCGGTATCTTTCCCTCTACCCATAGTACCCAAAATACCATCACTAGCAATTTCCTCCATATAACGAACACAACGAGTACAATGTATACAACGTGTCATTACAGTTTTTACCAATGGTCCTAAATTTTTATCTTCTACTGAACGTTTTAACTCTATAAATCTACCCTTATCACTACCATATACTAAAGATTGATCCTGTAAATCACATTCACCACCTTGATCACAAATAGGACAATCTAAAGGATGATTGATTAATAAAAATTCTAAAACATGTTCTCTTGCCTTTTTTACAAGAACACTATTAGTCAGTATTGACATACCTTTATTTAATGAAGTAGCACAAGCAATTAATGGTTTAGGACCACCTTCTACTTCAATCAAACACATTCTACAATTACCTGCAATAGATAATTTATCATGATAACAAAATCTTGGGATTTTAATATCTAATGTTTCACAAAGCTGAAATACAGTTAAAGTCCAATCCCTGATTTCTACCTTTTTTTTATTTACATATACAAAATTATTTTCCATTCTATTTTAATTATATTAAAGTACAAAAATTTGGAACAAAAACTAATAAGATTTAACATACTGTAATTTACGAAATAAAGAATTTCTATTTTGATGATAATAACCTTTCATTTTTTTTCTTCTCTTTATATGAATATACAAATGACTTGTTAAAGATTTTAAAAATTTAAAACGTCTATTTCTCAATGCATAATGAATCTTTAAAACGGACATATATGCGTCACCTTGTTTAAAAAAACAATTTAAAATACTAATAGCCAGACGCTGCGAAATACTTAAAGATTTATTAATATTTTTTAACAAGTTACTTTGAGAAACAATAAACGAAATTGATTTTTTTATCTGCTCTTTAACAGAACAAAAACGAGGTTCATACATAATACGCTTTCCACGAGTAATATTTTTAACAGAAATCAACGGTTTAACATTAAATATAGCAGTTCTAAAAACATATAAAGGAGAAATACGAGTTATATTTTTTATTATAATTAAACAATCAACAAAATCAAAAAGACTAGAACTCTTATTACCATGTTTCATCAATTTATTAATAAATTGATGAAACAATGAATCGAATACAAATGAACTAAACGAGCTAATACTATTTAATTGTTGAAGATAGTTATATATTTTTAAATTTAAATTGGATTTTATAATTTTGCTCTTCATATTAAAAAAATAAAGAAATATATTTATCTATATGTAAATAGATAAACGAAACAGTAAATAATAAAAATAAACTTAAAGGTAATAAAATCTTCCAACCTAATTTCATTAACTGATCATATCTATATCTAGGTAATGTTGCACGAACCCAAACAAATAAGAACACATGTAAAGAAAGTTTCAGACCAAGCCAAACAGAACCAGGAATAAAAGATAATCCAAATAAAGGAAGCCATCCACCCCAAAACAAAATACTAGACATTGCACTAAAAGCTAGAATATTACCATACTCTGCAAGGAAAAATAAAGCAAATGGTATAGCGGAATATTCAACATTATATCCTGCAACCAACTCAGCTTCTGCTTCTGGCAAATCAAATGGCGCTCTATTTGTTTCTGCCAAACCACATACCAAAAAAACACACCAAAATGGAAATAAAGCAAAAACATACCAACTATTTGTTTGCATTAACACAATATCTCGAATATCCACACTTTCACTCAATAAAACAACAGCTAAAAATGAAAAACTCATACATACTTCATAGGAGATCATTTGAGCAGTAGAACGTAATCCACCTAAAAATGCATATTTAGAATTACTAGACCATCCTGCAAAAATAATACCATACGCACTAAAAGACAAAATAATTAATAAGTATAATAACCCATTTGTTACATAAACAGGATAATCATTTTCGGAAAACTGTATAAAAGACCAAACCTTCCAAGTACAAAAAAAAGTAAACAAAGGAGCTAAGAAAAAAACAAAACTGTCAGCATCCCTCGGAATAACATTTTCTTTTATAAGGGCCTTAAGACCGTCTGCAAAAGGTTGTAAAAATCCAAACATACCAACATAATTAGGTCCACGACGTCGCTGCATACTACTCATTAATCTACGTTCTAATAAAGTAGTAATTGCTATAGCAAGTAAAACGAAAACTAATAATATCAACATATTCACTAATCCATACAAAGAACCTAAATGAATATTAAATAAAAAAACATCTAAAAAATCATAAAAAAATGTAATCATTGTTATTAATAATATACAAACATAGAAACAAATCAGATTCACAAAAACTGTGAATAAAAAGTAGCAAAGCTATACATAACTTTGCTACTCAAAAAAAAGTAATAATAAATATTATATTATTTTAAACCTAGAACTTGTAAAGCCTGCTTACCATATTCTTCATGGAAAACAACACTAAATTCTTCAATCCATTGAGTAATTTTTTCCTCTATGCTTTGGAAATCTAAATTTTGACAAATAACCTCTAGTCTTCTTCTATTTCTTAAAAACATTAATAATTCAAAAGATAAATAAGTATAGGACAATTCTAAATCAAATAATAAATTAAAGAAATAACTAACTAAATTAGCATTTACTTTATCTAAATAACCACTAGAAATAGCGTGTAAACAAACAACTTGTTGGTATAAAGTATCAGTTGCATAAACTTCTTGATTAAAAAAAGCAACAATCTTTTTACCTCTGTTGATAAATGCTAAAATAGAAGGATCTATATCACCACTTATTTTTTCAATACCAGAAAAAGATCTATACACAGCATAATCTAATTTAGTTTTTTTAGAAACATACTTTAAAATGCTTGGTTGTGCATCAGAACCAACACGACTAACAGATAAATTTAAATCTACTGCTGGTCTAATACCTTGATTTGCCAATTTAGAAGATAAGAAAATTTGACCGTCAGTAATAGAAATAACATTTGTTGGAATATATGCAGAAATATCTCCAGCTTTAGTTTCAACAACAGGCAATGCTGTTAACGCACCACCACCTCTATTTCTCTTTAATTGAGCAGCTCTTTCTAATAATTTAGAATGTAGATAGAAAATATCACCTGGATATGCCTCACGTCCTGGTGGTCTTCTTAAAAGAAGAGAAACCTGTCTATATGCTTGAGCATGAATGGATAAATCATCATATACAACTAAAGCTCTGTAACCATTGTTTCTAAACCACTCACCAACAGCACAACCAGCATATGGAGCTAAATATTGTAAAGCAGCTAAATCATCAGCACTAGTAAAAACAACTACAGTATAATCCATTGCACCCTTTACTTGTAAAACTCTTTTAATTCTAGCCATTTCTGAACGACGACCTCCTACAACAACATAAACACAAGGTAAAAATAAACCTTGTCTTTGTGTAACTAAAGCTTTCTCAACGGATCTCCAGAAATGTGTATTTTTTGTTTTTTGGTTTAAAATAACAGTAATAACTAAAGTAGTCTTACCACTACCTAAATCACCAATAACTAACTCCCTTTGACCTGCACCTATTGGTAACATAGCATCAACTGCATTAATACCAGTATGTAATTGACGTCTAACAGGTTCCCTTGCGATAATACCTGGGGCATCAGTTTCAACTTTAACACTTTTTATGTTTAACATTTCTTGTAAGGAATATTCTTTGGTGTCTAAATCTCCTTTATTTAAACAATATCCTAGAGGATTTACAACTCTACCAATTAAACCAAAACCACCTTTTGTTTCAACTGGCTTATTAGTTTTCCAAATACCATCACCTGCCCTAATTTCTTTTTCACTACCATAAATCAAAGCAATTTTAGTGATTTTACCTTCAATATTTAAAACCATTCCTAATAAATCAGATTTCTGGTGCTTAATAGTAACGACTTCACCAATAAAAACACGATCTAATCCTTCTGCAACAATAATAGCATCACATAGGGATTTAACAATACCAATTTTAGTTGATTCTTTAATAAAATCCATATTTTAATAAATATACATTTATGAATACAATAAAAACACCCACAAGTAAAAATAACTCTATTAAAAATTTAAGCTATCTTATCTTTTTGAAACCAATCCCATGGAGATAATGTATCGAACTGTCTGTATTCTTGAATTAAAGAAATTGGTTGATGCACTACACTATCTACTCGACTGTTGTAATATAACTCGGTAAACCCAGAAAGAGGAAAATCTTTTCTTAAAGGATGACCTAAAAAACCATAATCAGTTAAAATACGACGTAAATCACTATTCCCCTCAAAATGAATTCCATACAAATCCCAAACTTCTCTCTCATACCAAGAAGCACTAGGATGTAAATCAACAATAGAATTTAACTTATTTAACTCATTTGTCCAAACACTAACAAAAAAACGATAATTAAAAGCCAAAGATAATAAATTATATACTACATTAAATCTGTCTAATTTAGATGGAAAATCTATTGCTGCAATATCAGATAAAGATTTAGCCTGTATATTTAAATCCAAAAACAAAAAAACAATTAAACGTTTTAAATCTTCTTTATCCGCAAGGATATAAATATGAAACGAAGTATTTATGGAACTATGATTGAATAAATGAGCAGAAGTAATAAATGACGGTATACTTGATTGTAAATATCTAATAGAATCCAACATATTTAAGTGATAAACCATTTGTATAGACACTACTTATAAATAAAAGATTAATTTCTATGAGTTCGGGAAGTTATCATAGAATAAAAGAAATAAAATAGAAACAAACATCTATAATAATAAAATAAAAATTTATTCCAGCCGCACGTTCCCGTACGGCTACCTTGTTACGACTTAACTTCAATAATTAACACTGCGTTGCAACATACTAGATATACTATAATAGTAAAAAAACAATATAAACACTGCAATTATAACTATTATAGTATATTTATATGAAACTAATAACAGCACTAACTCTCAGAGCTTGACGGGCGGTGTGTACAAGGTTAGGGTACAAATTCACCGTAGCGTTCTTATCTACGATTACTAGCGATTCCGTCTTCAATTTCTCGAGTTTCAGAGAAATATCCGAACCAAGACAACGTTTAAAGATTTACTCAGTTTCACAACTTTGTTACTTTTTGTTATTGCCTTTGTAGCACATGTATAGCCCAATCCATAAAGGTCATAATGACTTGACGTAGTCCCCACCTTCCTTCTACATTACGTAGACCGTTTTTTTAGTAAAAAACATACAAAAAGTAATAACTAAAAATAGGGGTTGCGCCCGTTGGTGGGAGTTAACCTAACGTTTTGCAACACGGGCTTACGACAGCCATGCAACACCTGTATTGAAAATATAAAAAAAATAATAAATCTTTATCAGATTTATAATATATTCCAAAAGGAATTCATATAAAATACTAAAATATTAAATTTTCATATGACAAGAATTGGTAAGGTTTCTCGCGTTGTATCGAATTAAATCACATGCTCCACCGCTTGTAACTAACCTCCGTCAATTTCTTTAGGTTTTAATCTTGCGATCGTAGTTCCCAGGCGGAGTGT
>VFQN01000703.1_pt1 | contig 60475 bp, 47 predicted proteins | sample 3512371 | NCBI WGS metagenome assembly VFQN01 (sample SAMN10412370, study PRJNA504923) | tailings metagenome | isolation source: Replicate 2 from Balatoc abandoned mine | place: Philippines: Itogon, Benguet | collected 2017-08-28 | reverse complement strand
CAACTGGGACACGTTCCTGCAGACGGCGGTTGCGGACGATGAAGTCTACACGGAAGAAGTCGACGGCAAGTTCTGGACGTTCCATTATCCCGTGGTGGATGACGCGGGCAACGACACCGACTGCTTCATCTCGTTCTCGACCACACGGCCGGAGACGATGCTGGGCGATACCGCCGTGTGCGTGCATCCTACCGATGAGCGCTATCTCGATCTGATCGGCAAAAAAGTCCGCATCCCGCTGAATGATCGGCTGATTCCGATCATCGCCGATGCGCTACTGGCGGATAAGGAACTCGGTACCGGTTGCGTGAAAGTCACGCCGGCGCATGACCCCAATGACTATGCCTGCTGGACCCGCAACAAAGAGAAGATGGGCGAACCCATCAACCTGCTGAATCCCGACGGCACGTTCAATGAGAACGCCGGACGTTTCGCAGGAATGGATCGGCTCGTCGTGCGCGAAGCCGTGACGGTGGCGATGGCGGAAGCCGGTTGCTTTGAAAAGGTCGATGATCGTCCGATCCCCCTGAAATTCAGCGACCGCAGCAAGACGGCGATCGAGCCGTATCTGTCCGACCAGTGGTTCGTGAAGATGGACGACCTGGCGACGAAAGCCATCGACGCGGTCAAGAATCGCGACGTGGAATTCTTCCCGGAACGCTACGCGAACACCTATCTCGACTGGCTCGAAGAAAAACGCGACTGGTGCATCAGTCGGCAGTTGTGGTGGGGGCACCGCATTCCTGTCTGGAAACTGCCGATTGGTCAAGACCCCAACATGACCGACGAGTTAGAGGACCAGATCAATCGGATCTTTGGCCGCGATTCGTTTTTCATGGCGACTTTCAACGACGCCCTCGAAGCTCGTGGTGGAGGCGGCTGTGATGACAACATCGCCTTTGAACTGGCTTATAACGACCATACGGGCGATTGGTCCGCACTGGTTTGCATTGGTCCCGATCAACCCGAAGTTGAGGCTGCGTTCAAAGCGGAGTTCGGGGACGTGCAAGATCCGGATGTCCTCGACACCTGGTTCTCGTCGGCGCTGTGGCCGCATGCGACGCTGGGATGGCCGGATCTGAAGCACAATCCGCCGCTGGCGGGTGAGAGCGCCCAGGGATTGCCATCTCCGGGCTTCAATCCTGACTCGAATGCCGTGCTGGACTACTTCTATCCTGGCAGCGTGCTCGTCACCTCGCGCGACATCATTACGCTGTGGGTCGCGCGGATGGTGCTGACCGGCCTGTACAACATGGGCGATGTGCCGTTCCGGCATGTGCATGTGCATCCAAAAATCCTGGACGGCTTCGGACAGGGGATGTCGAAGTCGAAGGGGAACGGCGTCGATCCGCTGGATCTGATCGCGCGGTATGGGGCCGACGGGTTGCGGTTTACCATCGCCTCGTTCGCCGGGGAATCGCAGGACGTGCGGTTGCCGATCAGCTATGCCTGTCCGCATTGCGACGGCCTGATTCCGCAGACGCTGGAGCATCAGAAGGCGAAGCCGAAGGACGGCAAGAAGCCGCGGGTGAAGTGCCCTAAATGTAAGAAAGATTCGCAGTACACCAGCGCCAATTACGACGCCGATCCGGGCGAACCTGTGGCGTCGATGGTCAGCGAACGGTTTGAGTATGGTCGCAACTTCTGTAACAAGCTGTGGAATGCCTGCCGGTTCGCGATGCTGAATCTGGAAGGCTACACGCCGGGGCCGGTGAATGAAGCGGATCTGACGCTGGAAGACCGCTGGATTCTGAGCCGGCTGGCGACGATCACCGCGGAAGTCACGCAACTGCTCGACAAGTACCAGTTCGATCAGGCAACCCGCGCTGTGCGCGAATTCGTGTGGAACGAGTTCTGCGACTGGTATCTGGAGATGATCAAGCCGCGACTGCGTGTGGAGAAAAATGAAGACGGCAGTCCCGCGGCAGCTGTTCCAGGACTGCAACGCGCCCAGTGTCAACGGGTGCTCGTGACGGTGGTCGACACCATTGTGCGGTTGTTGCACCCGTTCACGCCGTTTATCACGGAAGAACTCTGGCAGCGCCTCAACGAGATCGCTCCGGAACGGCCCGGCGTTGCGTCAGTGGGCAGTGGCGAAGCCGCGGACAGTGGACAGTGGGCAGTGGACAGCGAAGTTGATGCGGTGCTGGGAGCCGACGAAAACCGTCTCAAAGAGTCGGCCTCTGACTCTCAACCCTCAACCCTAAACTCTCAACCCGCGGCGGCGGCGTGCATCATCGCGCCGTGGCCGACGGGACTGGAAATCTTCCGACAACCGGACCTGGAGGTTCGTTTCGCCCGGTTGCAGGAGACGATTACCGCCGTGCGGAATCTGCGGGGTGTGTACAACATCAGCCCGGCGGCGACGGTTGAGGTGTATCTGAAATGTACTGCCGGAATTGCGGCAGACATCGAGCAGGTTCGCAGCCAGTTTGAACTCCTGGCGAAGGCCGCCCTGTCAGCCGTAGGACCGGAAGTGACGCGGCCGGCGGCTTCTGCCAGCTTCACACTGACCGATGCGGAAGGGTATGTGCCGCTGGAGGGTCTGATCGATCGCGAAGCAGAAATCGCGCGGCAGCAGAAGGAAGCCCAGAAGCTGCGCGGCTTCATCGCGGCGAACGAGAAGAAGCTGTCGAACAGCAGTTTTGTGGATAAAGCGCCGCCGGAAGTGGTCGCAGAGGTGCGGGCGACGGTGGTGACCCTGCAGAAACAGGTGGAGAGTGCGGAAGAGGTAATCCGGCAGTTGAGCGGGGAGTGAAGGGGAGGCGCGGGGAATCGCGAAACCGCCAGCGGAGTGGCTGGCGGCGGGGAAGCGATCGTTGTCGGGGCTTGATCGTTGCGGGGTGTATGGAGAATTATTCGTCGGAATGAAAGCGGGAGCCACCGCGCTGGGCGCGGGCTCGGGCCAGTTCTGCTTCGAGACTGGCTTTCTGTTGCTCCAGTTGACGGCCGATCCGTCGGTGGTAAGCCCGGGTGCTCACGAAGTCTGCCAGACCGAGCAGCGCAATCCAGCCTGCCAGGCACATCACCGCGACCCAGAAGAAGACGAACGCGACCGGAGCCCGTCGAAAAAACGGCAGCAAATCGCCCAGCGGAATCAGCACGCCGACGAGGATCAGCATGACGCTGATCTGCAGGCGTCGCCGGGTCTGACGGATTGCGTGGCGGCGGGCGAGTTCATCAGTCTCTGCGACCGGTTCGCGTCGTTGCCAGAAGTACCACGCACTGCCGCCACCGAGCAGCAGCAGAATCGTGCCCATCATCACGGCAGGAATGGAATCGTTCGGAATCACCGGGGAACCTCAAGACCGCTGAAAAAAGCGCCAGCACGCAAACAGGAAGCCCACCCATGGCCATGGGTGGGCTTCCTTGTTCAACGCGGTGACTTGAACAATTTTTACTGCGCACTGTTTTTTACCGCGCAGTGTCCAGTTCCTGAATCCTGATGTTGCGCCAGCGAACTTCCAGCGGTTCCTCGTTCTTGCCGACACCGTGGACCTGCAGGGCGATGAAGCCTTTCGGGGTTACGTCGTCTTTCAGATCAGCTGCCGGGACATCGTTGATAAAAGTCTTGATCGCGTCCCCGCGGCACTCGATGCGGAACTTGTTCCACTCTTCCGGCTTGAACGCCTTACGGGCGGCTTCATTGTCCTTGAGGTCATTCAGCCAGCCGCGACGGCCTTCATCATAGATGCCGCCGCTGTAGGATCGTGCCGAGGGGTCGATCTCAACCTGATACCCATGCACCCGGTTGGCGGCGAACTTGTATTCCTTGCCCTTCACTGCGACGGTGGTCGGCTCGTCATAGCATTGGCTGCGAATCTGCACTCCCGAATTCAGCTTCGGATTCACCTTGAACTCAAGTTCCAGAATGAAGTCGCCGTATTCCTTGTCGGTGCAGAGAAACGAGTTGGGCGTGTTGGGCACGCTGGTGCCGACCACGCATCCCTCCTCAACGCGATAGTTCGCCTTGCCCCCCTTTTGCGTGAAGCCGTTGAGAGTCTTGCCGTCGAACAACGGTTTCCAGTCTTCGGCTGGAGCTGTGATGGCCGTACAGACGGCGAGGCAGAAGGCAGCAGCGGACATGCGGAGATTCATCCAGGTGATTTCCTCAAGAGTAACAGCAAGGCGACCGGTGACCGGAACCTGATGGGCCGTTTCCGGAATCTGGCGGGTAACGAACCCTGGCAGTCGGAACGCAGGGGAAAGGCACGAATGTTGGTCAGACTCTTCCAGCGTAAACCTCATGACCGGCTGTTTCCAGCGTCAACAAAGCCGGGAACAGGACATTGGAAATCTGGAATTGATATCTGCTGGTCGTGATCCGGATGCCGGACTGCCGTCTGTCCCCGCTGGTCGCAAGTTGTTACGATCGATGCAGTTGATGATGCGAGTCCTGCGCAGCTTGTCCGGGAGCAGGTTCCGGGAGGCGGGGAGTCCGGTCAGCGACCCGATCAAGGTTAACCATGATCCTGTCTGTTCCAGCACGGTTTTTCCTGCGGTGCCTGCACCGCTGCGTCACCGCGTGGAACTCTGGCTGGCTGGCGCTCCTGTGGGCGGTGTTGCCTGCTGGCGGCTGGGCTCAGGGAACCGATGCCACCGCTGTGGCGCTGAATCTGGAACAATCACTGACCCAGTTGATTGAACAGACGGAACCGTCCGTGGTCAGTATCGCCCGCATTCGTCGTCCCAACGGGGGCGAGGGGATGGAAGGGCGGCTGCCACAACCAGGTCTGGAACCGATGGGTAACGAACTGCGCGACATCGTGCCCAATCAGTTCGCAGCGGGGATCATTGTCGCGCCGCCGGAAAGCGATGATCGCCTGATCCTGACTGTCTATCATGCGGTCCGCGGCGGGCCGGTTTACGGCGTCGCCGGCAGCGGAGACGGTTCCCGTCTGCAGGTCCATTTCACCACGCGGCATGTCTGCCCGGCGACGATTATCGCAGCAGATCCGCGGAGTGATCTGGCTGTTTTGAAAGTGGATCTGCGCAACACGAATCTCCGGCTTTCTGATTTACGTCCCGTGGCGTGGGACCGGTCACCGGGCGTTCGCAAGGGCCAACTGGTGGTCACGCTGGGCAATCCGTACTGGATCGCCCGCGACGGTTCCCCCAGCGCCGGGTGGGGCATGGTGGCGAATCAGGCCCGCAGACCAGTCGCGCTGTCGGCGCAGGCTGATAAACCCAGGACACTGGATGACCTGGGAGGCCTGATTCATCTGGACACCCGACTGCCACTGGGTTCGAGCGGCGGCGCGGTCGTGAATCTGTCGGGTCAGCTGGTCGGCGTGACCACATCTCTCGCTGCTATTGAGGGTTACGAACGCTCTACCGGATTCGCCTTGCCGATTGATCCTTCCACGCGGTGGATCGTGCAGTCGCTCCTGGCAGGTGAGGAGGTCGAATACGGATTTCTGGGAATCAGCCCGGGAACCACTGCGCGGTTGCCGATTGAAGTGACCACCCAGGCCTCGGCCGCTGTGGCAGAGACAGTTCACGAACGGTCGCCAGCAGCGTTGGCAGGATTGCGTCGCGGCGACGTGATCCTATCGGTGAACGACCAGCCGACGTATGGGAATCTGGACCTGATGCGGCAGGTGACGCTGCATCCGCCGGATGCCGTGGTGGAACTGGAGATTCTGCGCGGGCGGACAGAGACGTTGACTCTTTCCGTAAAACTGGGAAAATGGCCGGTTTTCGATGATGAAGCGATCATCGCAACGCAACGGAAGTGGCCTGTCTGGCGGGGATTGACGGTCGATTATCCCACAGGGCGGGACCGATTTCTGGATACGCCTCCGCGGATTCGACCGGGCGTGCTGGTGCTGGACGTCGAGGCCGGCAGCCGGGCACAAGCGGCACAGCTCGAACCGGGCGTATTTGTCTCGCACGTGAACCGGACGCCGGTGAAGACTCCCGCCGAGTTTTATGCCGCCGTCCGGAACGAAACGGGAGCCGTCTCGCTGCGGGTGATTGATCCGTCGGATATGTCGAAACAGGTGATGATAGCTGAATAGGGTTGAGAGTTGAGGGTTGAGGGTTGAGAGTTAAAAACGGGCGCGAGCAATGTCTGGCCTTTAACTCTCAACCCTCAACCCTCAACTCTCAACCCTCCCCGCACTGGAGGGCGGGTCACTCCCATGAAAACTGATGAACTTCGCGAAAAGTATCTGTCGTTCTTCGAGTCCAAAGGCTGCGTCCGTCGTCCAACGGACGTGCTGGTGCCGAAAGACGACCCGACCGTGCTGTTCACGCCGGCCGGTATGAACCAGTTCAAGAACCAGTTCCTGGGAATTGGTCCGCTGGAGTTCACCAAGGCCACCACCTGCCAGAAGTGTCTGCGCACGGGCGACATCGGCAACGTAGGCGTGACGGCCTACCATCACACCTTCTTCGAGATGCTCGGCAACTTCTCGTTTGGCGACTATTTCAAGCGGGAAGCGATCCACTGGGCCTGGGAATTCCTGACCGACAAGAAGTGGCTGGCGCTGGAGCCCGGCCGGCTGACCGTCACCGTCTATCTGGACGACGACGAAGCGGCCAATATCTGGCACAAGGAAATCGGCCTCAATCTCAACCAGATCACCCGCGAGGACGAATACGAAAACTTCTGGCCGGCCGGTGCCCCCACTGATGGTCCGGACGGTGTCTGCGGTCCCTGCAGCGAGATCTACTATTCCCCGCCCTCGGGCGGCAAGAAGGTGGAAATCTGGAACCTGGTGTTCACGCAGTTCAACCGCGTCGGCGCTCCGCCGGACAACCTGCGACCGCTGCCCAAGAAGAACATCGACACCGGGATGGGGCTGGAACGCACCGCTGCGGTGCTGCAAGGTTTCGAGAGCAATTTCGAGATCGACATCCTGCGGCCGCTGTGCGATGCCGCCGGTGAAATCGTCGGCACGAAGTACGATTTCGCCGGTCCGCAGGGACGCCCGTTGCGCCGCATCGCCGACCATGTCCGTGCCTGCACCTTTGCGATTCACGAAGGCTGCCTGCCGGGTAACGAGAAGGAAAACTACGTCATCCGGCTGCTGCTGCGGCGGGCCTCGATGGAAGCGTTCCGCCTCGGCAAGCAGGAAGCCTGCCTGTATCAGCTCGTCGGCAAGGTCGCCGAGATGATGAAGCAGCCGTATCCGGAACTCGGTCAGACGATCGAAGTCGTCGCCCAGGCGATTCGCCAGGAAGAACAGCAGTTTCTCGGTGTAGTCGACCGCGGCATCCAGCGGTTCCGCAAGATGCTGGACGCTGCCCGCGCGAAGAACCAGGCAGTTTTGTCGGGTGAGGAAGTGTTTGACCTGCACCAGCAGGACGGGTTCCTGGTGGAACTGACGGAATCACTTGCATCTGCGGAAGGTCTCACCATCGACCGTGAGCGGTTCGATGCCTGCATGGACGACCACAAGCAGAAAAGCGGCCGCGGAGCTTTCGCGGAATCGGTGATGTCCGAAGGTCCGCTCGATGCCCTCCGCAAGAACGGCGCGACGAAGTTTCTGGCGTATGACACCACGACTTCCAGCGGCAAGATCGTCGGCCTGATTGCCAACCAGCAACTCGTCGATGCCTTCGACCGGGCCGGTGCGGACATGCCGCTGGGTGTGGTCCTCGACGCCACTCCGTTTTATGGGGAATCCGGCGGGCAGGTCGGCGATACCGGCCGACTGTATGCCGACGGTGTCGAATTCACCGTCACCGACTGTCAGAAGAACGGCGACCTGATCGTCCATATCGGACACCTCGTCTCTGGAAAACTGCAGGTTGGCGCGACGCTGACGGCCGAAGTGGATACGACTCGCCGCGAAGGCATTCGTCGGGCGCACTCGGCCACGCACCTGTTGCATCATGCCTTGCGCACCGTCCTTGGCGACAACGCCACGCAGCGCGGCTCCAAGGTCGAGCAGGATCAGTTGCGGTTCGACTTCGCCCATCCCAAGGCCGTCTCCGACGAGGAACTGCTGCAGATCGAGGACGACATCAACGCCCATATCGCCGCCGGCTCCCCGATTGAAACAAAGGTGATGGCCATCGGCGAAGCGAAAAAACTGGGCGCGATGGCCCTGTTCGGCGAGAAGTATCCGGACAACGTCCGCGTGGTGACGATGGGCGATTTCAGCCGCGAATTCTGCGGCGGCACGCATCTCACGAACACCGGGCAAGTGGGCCTGTGCCGGATCGTCCGGGAAGAACTGATCGCCGCCGGCATCCGCCGCGTCACCTGTCTGACCGGGCCGAAAGCCTTGCAGCGGATTCGCGAAACGGAAGCTGTGGTCGAGGAACTGTCCGGTCTGCTGAAAGCCTCGCAGCCGGAAGAACTGCCGCGGAAACTGAAACTGCTGCAGGACGAACTGCGGCAGGCGAAGCAGGAATTGTCGAAGTACACCGCCCAGTCTCTGGCCACGACGGCGGGCGAATTGCTGGCGGCGGCAGAGACCATCGGCGACACAAAACTGGTGGTTCACAAGGTGACGGAGTGCGGTCGCGAACAGCTCAAGGAGTTCGTGGATCGCGTGCGTGAGAAGGCAAAGTCGTTCGCGGTGCTGTTCGGCCTCGTCACCGACGATGGCAAGGTGGCGTTTATTGCGGCAGTCAGTAATGACCTGCTGCCGCAGGGCATCAGTGCTTCCGACGCCGTGAAGGCGGCTGCAAAGGTTGCCGGCGGCGGTGGCGGCGGTCGTCGTGAACTCGCCGAAGCAGGCGGCAAGATTCCCGAAAAACTCGAGGAAGCGTTGGCAGCCGGCGCCGAATTCCTGCGCGGGAAACTCGGTTCCTGAGGTCACGAGCGGTTTCAACGCTCAGCGCTGGTTATCACGAGAGCCGGGGGAATTCCATCTGGAAGTCCCCCGGTTTTCTTGTTGAACCGGTATCACGAACGCAACAAGGGTGGCATGGTCAGCAGCGCAGCGGATGGCCATGTGAGTGCTTCACGACGTGTTCGATCAGGTCGTGAGTCCCGTGAAGCGATCGTCGGGGCCATCCGCTGCGCTTCTGACCCCGGCACCCATTACTCGCCGATCTGTATTCGTCAGGCAAGCCATTACTGACCAGCCTTCGCCGTGTCTTTCGAGTCCGGCACCCGTCGCACCGGCTGAATCCAGGCGGACTCAAAGTCGCCGGGTTCCGAGGGGTTCGGGTGCATCCGTGACGACGTGATTCGGGCGCGTACGTACAATTCGTCGCCGCGGAAGTGCCAGGCGACTTTCGGGCCTTCGACCCGTCCCATCACCTGGCCGACGTCTTTGGAATAGATGCGGGTCGCGCGGACTTCATTCCCCTTGTCATCAAGGACCGGTTGGCTGGTGGCATCAAAGCCCTCGCGCGTTCCGATGAATTCCGTGACGTAGGTGACGCCGGGTTCCTCGTGAATGGCGATTTCAATGCCCTGGGGACCGGAGGCGATCCGGTCGAGTGCGACTCCGTTGGACGCATAAAACTGGCCGGCTTCCAGAGCATTGATCAATGCTTCCGGGGTCAGTTCCCGGGCCAGCACCATCACCCAGGCCCGACCGGGTTCGCTCGCGCGGCTGGGAATATTGTGATAGTTGTGTCCGTCGTCCGTGGCCAGACCGTACATCAGCGGCAGGCCAAACTCCGTGATTCGCCGGGTCAGGATGATGTCCCAGATTCGCTCCGTGGAGACATGGACGTGGTCGCCATGATTGTGGACCCCGGGATGCCCGTTATAGACCTCGAAAAAGTTTTCGCCTTCCACAGCCATCAGGTCTTCTGCGGTGACTCCGTAATGAAAATTGGGGTGATTGAGATGCACGAACATCGGCTGGCCCGTGCGTTCCCGCTGGGCGATGACAGCATTGACGTTGTTCTGCATCACCTCATGCACGCTGTTGCCGCCCTGGGGCGGGATCAGCGTCCGGACGTTGTGCACATTCATGTGGATCGGCGACTTCTCGAACCGGTCGGAGATTTCCTCGCCCTGGACCAGCAGGAACTCGCCGGGAATGCCGACCAGTTCCGTGACTTCGTCAAACCGCTTGAGGCGGACTTCGGTTACACCGTCTTTCATGCGCGTCTCGACCTTGTCGCCCCAGAGTTTCTGCAGCTTCTCGAAGGAAACCCGACCACCCTTGAGCTTGTCGACGTTCACCCAGCGTTCCGACTGCGCCAGCGTGTTGTGATCGCTGAAGACCAGAAAGTCGTAGTCATGCTCGCGATACCACAGCCCGATGTTCTCCAGGAAGTCGTCGCCGTCGCTCCAGTGCGAATGCGTGTGCATATTCCCGCGGAACCACTTCAGCTCCCCGTCAGCCTGCAGTTCGGCCATCGCAGGTTGCGAGGAGGTCAGCCAGAACGGCGCTGCAACGAGTCCCAGCAGGCCTAGTCCCAGAATCAGGCGTTTCATCAGCGATCTCACGATTCTTGCGGGTGGGCAGACAGCACGGCGGACCAGCTGCGATCCAGGGGCGGCTGGTCCGCGTTATCGTGTCAGATCCGGAAACGACTGTCGACCGTCTCGAAGGCAACTTTACCGGTTGTTCACAGTGTGTCGCCGGTCACCCGGCGCTTATAATCAGACCGGTTCAAGAACCTGCTTCCCGCAAGTGCTGGCCGGAGTCGCCGGCAATGCCCCTTCCGAAACGGACAATCTCGCGTGACCGCCCTGGCTTATTCGCTGCTCACACCACCGCAGATTGTGTTCGGCTGGGGACAGAGATCCCAACTCGGAAAACTGGCCGCCACGCTCGGCAGTCGTGTGTTTCTCATCGCCGGGTCGAGATCACTGACTGTAGCCGGCGTGATCTCTGAACTGGAAAGGTCGCTGCAATCTGCGGGGCTCCAGGTGGTGACGCTGACTGCTGCCGGTCGGGAGCCGGAGGTCGCTGATGTTGACCAGCTGACGCAATCGCTGCTGGCGCATGATCCCGGTGTCGGAGACTGCATGGTGGCCGTCGGCGGCGGATCGACCATCGATCTGGCCAAGGCCGTGTCGGCGATGGCCACGAATCGCCATGGAACCACGGTCTGCGATTTTCTCGAAGGTGTCGGCAAGGGGCTGACGATCACTGCCGATCCACTGCCGCTACTCGCCATGCCGACTACCGCGGGCACCGGGTCCGAGGCGACGAAGAACGCGGTCATCTCTTCGTATGATCCGCTGTTCAAGAAGAGTCTGCGTTCGGACCGGATGGTGCCGCGGATTGTCCTCATCGATCCGGAACTGACCGTCAGTGTGCCGCCGCTGACGACCGCTTACACCGGCATGGATGCGATCACACAACTGCTGGAAAGTGCGATCTCGCGACGATCCGCTCCGATTCCGCTGGCGCTGTGCCGCGAGGGACTGCAACGCGCCTTGCCGGCGATCGTCACGGCCTGCCGCGAGGGGACGAACCGGGCAGCGCGGGAGGCCATGAGTCATGCCGCGCTGCTGTCCGGGATCGCGCTGGCGAACTCCGGGCTCGGTCTGGCCCACGGTGTGGCTGCTGCCCTGGGCGTGCATGCCCGGGTGCCACATGGGCTGGCCTGCGCCGTGATGCTCGTTCCGGCACTGCAGTTCAATCGCGATGTCAGCCTGAGTACGCTGGGAGACCTGGGGCGCTCGTTATTACAACTGCCGGATGCCTCCGATGATCTCGCAGCAGATGCCCTGATCCGGCAGATCGATACCCTGTGCGATCAGGTGCAGATTCCACGGCGACTGCGGGACATCGGTGTGAGTCGCGAACAGATTCCGGCGCTGGTGACGGCATCGCACGGGAACAGCCTGAACGGTAACCCGCGCGACGTCTCCGACCCCGAATTACAAACCCTGCTGGAGATGCTCTGGTGATTCTCGCCGCTGGATTGACCCCTGCCTGGCAACAGATTCTGGAGTTCGCAGCCCTGCACGCGGGTGAGGTGAACCGTGCGGAAGCTGCGACCGGTTGTGCCTCGGGCAAGGTGCTGAACGTCGGCTCGGCCGTGCATCATCTGGGAGTCCTGTCGCACACGCTCTCGCCGGTCGGAGGGTTCACGGGCCAGCAGATTCAGGCCGATTTCGCGCAACTGGGAATCCCTGCCACCTGGATTCCCGCTGCCGCCGCGACCCGGGTGTGTACCACGCTACTGGACCGGACCACCTGCAGGACAACCGAACTGGTGGAGAACTCGGCCGCGCTGTCCGGAGAAGAACTGCAAAACTATTTTGACGCGTTTCAGGAACTGGCTGTCGACGTGGACATGGTCGTCCTCAGCGGTTCGCTGCCGCACAACACGCCCGCAGATTTCTATGCCGATCTGGTCGAGGTCGTTCCCGGCCGGGTGTTGCTGGATGCCCGCGGTCCCGAACTGCTGGCCTGCTTGCCGGCGAAACCGTGGCTGGTCAAACCGAACCGTGAGGAACTGTCGCGCACGCTCGATCGTTCATTGAACCGGAAGGATGACCTGATCGCTGCCATGCGGGAACTCCAGGTGGCAGGCGCGCGGCATGTGATTGTCAGCGATGGTTCCGCGGGCCTGTATGCCGCAGATGCCCACGGCGTGGAACATTACCCGGTGGTCCCGGTAACAACGATCAACCCGATCGGCTGCGGCGACAGCCTGGCAGCCGGAATTGCCGTCGCCGCGGTCGAAGGGCGGAACTGGCACGATGCCGTCGAGTTCGGGATCGCAGCAGCTACCGAAAACGCAACTCGCCTCCTGCCTGCCCGGTTCACCCGGGCCGCGGTTGACGCCCGTCTGGCAGGAGTTGCCTGAGACGGTTAATTCACGAACCCGAATTGCCAGCGAGGGAACGGGCAGAGCCGTCTTGCCGGCGGGCAGAATTGTCGACCTCGTCCCATCGTCGCGATAAATCAAAACCGGGAAGCAACTTCCGGTCAGTGCTTGCAAAATTCCGGGGCATTCCGGCCGGGAAAGTTCCTCGCCTCTCGATCGCCTGTCAGCAAACCGGGGTAGCCGGGCGACCGGAATTCGTCCTACAATCGGCTGCGGAAATCTCTGCACCCTTGAGTCGCCCGGCGCTCGCGAGACCCGGGGAATTCAAGTGGTGTGGTTCAGACAGCCATAGTGACGGACGCTGCAGATTCGCCGGCTTTGGCTCGCGAGTCGTGATCAACGATGAATGACCCGCAGGCGAGTGTTGATGTTCCCCGGAATGCCGGTCATCCCGGACCGTCCGACCGGCGCAGCGTATTGCGTTCGCTGATGGAATCCACAATCTGCCTGTTGCTGGCAGTGCTGTTGTTCCGCACCTTCGCTGCCGAAGGGTACATGATTTCCACGGGGTCGATGGCTCCACACCTGCTCGGATTTCACAAGCGCGTGGAGTGCCCGACCTGCCATTTCACCTTCCCGTTCGGAGTGGCCTACGACACCGATGAGGCCGATGTCTCCGCGGCGGAAATTGATCAGTCGCGAACCCATGCGGTCTGCCCGAACTGTGGACAGCGGGGGATCAATCTCACGCAGGTTCCCCGCAATCACGGCGACCAGTTGCTGGTTTTCAAGCCGGCTTTCGGCTTCCGTCCGCCGCAGCGGTGGGAAGTTGTGGTGTTCCGCAACCCGGGCAATCCGCGGGAAGCCTACGTGAAGCGGGCTGTCGGCCTGCCGGGCGAACGGATTCAGATTATCGACGGCGACGTGTATGCCGACGGGCGACTGTGTCGCAAGAATCTGGAAACCCAGCGACATTTGCGTGTGCCGGTCTACAGTCATCATCATCAACCGCAGGACGAGGAGGAAACTCGCCCCCGCTGGTCGCCGATCGCAGCCAGTCCTGTTGGCAGCGAAGCGTGGACCGCCACCGGAGAAGCGTTTGAGCGCCGCAACTCTCCCGGTCAGGACTGGGCCTGGGTGGAGTATGCGAGTTGGGTCCGTTACCGGGGACATCACGAAACCGCTGTGCCGCTGGAAGAGTGGCCGGAGGACATCGATCCGACGGTGATCCCTCCGGCCGGCCTGAAATATGATGCACGGTCCAGGCAACTGAGCTGCATCGGCGCCTTGCCAGCCAGCGTGCGGGACAAGCTGCTGGCTCATCCGGCCCCGGAAGACTTTCATGCCGCAATCACCCGATTGTATGAGGAGTCGCACGTCGCGCCGGTTTCGGACGAATACGGGTACAATCCGCATGACGGCACCATCGTGCCGGTGCCGATGCGCGACGTCATGGTGTCGCTGCAACTGGAACATGCCGACGGCGAGGGCGAGTTTGCGATCGAGATGACCGACGGCAACGCCAATTTCACCTGTGTCTTCGATCTCAAACGCCGGGCGGTGCGGTTGTATGCCGCCAATCACGAGGACGCTGTGGCGGAAGGGGGGCTGTCCCCGGAATTCGGCCGCTCCCCTGCCACCGTCGAAATGTCATTGTTCGATCAGCAGGTCTGCGTGGCAGTGGACGGTCACGAACTGCTGACGCCGTGGGTTTTTTCCACTCCCCAGAACACGCCGCACCCGCGATTCCCGGTCCGGTTTGGAGCCCAGGGACTGGACGTTCGTGTTGCGGAACTCATCGTTTATCGAGACGTCTACTACACCGGAACCCGCAGCCGGAACGCGATCCAGAATCCGTACCAGTTGGGGGAACATCAACTGTTTGTGCTGGGCGATAACAGTCCGGTATCCCACGACAGCCGGCGCTGGAACAACGGAGCCGTTGATACCAGCCTGCTGATCGGCAAGCCGTTTATTGTGCACTTGCCATCACGCCCGGGCCGGTTGCGTCTGGGAGCTTACGAAACCCAGCTCCGGTTGCCGGATTTCGAGCGCATCCAGCGGATTCAGTAGGGTTAAAGGTTGAGGGTTAAAGGCCAGGGGACAGAGGGGCGTCGCCTGTTCCTGCTCTGTCCCCTGGCCTTTAACCCTTAGCCTTCAGCACTGTGAGGCACATCCTGGACTCTGCGATAGTCCGCATTCCGGGATCAACAGCCACGGCTCAGGCGAAGTAGGCGATCGCGTTGGCAAATAGTTTCAGACCCGCGCCATCACCCTTGAGACCGCGGCGGGTCCATTGGGGGTGCTGCGTGGCGAACAGAAACCGCTCGGGGTGCGGCATCAGGCCGAGGACGCGGCCCGTGGCATCGCTCAGGCCGGCGATGTCGTCAACGGCACCGTTGGGATTGGCCTCCCAGTCCGGCCCCGCAGCGCCGTCCTCATTTTCCCAAGGGATATAGCTCAGTGCGATCTGCCCGTTCTGTTGCCAGGCATTGACGACCGAGGCGTCCCGGGCGACCAGGCGGCCTTCGGCATGCGCGATCGGCAGATCCAGGGACTCGATTCCCTTCAGGAACACGTTCTGCGGAGCAGAGACTTTCAGTCGCACCCAGCGGGCCGTGTATTTGCCGTTTTCATTCCAGGTGAGCGTGGCAGACGTGTGCGTCTGGTTTCCCCAGTTCCGGGCTCCATCCGGCAGAACACCGGCCTTCAACAGGGTCTGAAAACCGTTGCAGATCCCCAGCGTCAGGGTATCCCGTTGCAGGAATTCGCCCAGCGCGGTTTGCAGGTGCGACTTCAGATGACTGGCGAACACCACGCCCGCGCCGATGTCGTCCCCGTAACTGAATCCGCCGGGAACGCAGAGAATCTGGTAGTCCCGCAGCAGATCCGGCTGCTCCAGCAGGCGGAACAGATGCAGGGTTTCCACGGTTCCGCCACAGTGCGAGAAGGCGAATGCGGTTTCTTCGTCGCAATTGGTACCGGGAGCACGCAGAACACAAACGCGAGGACTGACCATGTGAGCAGGAATCTTTCGGGACAACAGGCGACGTCAGAACGCACCGAAGTATATCTGGCAGGTCACCGGCATACCAGCGCCTGCCGGATGCGGCTTCAGCCCTGTGGCTTCGGTGCAGCTTGTGTGGGAACCGGGATTGTCCGGATGTATTGTGTCTGTGAACGGACTGGTCTACGACTCACTGGCGGTCGGCCATCTCTGCTCTGCCGGAGCCCGGCTGCTGGTTACCTGGACGGCGGCGCTTCCAGCGTGATCAGGGTGTCGTCATTGTAGCGGCTGCCGGCATCGTTCTGCTGATTAGGTCCGAGAGTGCCGAACAGAATCACCTGGTCGGAGCGGCGTTCATAAATCAGCGGCTTTTCCGAGAAGGCATCTACGGGTACGGACGGCAGGAACTTCGGAGCAAGGTCCGCAAGTTGTTCGGGATACTTGCCCAGATCTGTCCGGGCGACCCACAGCGCCAGGGCCACGTGCAGGACGTCACGACGGGATTGCTGGCGGTCGTCGCTATGGCGTCGCTGATAGCAGTTCGGCTTGAGCGACATGGCCATCGTTTCCCCAATCCAGAGGCTGGCGGCTTTCGCGTCCTTTCGCAGTTCTTCCGGGAACTGACGCGACAGCTCTTCGTCCTTCTCGCGCCACTTCGCTTCCGCAGTATCGAGTTCTGCAAACTTCTTCAGCTGCTCGGCGTGACTTTCGATTTTCAGGGCAGCCACGAACTCGTCAAAAATGGCATCTGCCCGCTGTTGAGCGACCTCCCACTGGACGTCCTTGAGGTTGATGTCGTCGGTCCGATCGGCATCGTCGTTCTCCGGCAGTTCAAAGAAACCTGCGACCGACTCCGGATCGGACTTCAGGAAGTCGAGTTCCTGATGCACGATCGCCCGTTCTCCCCAATCCACGGAACGGGGCGAACGCGGCATTGCGGGAAGTTCGCGAAGCGCTGTCAGGTGATCACGGGCACCAGGACCGGACCAGAGCCCGGCTTGCAGGGCATTCAGCGTGGCATGGCAGGCGAAGGCGTCCATCACCTGAGCCTTGGCGACCGAGACGTCAAACGGCGACCCGGTGGCCAGCAGATTCGACCAGCGGTGAATCGCCATCAAATCGGCAGACGCTGCTGCAAAATTCCCGCCCGCCAGTGATTGCATCGCCCGGACTGCCAGCAGGCGGGCCGGAAACATCAGCTGTTTTTCAATCGCCAGGGACGCTGACAACAGCCGCGGCGGTTCCTCTTCGCACAGTAACGGCGCGTAGTAGACCGGCAGGCTGGCAGCGTCCCGGAACAGATCCAGGGCCTGCTGATTGGCCGCGAGATATCCGGAGATGCGCGGATACAGGTCCGCTGTCCACGGTCCTGCGGAAGCCTGTTGCAACTCGAACCGCAGCTCACCGGTTTCCTGATCCAGTTCCGGTTCCTTGAGCTGCCGAACCTGGATCGAATAATCCCACGGATAGAGCAGTCGCGGGCCGGATTCCGGCAACGACTCGATTCCAAGCATCACGAAATTGTCGGCCTGCAGCTTTGGCGGCAGGATCTGCGGGCCCAGCACCTGAACGACAAATACCGCCGCGTTTTGCGCCGGCGACACGTCTTTCATCAACCGCGCATTGACCGAATGCAAAACTCCGGTGATCTGTTCCGGAATTTCCGGCGTCTGCACCTTCAGACCTGCGGGGAGATCAACCAGCCTGTCCGCGGCTGTACAGACCCGTGAAGCCGACAGGATCAGGGAGCACATTGCCAGGGTCGCCAACAGCGACCTGTGGAGAATCCGGCTCATCGATCGGTCCTTGTGTCCCGGCGACCGGCCGACGGAGATCGTCGCCGCGTCCTGATGCTCCAGCGTCGGGCATTCCGCGGAGAAACTCAAGGCTGGCCGCGGAATGTGGCACCCGGGAGCTGCCGTTGCTGCTGGTGGCCGGGTTATTCCGTCATCGAAATGTCGAAGGTTTGCGCCCCTTCGCGGATGGTGATCGCCAGTCCCGAATTGTCCGCATTGCGATATTTCAACGGAATGTTTTCCATCGCCTTGAGTTCCTCGCTGCCAGGACTGCTGGCCGTCGCAGGAATCACCACCAGCGGAGGGGTGACGGCAATCCGGTAATCGCCGGTGGGCAGACCGCCGGCGGCGGTTGTTGCTCGATAGGAGCCGTCGCTCTCGATGTTGGCTTCACAGGGGGGCGTATCGCCGCTGGAGATGAAGCGGACGGTGCCTTCCGTTACCGGTTCCCCCTTGAAGGTCACCTTGCCGGTGACGATGCCGGACGGAGTCGAGGAACCCGACGAGCAACCAGCCACCAGGAGAGTCATGCTACACAGGACAGAAGCCGCGAGGAGTTTCATGAGAGTCGAACTTGCAATCAGCGGTGGGAAGAACTGGAGATTTTCAGGAAGGCCATGACGCGCGGAGAGAGACATCGCCTGGACACTTCACTTTCGCGCAGTGGTCTGGTGCTGCCGACGGCCGTCTAGAACTCGCCCATGACGTTGCCGTCGTCCTTGTTGGCCAGATTCCGGACGGTTTGCATCTGGATGTTTTCGGACAGGAATCGTACCGAGCCGTCGGCCAGCAGGATGTTCACTCCGCCAGAGTGGGGCGAAATCAGCGGCGTGTTGCAGTTTTGTGCGGAGGAGACCGGCGTTCCCGAACCTGCGGTCGCGGAGACAACGGTTTTGGCGTTGATGGGCACCTGATGATGGATCGTTGTCAGGTTCATGCAGCGAAAGGCCACGCTGCCTCCGGGAGATCCGTTGATCAGACCATAGGTTCCGTCGCCGTTCACGTCCGCGGGCGTCGACTGGTTTCCGAGCCAGATCGAGTCGCCGGTCCGCACGTCAACGCGAGTGCCTGCGCTATCTTTGGAGTAGTCTGACTGCTCGCCGAGGATCATCGTGTTCGTCGTGCCGTCGGTCACATCGCGCATCCGTGAATTGGAGTTGTGGTACAGCAACCCTCCTTTGGAAACCGGTCCGCGAGAGGCAGTCTGGTCGGTCGTGCGATGATCGTTGGCGCCGCGAATCCCGATGTAAGAGCCAAGCTGGGCGTTGAGGGGGCCTGCCGGCGGAGCTGAACTTTTCATCTCCGGCAGTGGACTCGATGGACACATATTGGCAGGAATACGGGTGCCGTTCAGCGCCTGCCAGTTGACCGTAGATCCATACAGATAAAACGTGCTGCCGGAGGCATTGAAGTTCAGCTGGTTATAAACCGGGGCGAGTTCAAGGAACGGCAGAATGTGAGCCCAGAAAGTGCTGTAATGCGTTTCCTGGACACGCACCACGCTGCCGGGCGGAAACATGTTGTGGGTGTCGTGATAATTGTGAAAGGCGAGACCCAGCTGCTTGAGATTATTACGGCACTGGGTGCGGCGAGCCGCTTCCCGGGCCTGCTGGACTGCCGGGAGCAACAGGGCAATCAGGATCGCGATGATCGCAATCACCACCAGCAGTTCGATCAGCGTAAAACCAGTCCTGGTTGGGCCTGAGGCGGGTACGGAAGCAGGACTGGTGGCGTGTGGTTCTGCAGGGCGCAGCACGGATTTGAGCACGCTGGGCATCGGATACTCCGGAGCAAGATGCGGTTATCTGGCCGGGCATGCCACTTGAGTCTGCGGCAGCTTCCGCAGGCATGTTGGGCAGGACAGTCATTGCCAGGCAGGCGGGGGGTGAGGCGAGGTTAAACAGGCAGGTTTTCGAGCAGCTGATTGCAGAATACGTCAACGGCCATCAGGAGGCAACTGTTTGCCGGGGTGTGTGTACGTGTGTCAGGTTGTTAGTTGCCTGGTGAAACACGACCCCGGGAGGCGCGATAGCCATACTCCGTGGCGAACCAGTTGGCGAACTGTTCGCGTTGCCGGGCGTTTGTGTTGCGGACGTCAATGACGTGGCCGATTTCATGAATCAGCACGTTATTCAGGTAGAAGTCGCGCAGGGTTTCTGCGGTCCAGGTGAGGTGCCATTCATTTCCGGCATTGGTCCAGATGCCGCCGAACATCCGGGCCTCGATCTGTTGCTGGGGCGTTGGCGGTCGGAGGTAGCGTTCGACGAGCGATTCCTCAATCGGATACAGGTACACGTTCGGGCCCCATTGCATGCCGTAACGCGGGAAGAGTGCCCGTTTCCGGGTCATCTGGCTGAGTTGCACTACTTCCACGGCCCCGGCGAATTCGGGAGGCAGTTCGAGCAGCCGCGCCCGGATGTCACTCAGGGTCACCGCATGGGCATAGCCCGCGCCGGCAGGTTGAGCCACCAGATGAGCGGTTTCCCGATCCAGCGGTTCGTGCCAGGTTTCCGGAGCAGAGAAGTAAGAGGACCGGTCTTTGGCGATGCCACGCTGGCGGTAAGCCGCGGCAGGACGACCGCTGCGACGACGGTGGCCTGCAAGGACGGCGGGCAGGGCGCGATGATGTTGATGGCGGGGCGAAAGCATGGCAGCTCGGTTGCGGCAATGCCGGGGCAAGACTTCAGGACGCTCAATCAGACAGTGGCTGTCCGTCCGTCAGGACACGTTTTGCCGGTCCTGAGTTCGACGAACAGGATCCTCCCTGAGACCGCCTGAACCACAACCCTATCGTACGGGGGGCTACAAACAGGTGGCAAGTGTACACTCTAAGTCGCTGGCTGCCGGAAGGTTACGTGGAGAGTTCCGCTGGACTCCCACTGGAGAGCCTCGGCAGCCCGCCAGGAAATGGAAGGCCGTCTGACGTCGTAACCTCGGTCAAGACGCGAAGATAGGCAGAATCTACCGGAGCGGGTCAGCCGAATGCATACTCCAGATCCCGGGCCGTTGTGTACATCAAAAAATGTAACTCACTGGCTGGAATGTAGTTGCGGTTCTGTCGAATATGAAGTTATTGAATGTGGCGATTGTCCGGAGCCATTTGCCCGAGCATCCCGATGGAAAATTCACGCTTTCAGGTGGTGAACGGTCAGTAAGTCCGCCGGCATGGCTTTTCGGGCCAGTTCGACCAGCCGGTGATGATGCGTCAGGAACAACACCTGGGTTCGCCGGGAGAGTTCGCCCAGAATCTCCAGGGCCACTGCGGCCCGTTCGTCGTCGAAGTTCAGCAGGATGTCGTCCACGATGAACGGCATCGATTCGTGAGTACCGAGCCATTCTTCCAGGACCGCGATCCGCAGGGCCAGATAGAGCTGGTCACACGCCCCGTCGCTCATCTGATCGACCTTGACGGTTTGCTGACTTTCGGGGCGTACGCCGACCAGAATCGGCACGCCCTTATCGTCGATTTCCGGACGCAGACCGGCAAACGAGCCACAGGACAGCCGCGCGAACAGATCGCCGGCGCGGGAGAGCAGGGGCCCCTGATGGCGGTCGCGGTACCGCTCCATACCCCGCTGTAACACCGCCGCCGACAGCCGCAGCACAGCATATTCCCGGACGGCTTCCTGCAGGTCGGTAATCAGCATCTGACACTGCGTTGCCTGTTCAGCGGCAGTGCCCTGACCCTGCATCTGGCTCAGTTCGGAACGCAGCTGGCCGATCGTCTGATCGAGCTGCGACAGGTCGTGCCGCAGTTGCTGCTCCCGGGCCGTGAGCGCTTCGATCTCGCCCGGCAACTGATCCGGATCGATTTCGGCAATTTCCTGCAGGAATGCGCTGACCGTGCTTCCGGCCGAGAGTGCGGACAATTGCTGTTCGGCATCGTCCCGGGCTGTCTGCTGTTCGCGCCGCCGATCGGATTGCGGAATGAGCATCGTCAGTTCCGCCAGATCCTGGCAACCGGCCTCATGGCAGAGGGTCTGGAACCGGGCGGCAGCGGTTGCGAATTTTTCCTGCAATTTGCGCACGCGGGTTTGCTGTTCAGCCGCTTGCTGCTCAAGCGTGAGCCTCTGTTTCGCCAGAGTCTGCTGATCCCTGAGCCAGCGACTCAAGGCCTGCACCTGCTCGACGACCGCTGTTGGAGGTTCATCCGCCAGGCAGCGGCGAAACACCTGCTCCACCGCCGCTGCGAACAGGCCATTGTCGTGATCGATCGCCTCGATGCGTTCGCGAAAAGCAGCTGCCTGATTCAGCAACTGCTCATGCTGGTCGCGCACCTCCAGCACCTTGAATACTTCCGCGGCCGTGGCTTGCGACCGGACACCGAGAGACGCGATCGCCTGGTCCCACTCGCGGGCAAATGTCGTCCACTCCTCCTGGGCCCGCGACTGTGACGCCAGCGATGCCTGGAGTTCGGCTTCGGTTTCGTCCAGCGCGGCAACATATTGCTGTCGCAGGCGTTGGCCGGTTTCCTGGCGTTGCAGATCTGCTTCCACAGACGCGAGCGCCACTTGCAGCGAGCTGGAATCAGTAGACCACGCGGGCGAAAACATGGCAGCGGCAGCGTTCAGATCCTGCCGTGCGCGTTGCACTTGTTGCACCGATTTCTCTCGTTGAGCCTCCAGGATCTGCCATTGTTCCCACTCGGCCAGCAGTTCGGTCCGTAGTTTGAGCCAGTCGCGCATGTCGCGGGGAGTCGCCGGGCAAGGGGAGACTCCGGGCCAGACAGCTGTCGTTTGTTCGTTCCAGCTGATCTGATCTGCCTCCAGTGCCCGCAACTGCTCTGCCAGGGAGTCCAGTTGTTGCTGTTCCTGGGCCTGCTGGGTCAGCAGTTCCTGCTTCTGCGCGACCCGCCTGGACTCCCGCTGCAATTCGTCGACCAGGTCGTCGCTGGTCCGGATCGCGTTGGAAACACGGGCCGTTAATTCTGCGTCATAGCTTTCCTGTCGTGACCACTGGAGCCGGACGGAATCCCAGAGCGCATCGCGTTCCTCACGCTGCCGCTGCACCGCGGTCAGAGTAGGAATGATCCCCTGTGTTTCCAGCTGCCGAAGCCGGTCCGAGAGCTCGCTGAGGCGGTCGGTATGCAACTGCTGACGGTTCCGCAGTTTCAGACCCCGCTCCTGCAGATCGTTCCAGTGTTGTTCGAGTTGCCGCAAGCGGTCGTCCGTGGGAACCGCTCTCTGCTCCAGTTCCTCAATAGAACCCGACCAACCGGGCAGCAGTGACAGACGTTTTTCCCATTTTCGTTGCCGTTGCAGGCAGTCCGCTTGCAGTTCGTCGCGCTCTGCCTCCAGATCGCCGGCCTGACGCAGTCGCTGGACGGTCTGCCGTAATACGGCGGTGTCCGGCGCTGGCGGCAACTCCTGCAGTTTCAGTTGCAGCTGCTCAACCTTCCGCTGCAAACGGGCAACTTCGTCCTGTAGCGTCGCCTGTCGGTCCTGCAGCGATTGTTGGCGCGAACCCAGATCCTGGATCCGGACGCGGCGATCCGCCGACAGCTGCCAGTTGATGGCGGCGCTGCCGGCCGAGAGCGCAAATTCACTCTGGAGTTTCGCCGCGTCCCGTTCCGCCTGCTCGGCTTTCAACACGAGCTTCGGCCGGTCACTGGTCGCCTGCTGATACGCCCCCAGCCGCACGCCCAGATCCTCAATACTCGCGACTTCGGCGGGATCGAGTTCCACGGCTGGAATCGCAGCCAGTTTGTCCTGGATCTGCTGCAGTTCTGCCTGGGCGGTCTCCAGCAGTTTCCGCTGCAGATCGCAATCGGCATGACTTTGGGTTACTTCCGCTGCGAAGCCAGTCCGCAGTAGCGGCACACCCTGCAGCGATTCCAGCGCTGATTGCGACTGTTGCCAGCGCCACGCGATCGGCAGTGCGGTCTTCAAACGGGTCAACCGCTGTTGCCGTGCATTGAGTTCGCCATGTTCGTGATTGAGCTTGTCCCGCTGCTGCTGCTTTTCCTGCAGCGATTCATCGAGCCGTTTCCATTCCTCGCCCGGAAGCTGTAGTTCATGCAAACGCTTGCGGGCCGCATCCAGTTCCCGTCGCAATTCCGCGATTCGCTGTTTCGATCCGCCCGGTTTATAGAGGGCCTGATACCCGTTCCGGAGTTCATCCGAAATCTGCCGCAGATGGGCGACGCCGGCAGTCGCAGCGAACAGCGTTTCTGCCAGCTGGCCTTTCCCCTTGACGATTTCCGCCCCGCCTTCCCGCAACCGCTCGTGATCGATGCCGAAACGGGACTGAAAGTCCGTCATCGTGGATACCGGCAGCCAACCGCTCAGGTCGTCATCACTGAGCGGTGTTTGATCATCCGGTTGCCGCAGGGAATTCTTGTTGGCCTTGCGACGAATGAACTCCAGCGACCGTCCGTCATCGCGCACCAGGCGGGCACCGACGCGCAAGCGATCATAGGGATGCAGGAACCCGTCCTTGGTCTGGACTTCAATGCCGTACAACAACTGACGGATCGCCCGCAAGGCCGACGATTTGCCCGCTTCGTTCGGTCCGTACAGCAGTTGCAGGCCGCCCGGTTGCTCGCCCAGATCCAGTTCCAGACCGGTGAAGGGACCGAAGGCCAGCAGTCGCAAGGTCGAGATCTTCACGCGTCGATCTCCTCGCCGCCGGTGAGGCGACTGGTCAGCAAGGCTTCCGCTTCATCGAGCAGCGCCGACCATCCGGTCGCGGAAATATCGAGACCTGCCGCAGTCAGATCCACATCGGCCGGCAGCTTCTGGAACAGCTCGAGGATGTCGCTCCCCAGTTCTGCTACAGCGTCGGGTTGCGTCCGGAGTTCGTTGATCAAGGTCTGTAGTTCATGCCGGGGATGTTGCGGGTCGCTGGCGGCATCATCCGTTCGCAGTGGACGGGTATGAAACGACACCTTCTCCAGCCACAACCGTTCGGGCGCTACCTGCAGGCTGACGTTTCTTAACTGATTGACGATCGCCGATCGCCGCGACAGACAGTGGTCGTGCAGTTCCGTCTGGCCTTGCAACTGCAGTCGCACCGCTTGCGGTAGCCCTTGCGACTCGGCATCCAGTTCCCGAAACGCCTCTTCGGCTGCGGTCAGCAGATCGTCCTCGCAGGTCACGTTTCGCAGTGACAGGGGCAGCAGGTTCCAGCGAAAGACGTCCAGCGGTTCAAACCGGGCTGTGGTCTGCTGGCGATCATCCACCGTGACCAGCCAGCAACCTTTCGGGCCGGTTTCGCGAATGTGGCGGCCCTGGATATTGCCGGAAAATGTGATCCAGGGATCGGTGTACAACGTCTCTCGCTGATGCACGTGTCCCAGCGCCCAATACTGATACTGACGCGCCTTCAGGCCTTCAATGGTGCAGGGGGCATAGGTGTCGTGCCCCTCGCGTCCGGTTGCGGAGGTATGCAACACGCCGATGTTGTACCAGCCGCTTTGTCCGGTCGGATACCGTTGTGACAGGTCATCCAGGACCGCTTTGGTCGCGAAGCTCTGACCATGAATCGCTACACCGGGATCTTCCAGCCGCACCGTTTGCGGTTCGTCGGCAGACAGCATCCGCGTATTGACGGGCAGCTTGAGCGAGCGTGTCATCAGGTTCTGGGCATCGTGATTGCCGGCGATCAGGAACAGCGGAATCCCGGCATCTGCCAGCTTCTGCGCCTGGGTGATGAAGAACAGCCCGGTGTTGTAGTCCCGCCAGTCCCCGTCATACAGATCTCCGGCGATGATGACGAAATCGACCTGTTTCCGGATCGCCAGCTGCACCAGATTCCGCAGCGCCTCCCGTGTCGCCTGCCGAATGGCATCCACCGGTGCGCCTTCATACCTCTGCAAACCGTGCAGCGGACTATCCAGATGCACGTCCGCCGCGTGAATGAATCGAAACGTCATTTCCCGATTCTCAAACTTTCAGTCGATCCGGGATAAACTCCCGGATATCGAAAACCATGGCCGGTGAAAAGAAGCATCGCGAACCCGCAAGCGAGTGCCGTAGACCGCTTGCGGGTTCGCGATGCTCTCCCTTTATCCGTGTTTCATCCGTGTTCAATCCGTGGCTAAAAACCGCTTTCTCTAGAGCTTGAACAGCGCCTTCGCGTTGTCGTGCAGGATCTTGCGTTCGATCTCTTTCGTGGGGGCGAAGCGGCGGATGGCAGCGATGGTTTGGGCGCCCTGGCATTGGGGGCCTTCGCCGACGGCGTCGTTGCAGTCGCTGCCGTACAGGATCTTGTTCTGGTGGCGATCAAGGAAGCCGGGAGTGTGGTCTTCATCGCGGGTGAGTGCGTTCAGCCCGGAACCGGCGGACATATCGGCGAACATATTCGGGTAGTCTGCCAGATAGCGATCAGTCAGGCCGCCGGGAGTGACCTTGCCCCTGGGATACAGCACCTTCTGGTCGGTGTGGTTCTTGTCGATATTCGCCCACCAGGTCTGGGCATGACCGATGAATACCGTTTTGGGATATTTCTCCAGCATCTTCGGCAGGTGTTCAAATCCCAGATTGTAGGTGCCATGTTGCAGATGCAGCAGAATCGGCACACCCATGTCGCCGGCGAGTGCGTACAACTTCTGTGACTCTGCCGAATCGAGCGGCAACGAGAATTTCTGCTCGCCGATGATCTTCGCCCCGAGTTCGATGTACTTCGTGATTTCCTCAATGGCGGTGGGCAGGTCGGTGACTTCGTTCGCACCGAAGAAGTACTCGCCGGGGTACTGGCGGGCGACTGCCAGCACGGTTTCATTGCCGCCGGCCGAAACGCCGCCCAGTCCGTTGTAGCGGCCGTCGTTGGTCGACTGGCGTTGTACAGGCGAACCGGACGGCAGCAGGATCGATTGTGTCACACCCATCGTCCGTTGATGGGCGATCATCTGCTCGTTGGTCCGGTTGCTGTAGTTCGTATGCTGGTGGATGTCGATAATCGGGTCTGCCGATTTCTCTGCGGGACGGTCTTCAGCGGCTGAGAACGGCGACATGCGGGCGCAGACGGCGGCAGTCGTGGCCCAGGCAATCGAGGAAGTCAGAAACTGGCGGCGGGATGCGGACGTAAGCATGGAAAACTCCGGGGCGAAACTGAACCGGTTTCAGCGCTATTGATGACCCTACGCGACCCTGGGAGATTCCGCAATCTTCCGGGGAAACTGCGGAGAGGTTGTTTATGGTCCGGGCTCGTACTCTCGCGAAACCGCTAGCGTGGTCCTCGAGTCCGGGAGGATCATGAAGTTACTGGCGGAACGGGTCGCTCTCTGCGGTGCTGGCGGTGGCAATGATGTCGGGGCAGTGCTGCATCATCAGTCTGGCCAGGTGCAGCATGGCGAAGCGCTCGGTCGCATCGTGACCGGCGACAATCAGTGCAAACCCGGCATCGCGGACTTCGAGGCCGGTATGAAAGCGGGTTTCGCCGGTCAGCAACACCTGACAGCCGGCGCGGCGGGCATCCTTCCAGAACTCGCCGGCGGACCCGCAGGCAATGCCGAGGCGCTCGACTTTCTTCCCGGGATCTCCGACGAATTGCAAGCCGGGACAATCCAGTTGCTGCTTCACGCTGGTAACGAACTCCGCCAGTGTCATGGCCGTCTGTAATGTGCCGCAACGTCCTGCTCCCTGACCGGACGGCACTGCTTCCAGCGGCACGACATCAATCGCCGGCTCTTCGTAGGAGTGGGCGTTGCGCAGGGCTGCGATGGCCTTGCCCAGACGCGGTTTCGGACAGACGACTTCCAGCTTTAACTCGGCCACATGTTCCAGCTGTCCCGCCTGACCGATTGTCGGTTGACTGGAATCATCGCCCCGAAAGGTGCCGGTGACGGGGGAAAAGAAACTGCATTCCCGGTAATTGCCGATGGTCCCGCAACCCGCTTGCCAGAGGGCCCGCTGGACCTGCTCCAGGTCGCTTGCCGGCAGCGTGGTGATTAACTTGTAGCCGGCATCCACAGACTTGGGTCGCAAGGGGGCAATGTCACTCAGGCCGAACCGTTCGGCCAGTTGCTGATTGATGCCTTGCGGGGCACTGTCCCAGGCCGTGTGCGGCGAATAGACGGCGATGCCGGCGCGGGCCAGTCGCCAGAGGGTTCGCCCTTCGGTGGTTCGGGACGTGATCTGCTGCACCGGTTTGAACATCAGCGGATGATGGGCCACCACCAGTTGCACTTGCTGCTCGATCGCCTCCTCAACAACCTCCGGTGTGAGTGTGAGACAGGTCAGCACGCGGTGGATCTCGAGTGACAGTTCCCCCAGCAGCAGGCCCGTGTTGTCCCAGGCTTCAGCGAGGGCTGGCGGAGCCAGCTGTTCGAGATGTTCGATAACCTCAGCCAGTTTCATCGTTGCGGTTGCCTCAGTGGATTGCTGATATCAGTGGATTGCTGATCAGGAAGGCCCGGATTTTCGCAGAATTGTGACTGCGTGGAAATCGCGACGATGACAGTGGTCTGGAAATACAACAACCCCGGTCGCGACAGGCGTCGCGACCGGGGTGCAGCAGATCAAGCGATTTTCAGACGATGAAACCTTTGAAATTCTCCGGTCTCATCCGACTGGAATCAGCCGCAGGTCGGGTTCGTCGGGGCACCGCAAACCAGATCGCAGGAGCTGTTGTTGTCGCAGTCGTCGTGAGCATCGTTCCACATCGAGCCGCCGGTGGCGCTCTTCTGCTTGGCCTGGACGCCAGCGTGGAAGCCGGTGAAGAAGAAGCTCTGGTCCAGCGAGCCGATGGCGTTGCTGATGTCGTTGAGTTCGGTGTTGACGGCGACAGCGACTTCGCTCAGGCCGACGATCACGCCGATGACGAGGATGGTCAGGACCAGCACGAGTTCGGCAGAGATGACAGCACCGCACTCGTCGTTGAACAGCTTGCGCAACATGTTTCGAAATTCCTCTGTGTGTTGAACTGAAATTGAACTGATCGAACTGTCGGATCACCCCATGGCCGTGTGGTGATCCTGACTGCGTTGCAGTAACTGACTGCAGCACAGTCGCCGAACCGGGCGTTCACCCGGAACGGACCGGAAAACTTTGGTGGCCGCCGCCGTTTTCCCGTTCATCCTGCGCAGATGATTCCTGCGTCTGTGATCTGCGGTTTTCCGCCGGATCACACGCTTGTTTGCAAGGAACGACTCGCCGGTAGATGTCGAGGGCGGCAACTGCCAGGGCAGCTGCCCGTCGATGCGGCGAGTGCTCGAATCGCTCACGGCTGCTGCTGGCTGTCAGCGGTCAGTCCGGTGTTTGACTCGAACGGAAGAGGGAGAATGCAGACGATGTGCCCGGTGCGGCGTGGCGAATCGGCAACACGACTGGTTTGGCGGGGATCGCAGGGGGCTGTTTCTGTAATCTTTGAAATAGCAGTGGTTTGCGCTTCCGGAATTCTTTCAGGCTGTGTTGCGAAAAATCACCGGAGGCCGCGGAGATGTGGCCGGCATGTTTCGGAACGTCAACAAGGTGTCAGCGGTGCGCTTTTGAAAAGGTGCAAGATGTCAACCTGGAACCGGTTGGCAAGGGCATCGCCGTTGAAGTACAACGCCCTGAACACGAAGGGACGATGCCGGAAAGTATCAGCGTGCGCCTCGGGTCAGATTGGCGCGTCCTGGCGTGAGCTGGCACGGATGATTCACTAGCCCGCAGTGCCACAAGGTATTGCATTCAGATGCAAAACTTGTTGTGAATCATCGAGTATACGAGCTTGCTGGCTAACCAGCCTGCGTGGCATGCTCGCCCCTCAAGGCGAGCATGGGTGTTTCGCAGTGGACCACGTCCAGGGAAGCCGCACATGCTCGCCTTGAGGGGCGAGCATGCCACGCAGATTCACGGACTTAACGACGCAGATGCAATACGTTGGCCAGCGAGGAAGTAGACAAGACTTCCTCGCTGGCCCTGCAAGCTAGTGTTCGCAGTGTGCCAGGGGATCAGTTTCCCGGGGGCCTTCCAAAGAAAAATTAATGATGAAGATGCGTCGTCATGCGAATCATTCGGGCTAGCCCGGGGCTGCTTCAGATAACCGGCCTGGTGACGGCCAGTCCTGCAAAATCAGGCATTGGTTCCGATCGCCTGTTGCAGGGTCCGGCCGATCTCCTGAATCGCGTGGCCGGCGGCGTCGAACGATTCCACGCGGCGGACGAAGGCATGGATCAGGCCGTCGTAACGGAACAGGGCGGCAGGTACCCCTGCCTCATGCAGGGCATCGGCGTAGGCTTCGCCCTCGTCGCGGAGCGGATCGAACTCGGCGGTCAGAATGAGTGCCGGCGGTAAACCCCGCAGATCGCCGCGAATCGGTGAGGCATACGGCTCCGTTCGTCGGGCATGCTCCGGACAGTAGTGATTCCAGAACCAGTGCATCTGGCTGGTCGTCAGGAAATATCCCTCGGCATTTTCCTGATAGGAGTCCCGCGTGAGGTCACAATCCGTGATGGGATAGATCAGACACTGGTGCTGAATCGCCGGTCCACCGCGATCCCGGGTCATCAGGCAGAGGGCTGCGGCGATGTTTCCGCCCGCGCTATCGCCCGCCACGGCGATGCGTTGAGGGTCCAGCCCCAGGCGGTCGCCTTCACGCGCCAGCCATTCGAGGACTGCGTAACCGTCCTCCACTGCAGCGGGGTAAGGATGTTCGGGCGCGAGGCGGTAGTCGACCGACACAAACGCACAGCCCGCTGCCGCTGCCATCCGCCGCACGACATCGTCGTGAGTCTCGACATTGTTCAAGACCCAGCCGCCGCCGTGAAAATAAATGCAAACGCCGCAGGGCACCGGGCCCGGCGGGACACACAGCCGCACCCGGATGTCTCCCGCCGCCGAAGGCACGGCATGATCCTCGACCCGGGCCATCTGTGGGCAGTTGGGGAGCAGGGAAACCCCGAGCGAGAGAATCCGCCGCTGCTCTTCGACCGGAGTCGTTTCCATGGCAGGCAGGTTCAACGAGTACCAGGTCTTCAGAAATCGCGCGGCTTGCGGATGCAATGGCATGGGGCGACTCGATTCTCCTCAGGAGTCAGCAACAATAGCCGGCAGCGCGCGAAGGCTCTGCCGGCGGAAACTTGCGAAGGAAACGCAGCCTGTCCGGCTACTTCGTGGCAGGCACTTCCGGAGCCTCACCCAGCATTTTTTCCAGCAGGGCTCCCAGTTCCGGACCGCGGGCTGTCAGCGAAACGACCTTGCCTTCGCGATCCACCAGAATACAGGTCGGGACTGCGGTCACGTTGTAGCGTTCCGCGGTCGGCGGCTGTTGCGGCTCGCCATCCACGGGCGGGGTAAACAGATTGACCCAAGAGACCTGCTGATCGTGAAGGAACGCCGTGAGTTTGGAGCGGCTGTCGTCCAGGCTGATGCCCACGACTTCAAACCCGCGATCGTGATAGCGCTCGTAGTTTTCTTTCAGATTGGGCAATTCCTCGCGACAGGGACCGCACCAGGTTGCCCAGAAATCCACCAGCACCACCTTGCCGCGATACTTCGACCAGTCGAATTTCTCCCCGCTTAATGTCGTGCCGGTTACCTCGATAGTGTTTCCGGGCAGATTCAGCCGGCGGGCAGTGGCCTCCAGTACCGTCGAATACTGCCCCAGTTCACTGATCCCCGAGTCCTTGAAGATCTTCGCCAGCTGGTTGTAGTACTGCACAGCCACCTGCGGATCGGCATGCTGCTCCAGTGCTTCCCCGAGTTCCAGGCTGCCGCGCAACGCGGTCGGCGAGAACTTCGTTGCGGTGATGGCCGCAAGATATTCATCAATGAGCGCCTTGCGGGCGGCGTCTTCCAGAGTGGGAGCGCTCATGATCCGCAGGGCGGAATGCCATTCCTTGCCCAGGTCGGCGATATCCTTGCGGGAGTCTTTCGAGAGAGCCGTCGCCGCCTGTTGGGCCTCTTTCATCGCCCCTTCCACATTCGCTCGCGCGAGCAGTGAAATCGCCTCCATCTTCATTTCGGCGCCGGCATAGGCCGTGTCGACATCTTCTGCCTTCTTCAGAATCTTGTCGCCCGCGGTGATAATCGCCCGCTGCACCTTGATCACATGGTCGATCGCCGCTTCCTGCGACTCGAACTGCAGCGGCAATTCCTGCAGCTTGTTCAGAAACTCGACGATCTGCTCGGGAGTGCCGTCCGGAACCTTGTAGATCTCATCCCCGGCTGCAGGCTTGCTTGCGGTAGTCGCTTTCTCCGCTGCGTCTTTCGTCGCCGCAGCGGACGGAGGCACTTCCTGGGCAGCGCCCGGAAGTGGCAGCATGCTGCTGCCGCAGACTGCGATTGCGAGGGTCCATCCCTGTAGTGTCTTCAACATTTCATCGACTCCGTTGATCTGATTTGCCGGTACATCCCTGAGCGGCATCGCGCTGGATATCAAAAAACCTGTATATGTTATCCCGGTTGTGTGAGGCTGACGAGGCCGTCCGCCTGGCAGAGAGGCATTTTCAAGGCGATTTCCGCGGTTTTATGCTCGTTTCAGCACGCCGGAGGACTGCTTGCGGGGATTCCGCGGGAACAAATGAGCACTCACAACTTCCAGCGAAATCCGGTGATGCTCGCCGGTTCCCGCCGGAAATACTGAGGTCTCTTCACCGTTAGCTGCGCAGTCCTGTTAGCTGCGCAGTCCTGTCAGCTGCGCAAGCCCGCCCGCTGCATCAGCGCGGCCGTGGACGAGTACGCTTCCCCGACCCAGGCTTCGATTTGATCCGGTTCGGGTGAGTATTCCAGTTCGATGGAGATGGCTCCGTCGATTTGCAGGTCTGCAATTTCTTTCAGATACGGGCCGAAGTCCACCACGCCGCGTCCGGGTGGCAAATCGCCATGCACCTTGCCGTCGCAGTCCGAGATATGCACGTGAATCGCCCGGCCTTTCAGCCGGCGTAGTTCCGTCGCCGCGACATTCGCCAGACACAGGTGCGACACGTCGATGTTCGCCTGGACCGCCGGATGGGCAGTGTCGTCGAGAAACCGGACCATCGCATCGACGTTGTTCAGCAAGGACAGATGGAACGGTTCCAGTTCCAGTGCGATCTGGACTCCCAGTTCCGCGGCGTAATCACCCAGTCGCCGACATTCCTCCACGGCCCAGCGCCATTGCTCAGCGGGCGGGATGATTTCCCGATTCCAGATGTATTCTCCCAGCACCAGCAGCAGGTTCTTGCCGGAAAACTCGTAGACCAGATCCAGATATTGCTGGCAGCGCTGGCGATGGAACCGGCGGACGCTCGGATTCAGGTCGATCAATCCCGTTGCCACACAGCAGATGGAAACCACCGGCAGGTCCAGTCGTTCGGACTCGCGACGAATCAGTTGCCGCTCCTGGATCGTGATGTCCAGCGGGTCGGTGAATATGTCGACCGTGTCGAAACCGAGTTCTTTCGTCTTTTCCAGTCCCCAGGCCGTATCCCGCCCGGTCTGGGCCCAGGCAGAGTTGATCAGTCCCAGTTTCATGCGAAGAACTTTCCTGATGGCAGACCGGCATCGGGCAGGGCAGTCATGACTGCGGAGCCGGCGAGTGCTGGTAAACGGTCCTGGTGGATGGAAACGGCTGGATTTGAAACGCCAATTTAAGGCCTGCAGCCCGATTCTGCCAATCCTCGCAACTGTCAATCGCCTGGCAGTACAAGCTTGAGGCCCGGGACAACACCTGACGGAGTTGAGAGCTGAAGTCCGCTCTGTCCACTTCCCGGCGTTCCAGACTCTCCTGTCGTCGAGAGTTCTCTGGTTTATCTGGTCGCTACAAACAGACCCGGGCGATCGGCTTTGTGTGCATCTGCGCTAAGCGGGAGATTCCAGACCGGACCGCATTTGAGACCAGGTCGATGTTTCCTGGGAATCAGGAACCGTTTTCCAGGACCGGCATGGATGCGCCACCGATGTCTGGGACACTTCAGGAGTGGTGCCGATCCGGACTGGTTCTGGCCTGCTGCGTGATCCCGGCCTTTGCACACTCTGCCGAGCCGACCTCGCCTGGAATTCTCCCACTCTCCCGGCAGCAGCAATTTGAAACACTGTTCGGGTTATCTGCCGAATCTGACCAGACTCCGGTCACGCGGGTAGCGCACGTCCTGCCGCCGCCATTATCTCCGACGACCGTTCTGCCCGCGCCGTCAGCAAGACCTGCGGCTCCTGTCTTTCCCGGGGCGTCAACCCTGCCGCCGACCGGACCCTGGAAAGTTGTCTATTTCGATAATGATTTTTCTGACAAGCAACAGCCGGACCATGAGCATCTGGTGGGCGAAGAACTGAAGGACATGCCGTGCGACCTGTTCGGGGAACGACTGACTCTCTCCACCGGCGGCGAGATCCGACAGCGTTATATGAATGAGGATAACCGGTTGCGGCCTGGGCCACCCGTGCAGACGGATTATCAGCTTTGGCGCTGGCGGCATTATGTGGATGCGAAGTACGGCGACGTCCGAATCTATTTTGAAGGACTGCACGGCGACAGCTTCGGCAGTTCGGCTGCCGATCAACCCACGGACGTCAATCGTTGGGAACTGCAGAATCTGTTCGTGGACGTGCATCTGCTGGAAGGAGAGTTCGCCGACCATACATTCCGTTTCGGACGGCAGGAACTGGTGTTCGGCCGGCAACGGCTGGTTTCACCGCTCGACTGGTCCAACATCCGGAGAAACTTTGAAGGCGGTCGCTACCTGATGAAAGGGGCCGATTTCACACTCGACGGCTTTCTGGTGAGGCCGGTGAATTCTGCGACCAACTTTAATTCGGCTGAAGACTTCAACAACCGCTTCGACGAACCGAACTACGACGTCTGGTTTGGCGGGGCTTACTACACTTACACGGGACTTGCCAACACGAATATTGAAGCTTACTGGCTGCTGCTGGACACAGGGATCGACAATTCCACCCGTCCGGATGGAATGCGACATACGCTCGGCAGCCGGATTTCAAAGCTCGTGCCGACGACCGATCATGCCGGGAACGTGCTGCGGGTCTGGGACTTCGATACGGAAGGCGGGTTTCAGTTCGGCGACGACAACGGGAACGCAGTCACCGCCGGTTTCTTCACTGCCGTCGCCGGACATACCTGGAAACAGGCCTGGCTGACTCCGCGGCTGTCAGGCCTGTTTTATTACGGCTCCGGTGACCGGTTTGCCGACGGCGGTCACAACAACACCTTCGATACGCTGTTCCCGCTGGCGCATGCCTACTGGTCGATCAGTGACAATCTCTCCGGCCAGAATCTGATGGACTGGGCGCTGCAGGCGGACGTGAAGCCTACTGCGAAAACCGCGATCACGACCGCGTATCACTGGTTCGCCCTCGCCTCGAATGGCGACGTCCTTTACAACGCCGGCGGCGTGCCGATTGGAACGCCAGGCAACGGACGGGACGTCGGCCAGGCCCTGGATCTCTACGGCTACTATTCGTTCAACCCCAATTTTGATATCCAGACGGGGTGTTCCTGGTTCTGGTACGGCGAATACATCGACGCCGTCGCCCCGAGGCAGGATGCCAGCCAGTTCTATGTGCAGACGTCGTTCCGGTATTGACTGGTTCTGGCCATCCTGTCGGAGATGACCGATCACACAGGAATGACACGCTGCAGGTTCATAGCAGCCAGCACCATCACTGCGAACAGGCATCCAGCCACGATCCAGTGGGTCCGCTTCCAGTCACGTGACCACTGGACGGAATCTTTATCTTCCTCGTCTGATTCCCACACCGCACTGATTGCGTAAAGATGTGTAAGGATGATGAGCGACCAGTCTTCGAGGGCCGTCAGCCGGCGCCCCATCCATGCGGCCAGCCAGGCAATGATCTCGCGACAGATCCAGGTCGCAATGCCAATCACGAGCAGACAGAATGATGTCCATAACAGGAACTGAAACAGGGACGTCCAGGGCTGACGGACTCGTACCCGCAAGCGACCGTTCACCATGGTCGCTTCGAGACGCCCGGACAGGACGTCATCAGCCAGCTCATCGACGTCGTCGGGAATCAGCTTTCGGGCCATACCGGTTCCATCCTTTGATGGCCACAGAATCGCGTCAGGAAGTCCATCAATGAGCGGCACGGCGCCCACTGATGGACAGTCCAACGTAGAACCCGGTTCGGTCTTCCGGCATCACCCGAACAGGCTGGCCGATCCCTTCGTCAACAACCCGTCCACGGCGGGATCGCTGAAAGCCACAGAAACTTCATAACCTCCCTGCGGATAGGCGTCGGCAGTGGGGATGTACCAGGGACCGCCGTCGCCGTAGGCGGCTGTCGCGACGAAACGATCGGGAGCGGCCTGCTGGGCACGCAACTGGTATTCGATGAACGACTCTGCCGGCAGATGCAACAACGTGGCGTCGTTGACGTGCAGCGCGCTCAGTACGATCGGAATTTCCTGCTGGCAACGGTGTAACCAGCCGATCTGCATCGCCGGACGTATCCGCAGGGCCAGTGCCGCATCAGCCTTCCGCACCTGATCCATCAATGTGGCTTCGTCCAGAAAATCGCGCGGAATGAACAGCACGTTTTCCGTCTGCCACTGCACCTGCCGAATCGGCCGGGGCGCCAGAGACTGTTCGCTGCCGACGATGCCGGCATAAACGCGGTCGGTCAGTTGCCGCCGGGCTTCAGGCGTGCCGTTGTTGTACTTGCCGGCCGCCACGTTTCCGGAACAGCCGGTGAAATAAATGTGCAGGCAATCCGGTTCTTCCGCCTGCCGCCGCTTGCGGGCCAGACCCACGAAATCGCTGCTGACACGTCCGTCGCCGTAGTAGCTCATCGGGTGCGTGGCATAGTAGTGACAGGCGACGAGCTTCGTCTCACCGTCATAGAAGGCGACTGTCTTGAGCCACGGATCGATCAGACCTTCCGGCAATTCCGCGTGGACGGGGTTCTTGCTCGCACTGCCACGCCAGTCGTACAGCTTGCCATTCTCATCCACGAACCGGCGATTGCCCGCGACCTTCTCGACCTGTGCCTGGCCGGTCGCTACATGCGTGACCGGGCGCAGCCGGGTCATGGCCTCCGCGACTGACTTCGCCGCCCGTTCGAGGCAGGTCTCATAAAAGTCGACGAAGAAGCTGTGTGACAGATCCTTCTGCGCAGTGATGATTCGTTCGGCTTCCGGGCAGACAAACGGGGCATTGTGCTGATGCACGCATTGCACCGCGACGCGCTCCGGAGTGGTGCCAGCCGCCTGGGCGAGTGTCGTCCGCCAGGCGATGTGCGCTTCATTCAGCAGGCCGGTCCAGTCGACCGCACAGATGACGATCGGATCGCCGGCTCCGGTGATCACGAAGCCCAGGCCCTCTTCCGGGTCGTCCATGCCGACTACCGGTTTGATCCAGCCGCCGCAGAGCGGGTGGTTCATCGGCGGACTGACGTCAAACCGGAAGGCCGCAATTTTCAGGGAGGGCGTCGATTCCGCAGCAGACCAGCGGGGCGACAGCAGGGAGGCCGCGGCAGCGGACAGCGACGTCTGCAGGAACTGGCGTCGATTCGTCATGGGCAGAACTTCTGATCAGGCGGGCCAGCGCGATCGGGCAGCCACTGGTGCTGCCCGCGATGAGAACTGACGACAGGTCTGTATGTTCGCGAGGCCGAACATCTCATCCACAGCCGGAGCGGGATTCATTCTGCGAAGACGCCGCGGAGTCTGCAACATGGTCGCACCAGTCATCTGAGCAATACCGCTGCCGGCCAGGCTGGCCGGCACCCGATTCTGCCTGACGTTGTGCTGCCCGACCCACGCCAGTCGGGCAGTACTGTAACCCGAGGTGATCTGTGGCTATGGCGCGGGTGCCGCAGCCGGCATCTCCTCGGGCCCGCCTGCCGGAGCCATTTCTGCCGGCATCGCCTCCTCGGGAGCCATTTGGGCAGCCGCATCTCCGCCGCTGTTCCCAAAACCCAGTTGATCCGTACCCACCACGCCGGCAAGCGCCAGGACGATAACAAAAAACATCAGGCAGTTGCCGAAGAGTGCCGTGAAAAATCCCGGTGCAGCTTCCTGCCAGAACTTGATGACATAGACCAGACTGCCGAGCGGGACGAAGAGGACGATCAGGCCCCAGACCACGCTCTCACCAAAGGCCGCCGAAATGAGCATGATCTGTCCGATCACTCCGGCAAACGCGGCCCCGTAATACAACCCCACCAGCATGCCGACAACCATGTTTCCCTGAGCAGAGAATGCTGAAAACAGCATTCCCCCCACCAGGCCCAGCAGGCTGCAGATCAGGGCAGTCACTGCAGCTTCTGTCGCAATCTTGTTGATCGTCTTCGGTTTGACGTCCTCATCCTCGTCCGGCTTCTCCTTCGCGATGTACTTGTATTCCTTTGCCAGCAGGATCAGGTCCAGCGACTCGCGGAAGAAGTACAGGAACTGGCCGTTCACGCGGCAGCTGTAGAGCGCTGGAAAGCCGAGGAACACGCAGGCGAGCACCCACAGCACGCCCGGCACAATGAACGACGCATAGTCGATCTTGTGGTATTCCAGTTTCAGCAGGGGATTGTCGGCGAAGGCGGCCTTCTCTTTTTCACTGGCGGCATCGTGAGCGATTTTTACCCGGGCGATGGCCGCATTCTCGTCCATCTGCGTGGCAATGCTCTGCAGTGTCGGACCGTAGACCACGCCAATCGCGGTCAGACAGCCGATCGTGGGCAGATGCACCAGTAAGGTGAGTGCGACCCAGAGGACGGTTGGTTTCAGGGTCCGCAGCCAGGCTGGGAAGACCTTCCAGACCATCCAGCCGGGGGCCGACACCGGCATGATGAAGTGGCCGATACAGATCGGCATCATGCACAGCACGGGCAAATAGCCGATTGCGAGAAACAGCCATTTGGTGAATTCCGGAGCACCTCCGTATTCGGTCAGCGCATAGCCGAACAAAAACGGCAGGCCGAAGACGGGCAGGGCGAACACGGCATTCCAGGCCAGAAACTTCACTCCCAGCGCACTGCACAGAAAGAAGTCAAAATTGATCCGCTTGAGCTTGTCCTTTTTCTGCAGCGATGCGACCGCGAGTTCCTGATCCAGGAACCATAACCAGCCGGGAATCATCATGCCCGCGACGAAGGCACACAGCGCGAAGAAGATCCGCGGCGGCCACTTCGGAATGTAGAGATACATGAACAGGCACAGGAACATCAGCAGCGAGGCGATCAGCGTGTAGGACACCGTTCGCCAGGCGAGAATCTGGTTCTTGACGGCAAACTTCCAGTTGGCTTTCCAGACTCCGCTGTAGAACTTGTCTCGATCCGGACCGCCCTGGCGTCGTTTCTGCGCCCGCGCGCCGAGTCCGCCGACGCTGGTGTCAAAGCCGCACTTGGGACATTCGGTTTCGTCCTCGTCCAGATATTGCAGATCCTTGCCGCACTTGGGGCAGATGCGGGCGCTGCGATCCTCCATGTTCCGCAAATCGAGCGATGCGATCGCGTCCTGAGAGTCGCCGCTTTCCACTGCGGCGGCTTTTTTCTTTTTCGCGGTGCCGCCACCAGTGTCGCCGGCGGGCACCTTGACCTTCGTCTCACAGTCGGGACAGCGGATGGCTTTTCCCCGGGCCGTATCCGGAGCGTTCAGTACTTTCTCGCAACCGGGACAACGCACTTTCACGGACATGCGGGCAATCCTGACTGGCGACCGATGCGCTGTAAGGACAGGACGTTCTCCGGACGGCAACCTGCAGGGCAAGCCCCTCCTGCAGCGGTCGAGCGGCGATCTCTGTCAACAGCGGGAACTGGTTTGATAGGGTGTTCGATCTTTGTAATGTACGGCACAACGCAGGCGTTTGCACGCGCGACCGTTCCGTCAGCAATCCGGATCGGCCCACTGCCGCAAGGTGTTGCCGGGAGAACGGACAATGGATGAGACTGGTCCTGTCGAAATTGTGGCTGCGGACGACTGGCCGGAGTCGTTGCCGCTGCTGTATCAGTCATCAGGTCCCCGGGAACGTCGTGAACGGCTGGCAACCACACTGGCGACGGCTGCCAGCGGTGAGTTCTCGCTGGCAGGTTTGCGGCGCATTCGTCGCGGTCCCGTCACCGTGGGCGTTTCGCTCACCCTCGCGCAACCCGATGGCATCTCACTGGTCTGGCCGCCGGAAGTGCGGCAAGACGATCCGGAGGCCGGTGCGATTCGTGAACGCTTGCTGTCGGAAATGTGTCAGCGACTGGATCAGGAACAGGTCCGGCTGGGGCAGGTGCTGCTGGATGCCTGGGACGACGTGACGCCGGCATGGCTGAGGCCGGCCGGCTTCTGTCACGAGACGTCGCTGTTTTTTCTGGGCCACGACCTCAAGGGCGATTTCGGCGAACTGGCGGCAAACGTGGAACTCCGGCGTTTCACCGATGAGCAGGCTCCGCAGTTCGGTCGTGTGCTGGAAGCAACGTATCGAAAGTCCCTGGACTGTCCGTTGCTGGAGGGGATCCGGACCGGAGAAGAAGCGTTGGCCAGTCATCGTCTTTCTGGAGTTTTTGATCCCGATCTGTGGCAGATCTTCCTGATTCGTGATCCGCAGACCGGTCAGCGAAGCGCTGCCGGAGTGTGCCTTCTGAACGATCATCCGGATCAGGAGGCCGTCGAGCTGACTTACTTTGGCGTGGTTCCGGAATTCCGCGGTCGTCAACTCGGACGCGAGCTGTTGCGCCATGCGCTGCGAATGGCGATCGCGCGCGGCCGGGCGTCGCTGTTTTTGGCAGCCGATGCTGCAAATGATTATGCGAACAGCCTTTATGGATCGATGGGTTTTTTCGAGCTCGCGCGGCGGCGGGTGCTGTTTCGCCCGCAGTTCGGGGCCGGACCCGATTCATCGACAGGTTCTTGACAGCGCAACGGGTCTCCGGAATGTCAACGGTGGAGTCGCAGAATGTGAAATCCCGCATGGTTTCGGGGCGTTTCGTCAACGCGGTGTGCGCCAAACCGGCGTTGGAATTTTTCGTGAAGGGAGATCGTTTGACTCCGCGATCAATCGAGCTAGGATCGCATTCCTGATTTGAATCTATCGTCGCGGTTCGGGGTGAGAGCCGGATCGCGATGCAATCCAGTCCTGACGTTCGCTTCGCTGCACAACTGAACCGGGTAACGCTCGCCATCGGTCACAGCCATGCCGCTGTTGTCTGAATGGCACGTGTGCGGGGACTTTATGTCCCGGCCTTCGGTCGGCTGACAGAGGCGTGGTTGAACGGGAGTTTGGGGGGTGGCACGATGCAGCCCGGCATGACGCCTGTGGAGATGGTACGCGCCGCGAGTGGTCACGAAGATCCTCGCTGCCAGACCGTCCTGACGGAATTGAAGACACGACTGGGGGCTCGCCCCTATGCACTCTGGTTTGAAAACCGGGTGCGTCTGGCTCTGAACGGCGAGCAACTGCAGATTGCAGTCGGCAGCCCGTTCCTGCTGAACTGCATTCAAAAGCAGTTCCGGCGGGAGCTGGCCGAAGCCGCCCGCCTTTCGCTGGGACCAGCTGCCGTCGTCGATCTGACTGTGGATGCTGCGCTGTCGTTGCAGCCGGAAGCCCGGCCTGTGCTGGTCAAACCCGTGGCAGATATTGTCGCCCGGGCGTTGTCCAGTCAGGCGGGTCACGTACCGGCGTCAACCGGTGCGTCTGCATCCGGCGGCGCGATGGTTTCCAGCGGTGCTCCGGCTCTCATCAGTGAGGCGGTTTCCGCCGCGGCGCGGGCCGTGACAACGTCGACAAGCGACCCTGCCGCGAAGCCGGCACCGGCCGTAAGAGCGGCGGCCCGCAGGACGACTTCGCCGGCACCCGCAGGTATGGCGTCCCCGCGCGGCCGCCAGCGTCGTCTGGCGGAACTGAGCGATTACTTCCCGACGCCGGTGGCCGAGATTGCACTCGCTGCCTGTCGCCAGGTGGCCGCAAGTCCCGCCGCCCAGTTCAACCCGTTGTATCTGTATGGCACCGTGGGGACGGGCAAGACTCATCTGCTGGAAGGGATCTGCCGGCAATTGCGCCGCACGCATCCGGAACTGCAGGTAATGTTGCTGACCGCGGAAGCGTTCGCCAACTATTTCACCCAGGCACTCAACGAGCGGACGTTGCCGAGCTTCCGGCACAAGTTCCGCGGCGTGGACGTCTTGCTGGTCGATGACGTCGACTTCTTTGAATCCAAGCGAGTCTTCCAGGAAGAATTCCTGCACACGCTGTGCGACCTCGCGGATCACGGTCGCCAGGTGGTGGTCACGGCGGACCGTCATCCGCGGCTGCTGACCAAACTGGGCGATGATCTGGTGTCCCGGTTTCAGTCAGGGCTCATTTGCCGGCTGGAAACGCCGGATCTGGAACTGCGCCGACAGATCCTGGCCCGCAAGGTCCAGCGGCTGGACGGCGAATTTGCTCCGGAAGCCCTGCAGTTTGTGGCAGAGAAGTTCTCGGGTAGCGTCCGGGAGCTCGAAGGCGCACTGAACTGCCTGCAGACCTGGTACGGGATGACGAAGAAGCGGATTTCGCTGACCGTGGCCCGGCAGATTCTGGCCGATCTGGAGCGGGATTGCCTGCGCGTCGTGCGGCTGACCGACGTCGAACGCGTCGTCTGTCAGGTGTTTGGCGTGAAGGCGAAAGATCTGAAATCGGACAGCCGGGTGCGGACACTGGCACAGCCGCGCATGCTGGCGATGTTCCTGGCACGCAAGCATACGCAATCTGCCTACAGCGAAATCGGGCAGCACTTCGGCGGTCGCAATCACAGCACAGTGATGTCGGCCGAACGCAAGGTGCAGCAATGGCTGCAGGACAACGCCGCCCTGCGAGTCGCTTCCCAGAGCTGGACTTTTCAGGAGATCGTCGCCAATCTGGAACAGATGCTGCTGGCGGGTTGAGAGCTGAGAGCCCGGAACAGGGATTCACTCCCGCTGCAGGCTACCCTGGAAAGCGGGCGAGAGAATGTCTGGAACTGGTGCCATGGAAACTGCGACTCTGGCCGGCGGATGTTTCTGGTGTCTCGAAGCCGTCTACGAGCAGATGCGCGGCGTGCAGAAGGTAGTTTCCGGATACGCCAACGGGTCTGTGGAAAATCCGTCGTACGAGCAGGTCTGCACAGGCAGGACCGGTCACGCGGAAGTCGTGCAGGTGACCTTTGATCCCGCCGTAGTCCAGTTCAGCGATCTGCTGGACGTGTTCTTCGCGATTCATGATCCGACGTCGCTCAACCGCCAGGGAGCAGATGTCGGCACGCAGTATCGATCGGGCATCTATACGCATTCGCCGGAGCAGCAGCAGCAGGCAGAACAGAAGCTCGCGGAACTGACCGCTGCCGGGGTTTGGGGCAAACCGCTGGTCACCGAGATCCAGCCGCTTGACTGTTTCTACCCGGCTGAAGACTATCACCAGGGATATTTCCGGGCTCATCCGGAGCAGGGATACTGTGCGGCTGTGGTTTCGCCAAAAGTGGCGAAGTTCCGCCAGAAGTTCACCCACTGGCTGCAGCCACAGACCTGAGGCCTGCGTTCCTGACGGGCCTCTCGATCATCGGGCCATGTTACAGCCGCGCGATCTTCACGCTCGGGGGGATTTCCAGGCCGAGTCGTACGCGGTCTCCCTGGACGCGGATCAGGCCGATGCGGACGTTGTAGCAGCCGTTGATAAACTGGCTGGGTTTGAGCGTCACGACTACAGGCAGGCTGTCTCGTTTGCGAAGTGACATCTGCACGCCGGCGGGGTCGATCGCATCGACCGTCAGCGTGATGTCCTCGATCAACAGTTGTTCGCCCGTGCGTCGTAAAACAGCCAGCATCAGGTGCCTCCGTGAACCATGGTTTCCTGCCTGCGAACTCCATCGCAGGTCGATCACCGTCAGCGCGATGATCACATCCCGAACTCGTGTGACAGGCTGCGGGTCGCGGTTGAACCGGCTCGCCCGCTGCCTCTCACGCTGGCAACAGCGACTCTGGCGTTAACGCGACTTCTCGACCAGCCAGATATTCCGGAACCGGACAGGATTGCCATGATCCTGCAGATAGAGCGGTCCTGGAGCGGGGCCTTCCGCAACTGGTGCGGCAGTCGTCGCCTTCGGAATGGCGACGTTTTCGTGAATGACTTCGCCGTTGTGTCGCACGGTCATACGGGCATCGGCCAGTTTCTGACCATCTGCCGCATAGCGGGCAGCGGTGAAGTCGATGTCATAGGTCTGCCAGGCCAGCGGTGGATAGCACATGTTGACGCGCGGTGCCTTCACACTGTAGATGCCGCCGCATTCATTGTTTTTGCCCTCCAGACCGAAGGAGTCCAGAATTTGTACTTCGTACCGGCCCTGCAGGTAGCAGCCGCTGTTGGCGCGTCCCTGTCCGCGCGCCTGCGGCATGTAGGGCAGCAGGAATTCCAGATGCAACCGGGCATCCTGAAACTCGCTCCGGCTGGTCACGCCTTGCATCAGCCAGCCTTCCGGACTCAACTTGCCGTTCTGAAAGGCGTCTGTCGACTTGCCATCAAACAGAATCACCGCTCCTTCAGGCGGAGCAGCACCCAGTGTCACGCTCTGACGTTCGACCTTTTCCAGCGTACCCAGCAATTCACCACCCGCTGTTGTCACCGTAACGCGGCCGTTTGACAGCACCGCCGTGGCGTCGGCTCCAGGAAATTCGACAGCGTCGTCTTTCAACGTGCCGTCACCTTCCAGTTTCTCGCCGCCGATGAAGCCATCGCCAGGCAGACCGCCGGGATAGCCGATGCCATGAAATTTTCCATCACCCAGCGCAATGATCTGGGCGCCATAACGGACCCGCATCCCGCCCATGTCGATGTTGCCAGCGTATTCACCCTGATACGCGAAGTCTGCATCAGCCTTGTCGGCGGACAGCACCGCCGCGGGCTTGTCGGAAGCTGGTTTGTCTTCGGCAACGCTGACGGTTGCCAGCAGTACGAGGCCGAGGAGAACCGTCCAGCCCGGCATGCGCATGTTGACTCTGCGAGACATCATCCCCGATCCTCCTTGTGGAAATGCGAGCGGCTGGATTCCGCCAGCGACGTGAGTCGTCATTCTGCGGTGATGTCGTCCGCACTGCAAGAATACCGGGCCTGTTCCTGACAGCCGGATGCAGAATCCAGCCCGGTATCCAATCAGCGACGCTGATAAAACTCTGCTGCAGTTCCGCCGAAAATGCGGTTCTCTGACTCCGGACAGTGGCGTTGGACATAGTCACGGACCAGTTCCACCACGTCATCAAATTCCGCCGCGGCCCGACAAACCGGCCAGTCAGAGCCGAACATCAGGCGTTCTGGTCCAAAGGCCTGGAAGACGACATCCAGATATGGTTCAAAGTCAGCGGGCTGCCATTGTCGCCAGGCAGCTTCGGTGACCATGCCCGAGACCTTGCAGACCACGTTGTCTTGGCGGGCCAGTTCCTGGATCAGCGTCGTCCAGGGTTCCCGCTGCTGATCACGAATCTGCGGTTTCGCCAGGTGATCCAGCACGAATGGCTGCCCCGGCAATTGTTTCACCAGTTCAATGGCTGCCGGCAACTGGCGGGGATAGATCAGGATGTCATAGGTCAGACCGAAGTCTGCCAGCCGGGCAATCCCCTGAACGACTTCGGGCCGTCTCAGAAAGTTGTCGTCCGGTTCGTCCTGGGCGACATGCCGTACGCCGACGAATTTGGGATGCGCTGCGAAGGTGGTGAGTTGCTGCACGAGTTCCGGCGACCGGAGATCCACCCAGCCGACGACCGCATAGATTTGCGGGCAGGTGTCGGCAAGTTCCAGCAGCCGCGCGGTTTCTGCCAGGGACTGGCGAGCCTGCACTGCCACGGCGTGCGTCAGTCGATTCGCGGTCAGCAGTGGCAGGAGATCCTCCGGCAGAAAATCGCGGCGGAGATGTTCCATCCCGGTTCCCAGCCAGGGATATTCCAACGCAGAGTAATTCCAGAAGTGCTGATGAGCGTCAATCTGCAGCATGAAGAAGCGGCCTCCTGCGATCCCGGCAGTCGGCAGGCTTATTGAAATCGCTCGCCAGCCATGCCCCCGGATGTTCGCATCACCGTAGACGCTGGCGCACGGATCGGCAATCCAGTCCGGAGCAGTCTGTTTTTGACGGCTTCTTCACGGCAATTTTGACGAGGCTGCCGGCTTGCCATTCGGCGGAGCATTGCTGACCTCGAACTGCAGGCGACCGGCAGTTTCGGGAGTAAGGTCTGCGACCAGTTTGCTGCCGGTGTTGAACTCACTGGCGACGACCTGGCGGACTTCGTCAATCAACGTGCCGTTCCTCTCGCTGTCGGTACTGTCGGCGACTTGCTGCCCGGTTTTCTGGAACGAGCGGATCTCGATCCGATGACGTCCGGTCGCAGGACCGGCAGCTTGCCTGAGTGAGAATTTCCCTTCGGAAATTTCCGTTCCAGTTGCAGGACCGGGCGTGCCATCGATCGGCAGGAACGCGATGTGCCCGGCAGACAGCGGCGCACCATTCATGGTCACGACACCAGTGGCTTCCACCCGGTTCAACTCGTCAGAAGAGCTGCAACCCGACAGCATGGCCGACACACAGAATGTCAGCAGAAGAATCCCGCGATGCCTGTTCATGATTGCTCCGGGATCTATGGAAGTGGCTGGAAAAAACTGGCGTTGGTCATCGCCGGGAAGCTGCCAGGGACGAGGGTGTAACCGATATTGCTCAGATGCCTGTCGACAGGGAAGATCAGGCTGGCGGCATCAGACAACTCCAGCGAGGGAACCGTCAGGACGTTCTTGCCGGAGCTGCACTGGTGACGTATCCGGCCTAGAACTCGCCGATGATTTCGCCGCCGTTCGGTGTGGCCAATGCCTGCCAGGTGGCGAGATTGATATTGGAACTGACGAACCGCACGCTTCCGTCCATCATCAGGGTGTGCACGCCGCCGGAGTGCCGGCTGCGGGCGGACATGATGATCGCGCGATCGGTGAAGCTGGAGTAGGCTCCGATGCACGGAGCCATCGGGTCTTCCGGTTCCGTGGTCCCACACATGGACGTGCGAAGTTCATCCGGAATCGCAGTGTTCGGTGTGCGGTCATGTTGATAGTACTGGCCTTCCGGATAACTCCAGACGCCCCGGTATGCGCCGCGTTTACCGAGGGCCACCTTGATGATCTCTGCCATGCCGACCGTGTTGGTGGTCCCGTCGGTCAGGTCGCGCATCCGGGTACGACTATGCTGGTAGAAGATACCGGGAGTGTGCCGGGCTGGCAGTTCGCGCCGAATGGGACCGATCCCCGCATTGGGGACGTAACTGTTGCGGGTGCGGCAGTCATGCCCGAATTCGCTTTCGCCGTCGGACGGACACTGAAACACGCCGATAATAGCACCGATGGCTTTCTTCTCATTGGCACCTGTTGGACAACTGCCCCAGGACCGGTTTTTGGGGTCGGGGATCAGATCCCACAGCGCCGTCTGTTCCAGATACGGCCACAGGAATGAGGCGAACGGCAGGCCTTCGGCATTGCTGGAGTTGTAATAAATGTTTCCCGGTGGGAAGACGAGCAGGGAGTCGTGATAGCTGTGCAGCGCCAGCCCGAGTTGCTTCAGATGATTCCGGCACTGCGTTCGCCGGGCTGCTTCCCGCGCCTGCTGGACTGCTGGCAGCAGCAGGGCGATCAGGATTGCAATGATGGCGATAACCACCAGCAGTTCGATCAGGGTAAAGCCGACGCGAGACGGGATTCGCCTTCTGGACATGTCGATCCCCCAGGAATGAAACGATCAAGGACTCATGGCCCGAACCGGGCAGCTACATTAATGATGAAGTCATGTAGTCAGAATTTATGATTCGTTCATAAATGTGCGAATGAGAATGCTGGATGGAAACGGGCTTGTCGGCCGCTTGATTTCACCCGGCTGATTCACCAACCCGAAGCACCAGTGAGGATGTCCTGACTTCTGGCCATAGCGTCGTTGTGCGTGATTCGGGTGCTGGAAAATCGCGGCTTCCAGGCAAATCGCCACTAAAATCCAGGGTCGCAGGCTCATGTGTGCAGGAATGAGTTTCCTGCCGGGGTGTTGATTCCACGGTGATCAGAAAATGTGCGGTTACAGGCATAAGTCGGAGCGACAGCCTGTGACAATAGAACAGGGCTAATAGAACAGGGCCAGGGAAAGATTCATGGCATGTTCGCAGTGCTGGCGCATCACCTTGCTGGCCTGTTCCGGATTGCGGGTTTCCAGGGCCGCGAACAGTTCGCGGTGCTTCTGGCCGGGAATCTCAGCTGAGGGCGCATTCGTCTGATCGAGCATGACATGCCGCTCCAGCAACGGCAGCAGGGCGTCGCGTAACTGGGGCACGCCGGAAAATTCAGCGACGGTCAGATGGAATTTCACATCCAATTGCCGGCAGCGTTTCAAATCCTCGCCGGCGTCGAACAGGTCGTCAATTTCATATGCCATCCGCTGCAGGACCGTGAGTTGTGCCGCATCTGCTACCTGAGCGCAGCGACGGGCCGCCTCACATTCGATCGCAATCCGCAGCACATATTCCCCGCGAATCCGTTGCAGATCACGGGCCAGGATTCGCGCACCTGCCTGTCCACCCGGTTCCACGAGTCCTTCCGCTGCCAGCGCTTTCACGGCCTCCGAGACGGCATTGATGCCGGTGCCATACTGGCTGGCCAGCGGACGCAACGTCAGCCGGGTTTCCGCTGCGAGTTCTCCGGACAGGATGCGGGAACGCAGATCGAGAAAAATTCGACGGGCTTTCGTCTCTGCGGAAGGAGCGACCGGACGCTCGGCCATCGGAACGGTTCCTTGTTGTCGTCGAATAAATTTCATCGCGGAATAAGGGAACACTTCATGCAGCAGGGAGGAATCGCAGACGTAGGTCCAGTGTCCACAATCGCTCACTGCCGATCATCTGGTCCTGGTTTCCTGATGGATCAGAATTAAAAGTCAGCCCGCCTGATTCTGCTGTGATAAAATCATTGACCTGAAAGTAATGTTCGTCGCCAATGAAGCTCCGGATGCATCCCGGAGGAAGTCAGAGTTGAACCGCCTGATGTGTGGAGACACTGTACCAACACTTGTCGGCATGTCAATTCAAAATTGCTGGCAGACAGTGCAGGTACTACGTGACAGATTTTGCGGATTTGCACGAAATCCTTGATTCCGTCGTCGCTGGAATTCCCGACATGAGCAGCCCGGCGATCAGAAACATGGCAGATCAATGAGATGATCGCGAATCCGCTGCTGATGGAGTACGCTGATCTCCGTGAGTGATCTGGCATTGATTGCTCTGATGGCCGTGATTTCTTGCAGGAGTCGAGCACATGCGGCAGTTCCCACGAGTTCGTTCCGCCTCTGCGCTGTGTGGCGTCCTCGCCTTGATGGCGGGACTGGGAGCCAGTGCGAGCGTGATCGCTGACAGCCCGCCGGTCGCGGTCGGCTCTCGACTGGAACTGTTCGTCGATCAGACACTTCTCTCCGGCCTGGAGGGGAGTGCGAAGCTGGAAGTTCAGCGACCGCAACCACAGGAAGTCGTGCTGGTGACCGGAGAGCCCTGGGAAGGGAATACCTGTGCCTATTACACCATCTTGCAGGATGGTGATACGTTCCGGATGTATTATCGCGGGTCGCATTATGACGAACTGAAGCAAGCCGGTACTCATCCGGAAGTTGTCTGTTACGCAGAAAGCCGGGACGGCATTCACTGGGTCAAGCCGGAACTGGGGCTCTGTGAATTTGGAGGCTCAACGGCGAATAACATCATCTGGAACGGCATCGGTACTCACAATTTCACTCCCTTTGTGGATGCCAATCCGAACTGTGCGCCCGAAGCCCGTCTCAAGGCCCTGGGACGCGCGGAGCGTGGTCGGACGCATGGACTATATGCCTTCCAGTCTGCTGACGGCATTCACTGGTCGCTGATGAGCGAACAACCGGTCATTACCGAGGGAGTCTTCGATTCCCAGAATCTTGCGTTCTGGGATCCGGTCGCCGGTCTGTACCGGGACTATCACCGGGGATTCCGGAACAAAATCCGCGACATCATGACTTGTACGTCCACCGACTTCTTGCACTGGACGAAGCCTGTGTACCTCGAATATCCCGAGGCACCGGTGCAGCATCTCTATACCAACGCGATTCGCCCCTACGACCGGGCTCCGCACATTCTGATCGGTTTTCCCACGCGCTATCTGCCGCAGGAAGGACAACGTGTCGAACCCGTCTTTATGTCGAGTCGCGATGGTCACACCTTTCGGCGCTTCGATACCGAGGTGATTTCCCAGGACGCGCCCGCCGACCGCAAGGGGAATCGCAGCAATTACATGGCGAACGGGGTGGTGTCGCTGCCCGGCAAGGACGGGGAATTGTCCGTCTATGCGACGGAAGCGTATTACACTGGTCCCGACAGCCGGCTGCGCCGGTTCACTTATCGCCGGGATGGATTTGTGGCCCTGACCGCCGATGGAGAAGGGGGCGCCGCCACGACGGTGCCTGTCAGCTTCACTGGCAAGGAACTACTGCTCAATTACCAGACCCGGAAAGGCGGTCTGCTGCTGGTCGAATTGCAGGATGCTGCCGGCAAACCGCTGCCCGGTTTTACCGCAGAGGACTGCACTCCCCTGACCGGTGGCCATCTGGCAGGCCCTGTAACGTGGAAAGGCGGCGATGTCGCCTCACTGGCCGGGAAACCGGTTCGGCTCAGATTTTTGCTGAAGGGTGCGAAACTTTACTCGTGGCAGTTTCGATAGAGCGGAGGATGCACGGGTAATTGGAGACCCGGGTCGGTCACCTTTTCGGTGCAGTTTTCTGCTATTCTCTGCTGAGTTGTACGAACTCCTCGCGAGCATGGGAGAGGACTTCGCCTCGTGAATCGCATCCACCCGGGCAGGGTTGCCGGGAAGGAAGAAGCCTCACTTCCCGGCTCTGCCTGGTAACCGATCAGTGTGAGGCTGCCGACAACTGTTGCTGACGGGGCGACAGGAAATCAGGCCAGTTCCCAGACTGTGCGTTAAAATCATCTGCCAACACGAGAGAGTCTCCCGGCAGATCCGCCCAGTAACCGCGACCGTATTCCTGCAGGACGGCGGTGTTGATTTCGCCAGCGAAGGCCAGTTCCCATTCGGCATCCCTGCTTGCATCCCGATTCATTCGTCTTCTTTCCGTTCTCTGAAGAAATCTGCGACTCCGTCGATTAATGCACGTGGAGCCGTCGGTGACCACTCTAATAGGCCCTCGCGCAGGATGACATCCCGTTCGGGAGCAAATTTGTGTTCGATCAGCAACAGTTCACGGGTCGCATAGCGGCGATGCGTGGCAGAACCGTGGTGCAGGTGAATCAGCGGGACGTCAACGTAGCCAACTTGTCCCTGAATTTCACGATAGAAATCCCGGCCCCAGAGCAGCCAGTGCTGACGCAGGGCAGCGTGATAACGCATGAGCCAGGCGGTCCGCCACTCTCCGCGTGCCGCATTGATCAGGCCGACATCCCCCGCCCCGATGATGAACCAGGGGTAGAAGCCGCAGCGGTCAAGAATGTCGCGATGGCAGGCCCAGGCATATCCTGGTTTGCAGGTACCGTAATCAACCGATCCCGCTGCGGCCGCCCCTGGCCAGGTCTGGAACGGCTGCAACTGCGGATTGGTCAACGTGATTTGCCGGAACATCTGCACGAGCGGGTACTGTTCCAGGGCAGCAGCAGTTTGCTGTAGCCAGGTCACGTCCTCGCAGATCACGTCGGCATCAATCCACGCGACTTGATTGACCTCAGGCGGCAACCGCTGCAGGGCGATGTTCAGCAAGGCCTCTTTTTGCCAGAGGACATGCTGCGCTGCACCCTGCAGACGAATGGAGGCGTCCGTCTGAAAATCGCCTGAATACGACAGTTCGATCGTGACGAGAGGAAGATTGTCTGGAAACTGCCGTCGCCAGAGTTGCCAGTTTCGTACCGGCGTCTGGAACCCGGCCGGATTGAAATGACAGGCAATCACTCCCAGCATCGAGATCGCGTCCCTGCACGAATTACTGACTTGTCACGGAATCTTCCGGCCTGGATCACCGGGTCAGAAACCAAACCAGTTCCGTTGCGTCACCCGATAAATCTCTCCATCCAGGTCGACAATGTAGAGATTCCCGGCAGCATCTTCACCGAACGAAGAAATTCCGTTGATGGTGCCTGTGGCTGGTCGCAGGCGACTCGTCCAGTCCGTCAGGTCAGTATACGTGTTGCCGCTGCGGGTCAGAGACCAGATCCGCTGGTTCACATAGTCGGCGAAGAAGTATTTGCCCTGCAGTTCCAGGATCGGCCCCCGATAGACATAGCCGCCGGTGACGGAACGTCCCTGAAAAGCTCCTGTCCCGTGGGTGTAATCGTAGAGCGGTTCGATCGCGCCGGCCGGGGCAGAGCCGCCGACACCGGGAGTCGCAACGCTGCCTTCCCGCACGCGCCAGCCATAGTTTTCTCCCCCCGTGCTGGTTGCCGGGGCAAAGTTGATTTCCTCCCGCGCTCCCTGACCGACGTCACCGATCCACAGGTCTCCGGTCAGGCGATCGAAGCTGTTGCGCCACGGGTTCCGCAGCCCGTAAGCCCAGATTTCGTCGTCGCCTGCCGTGCCGACGAACGGGTTGTCTGCGGGAATCCCGTAATTGCGTTCGTCATCATCCGGCCAGGCATCCAGTGCCGGCGACGGATCGATTCGCAGGATCTTTCCGAGCAGATTGTCTTCAAGATCCTGGGCATTCCCGGTTCCCGGGGTGTGACCGGTGTCACTGTCATTACTCCCGCCGCCATCGCCGACAGATGCATACAGGTAGCCATCGGGGCCAAATGCCAGCCAGCCGCCGTTATGATTGGCCTGCGGTTGCGGGATTCGCAGGATCAACCTGGCAGAGCCAGGATCTGCGACGTCCGGATTGCCGGTGCTGGCCTGGTACTCGACGATGTTGCTCGCTCCGTCTCCCCGGGCAGTGTAGTTGACGAAGAACCGGCGATCGGTTGCGTAGTCCGGGCTGAAGGCCAGCCCCAGCAATCCCTGTTCATTCCCGCTGACCACCAGCGAAGTCAGGTTCAGAAACAGCGTTGTTTGCCCGGTTGCAAGATCCAGAATCCGGATCTCACCGCCTCGTAGTACGACATACATCCGCCCCGGTTGGCCGGGCGCTGCTACGGCAGCGACCGGGCTGCTGAGCCCCGTCGCCACCCGCTCCGTTGTCACGCAACTGGGCAGGCTGAAGGGCAAAATCGCGAGTGTGGCCAGACACAATGTCCAGGACGTCAGGTGCATGGTGAAAACCCGGCGGTGGGAAGAGATGTGAGAAGGTCACGAGCGGCGCAAAGACGGGCGGTGGTCAGGCCGGCACGCAGCCGGCCCTGAGGATCTCCGCTCTGACTCTGGCGACCATTGTGAGTCTGTGATCGACCGCTTGAAAGAATCATGCCAGGTTTGTTACGGAATTGAGAATTGAGGCGGACGATTGCGCAACCTCTATCAGGAAGGCATTGTTTAGCGTCCGAATTGATCGATCGGGTGGCTTCCCATCGTTCACTCTGTGGTCGCAGCCGCCTGCCGCCCACATTCGTCGGGGACGTACTTCCGTCCGGCTTTTCCAGATTTCGGCAGATCATTTTTCACGTACCTGCGGCTCGGGGGAGACCGGTCGTCCGGTCCGCCCTCCGCATTCCGGTGCTGCCCGGCTTGCGAAATTGGCTGCGGACTCCCGGTGAGTGGAAGGACCGGGCTATAATCAGGCGTCCAACTCCTCCTGCTGAAACTCCTGCGCCCATGCCCCACGTTGGTTTGTTTATCCCCTGTTATGTTGACCAGTTGTATCCCGATGTCGGAATGGCGACGGTCGAACTGCTGGAACGCTACGGCTGCACCGTTGAGTTTCCGGAAGCCCAGACCTGTTGCGGCCAGCCAATGGCGAACACCGGTTGCACCAATGACGCCGTGCCACTGGCCCGGCGATTCCTGGACATCTTTGCACCGTACGACTACGTCGTTTGTCCGTCGGGCAGTTGTACGGCAATGGTGCGGCAGCACTACCACGATCTGGTGCATGATCATCCGCAGTTTGAGGCGGTCACGCACAAGACTTACGAGCTGTGCGAATTCCTGCACGACGTGCTGAAAGTGGAGAGGATCGAGGGCAGTTTTCCGTATCGGGTCGGTCTGCATCAAAGCTGTCACGGACTTCGCGAATTGCGGCTGGGTTCCTGCAGCGAGGTCATGGGGCCGCGGTTCAGCAAGGCCGGCAAACTCCTGGGCTCGCTGGACGGCATTCAGCTGGTCGATCTGACTCGTCCGGATGAATGCTGCGGATTCGGCGGCACGTTCGCCGTACAGGAAGAAGCCGTCTCCTGCATGATGGGTCTGGACCGCATTCACGATCATGAACAGGCCGGGGCGGAAGTGCTGACCGCGGGGGACATGTCCTGCCTGATGCACATGTGGGGGCTGATCCATCGCCAGCACAAGCCGCTGAAAGTGATGCACATCGCCGAAATCCTGGCCGGCCGCCAGCCGGCGTGAGGAGAAGTGTTATGCGTGGCGTGATGACCGAAGTTCCGGAGTTCGTCCTCGAACACCGTCGCAAGACCGGTGCGGACCGGTGGGACGAGATGTGGGATGGGGTGCTGCACATGACGCCGATGCCGAGCAGGGAACATCAGGATTTTTTGTCGGAACTGGATGCATGGATCCGGTCTCACTGGGCGCGTCCATACGGCAACCGGGTGCATCGGGAGATCAATCTTGCTTCTGTCGGGGGGTGGCCGCACGACTTCCGGAGTCCGGATCTGGTGCTGCTGACTCCGGACCGTTTTGACATCGATCACGACACGTATTTTGAAGGGGCTCCGCTCATCGCCGTGGAAATACACAGTCCCGGCGACGAAGCCTATGAGAAACTGGAGTTTTACGCAGAGCTTGAGGTGCCCGAGGTGTGGATCATTCATCGGGACAACCGGGAAGCCGAAGTGTTTCTATTGGACGCAAGTGGATACCGAACGATGGAAAGGAATTCCGGAGGCTGGCTGGTCAGTCCAGGTTCCGGTATCCGGATGAAAACCATTGATCGCGGAAAACTCGAGCTCCAGGTCGGAACTGACAACAGCACCCGCGAGATCCTGCCCTACGATTTACCATAGACTCGCCCTGCGGTTTGCCAAAGGAATGTGTTAACGAAAGTGCCTTTCCATGCGTGGTGTGATGACTGAAGTTCCGGAGTTCGTCCTCGAACACCGTCGCAAGACCGGTGCGGACCGGTGGGACGAGATGTGGGATGGAGTGCTGCACATGACGCCGATGCCCAATACCGAACATCAGGATTTTGAGTATCAGCTGGAACACTGGCTCAGAACCTGGTGGGGGCTGCCGTTTGGCAATCGTGTCTATCACCAGATCAATGTGGCCTCGATCGGCGGCTGGCCGCGGAACTACCGGATTCCTAATCTGGTGATGCTGACACCGGACCAGTTTTCTATTGATAAGAGCACTCACTTTGAGGGAGCGCCGCTGGTTGCCATCGAAATTCATAGCCCGGATGACGAATCGTATGAGAAGCTGGAGTTTTATGCCGGAATCGGCGTGCAGGAAGTCTGGGTTATCCATCGGGACACACGTCGTCCGGAGATTTATGTTCTGGATGGCGACGAGTATTACGTTGTTGAATCAGATTCCGCTGGCTGGCTGATTAGCCCCGGAACATCAATTGGTTTAAAGCCGAAACGTCCGCGCAAACTCGCGATTCAATATCGGGAGAATGTCGCTTCCCTGGCTTTGTTGCCACATCTTCCCGCGAACAGGTCTGGTGGGTGATCATGATCCCACGCTGGTGGATTCACGATTCTCCTGTTTGATAAAAGAATCGCGAATCCGCAAGCGAGATGGTCAAGTTCCCGGGTTCAGCGCTGGTTTTTAGAAGATTGACTGAGATATGACTGCGACACTGGTTCGGGAACACCCGGAAAACGCGGCGGATTTTGTGGCGAACAATGGTCGGGCGCACTGGCACGATCAGTCGTTATGGTTCGTACGATCCAAACGCGACAAGATGGCCCAGTCGCTGCCGGAGTGGGAGCAACTGCGGCAGAAAGCATCGGGGATCAAGCTGCATACCATGTCGCGGCTGGGCGACTACCTCGAAGAGTTTGAACGCAATGCGAACAAGCTCGGGGCAAAGGTCTACTGGGCGCGGACACCTGCCGAACATAACGAGATCGTCCTGAAGATCATCCAGCAGCATCAGGGCAAGAAGGTTGTTAAAAGCAAGTCGATGCTGACGGAAGAGTGCCATCTCAATCCGTTCCTGGAGCGGCACGGCATTGAAGTGACGGATACCGACCTCGGGGAATGGATCGTCCAACTGCGGGGTGAACCGCCCAGCCACATTGTGATGCCTGCGATCCATATCAAGAAGGAGGAAATCGGCGACCTGTTTCATGAGACAATCGGGACCGACAAGGGGGCGACCGATCCGCCGTACCTCGTGAATGCCGCCCGCGGGAAACTTCGCGAAAAGTTTCTCGAAGCCGACATCGGCATTACCGGTGTGAACTTTGCCATCGCAGAGACTGGCGGATTCGTGGTCTGTACGAACGAGGGAAATGCCGATCTCGGCGTGTCCTTGCCGAAGGTGCATATCGCCTGCATGGGCATCGAGAAGCTGATCCCCCGACTGGCCGATCTCAGTGTCTTCCTGCGGTTGCTGGCCCGCTCTGCCACCGGACAGCCAATTACGACCTATTCCTCCCACTTTCATGGGCCCATGGACGGGGGAGAACTGCACATCGTCCTGGTAGACAACGGCCGCAGCGATATCCTGGGCAGTACTGACTTCCGGCGTTCCCTCAACTGCATCCGCTGCGGCGCCTGCATGAACACCTGCCCGGTCTATCGGCGCAGTGGCGGGCACAGCTATCAGACCACAGTGCCGGGCCCGATCGGTTCGATTCTGGCTCCATCGCGCGATGCCGCTACCTACAGCAGCCTGCCGTTTGCCTGTAGCCTGTGCGGTTCGTGCAGCGACGTCTGTCCGGTGAAAATCGACCTTCATACCCAGCTGCTTACCTGGCGAAAGGAGATCACGGTCCGCAAGCTGCTGCCCTGGAAAAAACGGATGGGAATGTGGCTGGGCGGCAAATTCCTGGGGTCACCGCGGCTGTATGCTCTTGGCGGCAAACTCGGCCGCTGGCTGATGCCGAAACTGCCCCGGTTCCTGATCTACAACTCCATGAACCCGTGGGGCAAGCAGCGCGACCTGCCGCCGGTGCCGAAGCGGAGTTTTCGCGAGGTCTATGCGAAGCGGAAAAGGGGAGGAAAGTGAAGTCTGCGATCTTTGTCAGTCATGAATTCGGCTAATAGTGGTCCTGATTTTGGTCAGGGATAGATAAAGACGCCTTCACCACGCAATGCACAATGCGTATCAAAAGTCTGCCGACTCGCGCCTGGTGTGCCGTAATGAGAACCTTCGAGAGAATAATCACCGCCCATGTCGTCCCGTGAAGCCATTCTGAAATCGATCCGTCAGCATCTGCCGGAATCCTCGCCGTTGCCGGACCTCGACGGTCCCTGGATTACGTTTGCTGATCCAGTAGCCCAGTTTACCTCCGTGCTGGAGATGATTGGCGGACGCTGTTTGCGGGTGGCCGCTGTCAGTGAGATTCCAGCAGCGCTGTCGCAATTGCCGGCCTATGCGACCGCTGCGAAACGTCTGAATGCAGTCGCAGGGGTGAGTATCGACGGTGTCGAGATGAACGCCATCGCAGATCCTCACGACCTGTCAGATATTGATTTCGCCATCCTGCCTGGTGAATTCGGCGTCGCAGAGAATGCTGCGATCTGGGTCAACGACGGCGTGGTCAGACATCGGGTGATTTATTTCCTGTGCCAGCATCTGGCCCTGGTCGTGCCTGCGAGCGAAATCCTGAACAATCTGGGCGAGGCGTATCAGCGCATCCGGTTTCCACAGGCAGGCTTTGGCGCCTTTATTGCCGGGCCGTCCAAAACTGCGGACATCGAGCAGTCGCTGGTGATCGGCGCTCACGGCGCCCGCTCGCTGACGGTGATTCTCGTTGGCTGATGCGATGCTGGCTGACGGCGCTCAACCCTCGGTGCGGGGCGTCCAGATGCCCTCGGCATCTTCATGCGGGGTACGGGCCGCAGACATGAGCCGGACAATTTGCTGCAATTGTTCCGCGGAGAGGTGCCCGAGTTGCTGCTGGTGACACGCGCGGACGCGGTCTGCCAGTTCATCGAGCAAGGCCCGGCCTGCTTCGGTGATGGTCACGTCGACCACGCGGCGATTATCAGGCCGGCGATTGCGTTCGATCCAGCCCCGCGTTTCCAGACGATCCAGCAAGCGGGTCATGTCCGGCGCGCGGGAAATCAGACGGTCACCAATTCCCTGGACCGTCAGACCCTGCGGTGCTGCGGCTTTCAGGAGACGCAGGGCATTGTACGGATGGGGCGAGATGCAGACTGTGGCGAACAGTTCTTCCTCAATCACCTTCAGGCGGTCATAGGTACGCCACAGGTTGAGGTACGCTTCCTGTTCCAGCGAATCGAATCGCCGTCGTGAGGAAGGAACGGGGGCGGATGAAGGCGGTAACGAGGTAGACATGCTGTCTGGCAGGCTACGAGGAAGCGCGAGCAGCGTCAAGACAATAGTTGTTGTGACATGCTTGAGAGGGCGAACTCGAAGACAGCAGTCGCACAGCGGATGGACTCGGCGCACAGATAATGAGGTCTGCATGTGTGCATGTGGTTTGTCCGGGAAAAATTCCGGAAATCCGCAGGACGCGAGAAACCAGGATTAGTGATGCGGGGCATTTCAGATCCGGAACAGCTGTCGTGAATTTCTGTGAATCGCGCCTCTCATTTCGATCGATTGCGAGATGACCACCGTTGAGGAAACGGCGATTCCCGGCGGTTCCGGATCGAGAATCGTGATGCCTGAGGGAACCGCGGAGTTTGCGCTGCTGCCTGGGTTCGGAGAGCTGACGGTACGGAAACGAGACCTGTCTGTCTCTGCTTGCATAGCTGTTGTTGGCGTTCCACGGCTTCGTTGGGCGTTTCACAATGGCCTGAGACTTCGTCGCGGGGTGAAATTCGGGAAAAGCCGCGAAATCTGTGAAAAACGCTCAAGTTGCTCTATCCGCGTTGCGCGCTCATTCGCTATACGACGCACGCACCCAGCGGGGAACCAGGCCGCGAATCGATCGGAATCTCCCACCGGTCGTGGGCCCGTCGGCGACTCCCTTCATCTCTCACTTCAGACCCGGTTATCGAGTCAAAGGGCATTCAAGATGGCTAAGCGTTGTGCGTATTTGTTGGCAAGTCTGGTCGTGATGACGTCGGCCGTCGGTTGCTGCTGCAGCCACCTCGGTCGTAACAACTGCTCACCCTGTGCGACCGGCGGCTGCCAGCCGTCGTACTATCCTCCGAACACCGGCTATTATCAGGGCTATGGTTCGACCGCCTACAACGGCACCTTCGGTCAGACCGCTTATGTGGGTGATCCGGCGTTGATGGCCAGCCCGGCCGTTCCCGGCAGCACCTTCACCACGACGACCGCGCTCGCTCCGGTCAATTCCCTGCCGACGTACTGATTCCGTCCGACAGAAGATCGCCGGGGCATCCCTGTCGACCGCAGGTCGCCTGATGTCAGCAGTCCTCTGTCGTGCGAGATGTTCGGGGCAGCCACCTCCGCTGGGCCGTCGTTTTGCCGTCGCCCGCCCGAGGCTGACGTAACGATGTTGGTAAAGTGTCGCTGCCCGTTCTCGTAAAATTCAGGAAGCCCGGACATCGCGATGTCCGGGCTTCCTGCGTTGTGCAATCACCATTCGATGTTCGTTATGCAAAGAGCTTCGTGACCGGCGAACCGTCGTGAGCCACCTTGAACGGGCGCCCGCTCTTCGAGAACACTTCTTCTTCCAGCGGCAAGCCAAGGGCGTGGGCAATCGTCGCGTTGAAGTCGGCGATGGACGTGGGGTTGTCGTCCGGGCTGTGGCCCTTGTCGTCGGACGATCCCCAGACCCGGCCGCCCTTGATTCCGCCGCCGGCGATCAGCGCGCTGAAGACACCGGGGTGATGATCGCGACCGGCATTCTGGTTGATGCGCGGCGTCCGGCCGAACTCGGAGACCAGCACGACCATCGTCCGTTTGAGCAGACCGCGTGACTGCAGGTCGCTGAGGAGGGTCGACACCGCACGGTCCATGTTACCGGCAGTGTTGCCGATCTTGTCGTAAATGTCAGTGTGCATGTCCCAGCCACTGAACGTGACCTCGACGTAGCGGACATCGTTTTCGATCAGACGACGGGCCAGCATGCAGCCCTGGCCGAAACGATCCATGCCGTACTTCTCGCGGTCTTCAGACTTCTCCAGGTTCAGGTCGAAGGCCTTCAGATCCTCGCTTTGCATCAGGGCCGTCGCCTGCTTGTAGAACTCCGAATAGGCTTCCACCTGCTTCTGCGGATACTTCTTCCTGAAACCGGAATCGAAGGTATCGATCAGCGAGAGCCGCGACCGGAACGAGCCGCCGGTGAGGTATTCCGGCTGCCTGGTATTTTGCAGGCCGGCGTTCGGGTCGCCAATCGGAATCGGCGTGTAGATCGGGTCCAGAAAGCCGGCTCCCGGATGCCGGTTGTCGCCGCCGATGATGACATTGTCCGGCAGGGAGCGTCCCGGGCGGATGCCGTTCAGCTTCATCATCCACGCGCCCATGCCGGGATGCCGGATCGAGGCGATTTCCGGATAGCTGGTCCGCATCAGGTACTTGCCTTGCTCATGATCTCCCGTTTCGGTGTAGAGAGACCGCACAACGGCAAACTGATCGCTGACCTTCGCGAGTTCCGGAACCCACTGGGAGAGGGTGACGCCGGAAGATTTTGTCTGGATCGGCTTCGTATCGGCTTCGCATTCCCGGTTGCCGACGCAGTCGAAGGTGTCCAGATGGCTCATCGCGCCGTTCATGAACAGGTAGATCACGCGATCTGCCGTTGCGACCGACCGCTTTGCCGGTCCCTTGGAGGGCGCTGCGAACAGCGCGCGCGGCGAGAGCATGGAGACGCCGAGCATTGACGCTGCGGCATATTCGAGGAACGAGCGACGGGAAACGTCGTCCAGATTTTTCAGGTCTTGCAACATATCCTGGATCCCTGGTGGCTTGATTCGTCGGAAGTGCGGCTGCCGGAAGCGGCGCGGTTTCCTGCAAAGGCAACC
>VFQN01000702.1_pt1 | contig 60503 bp, 47 predicted proteins | sample 3512371 | NCBI WGS metagenome assembly VFQN01 (sample SAMN10412370, study PRJNA504923) | tailings metagenome | isolation source: Replicate 2 from Balatoc abandoned mine | place: Philippines: Itogon, Benguet | collected 2017-08-28 | reverse complement strand
AATCGCGACGCCGCCCATTCCGCCCTCGCGTTCTCTACATTCCTTCAGGGCTGTTAGCTGAGTGTATCAGAGACCAAAACAGCCATATCGTCATAAATGTCCCGCCTTATTGCGTAGTATGCACTATCGATGGAAGCAAACTTCTGAAAATCGTCTTTGGTCCACTGGCTCGCGTAAGCGCGCCGCTCTTGCCAAGTCGGCGGTATCTCGCCTAAGGGGTAAATGGCGCTCGCTGCCGTAACCAATCGCAGTCGCTCGTGATCATTAACTCTCTCCAGGAAGCGGATAGCGTGGGCAGCGTAATCACTGAAAGAATTGGTGAGCCACTGCGAAAAACCACCGTTGCGGATTTCTTCGTGCATCAGTAACGCCGCGATCAACTCTTTCTCCTGGGAGGTAAGCTCCGAGAAGCCCACCATTCGCTCGCGTACCAGAGCTGCTCGGTAGGCTTTCACAACGCGGTCATGATGGAGGGAGCGTGGCATTTCAGCTAACGTTGTGTAGACGGCATGTAGGTTGATCGAAGGGGTTTGGAGTTGTCAATGGGTAAGTCAGTTGGCTGGATAGGCTGCAAGGCCTGAACGTGATCGTGTCTCGAGGGTTCTCATGGCGCCTGGGGGAAGGCCCTGGACCGGATGGCTCCAGGGTGACTGGGCCGGGGGATCTCACAAGGCCGATGATTCGACGCCGTAGGCGCGGAGGCTTCCCTCAGCGCAGGTTCGCTGCCGGTGGTGTGGGCACCGGGTGACTGGATGTCACTCCCTTCGGGCCCCCGTTGTCACGGGTGGGTTGGATCGTCAGTCCGTTTGCGCGTCGGGGAGGTCAGTCATTTGAAGGCCGGTGCCTCCGCCGGTTCGGCGGTTCGGCGATCGGCACCCGGACGCGGACGGGGACGTGGATGGGACCGCATGCCATTCCCGGCCGGGACCATGCTGTCGTGCGGCGCGCACCGGGCCGGGCTGAAGACCGGGGATGCAGCCCGGGGAGCGGTTCCGGGTCGTGTCAGGCCTTCGGATTCCAGCCGAGGGCGTAGTAGAGGTTGGTGCGGAACTCGTCCGGATTGTGGGGCGAGATGGTGAGGTATCGGAAGAACCCCTTCTTGCGGCGGATCGTCATGAACCGCCCGTGGAACACGTCCCGGTTCAGCCACGGCTCGCAGGGGAACCGTGTTCCCACCAGCACGTCGTCGATGTTCCCGAGTGCAACACGGCGGACCACCTTCCCGAAAAGCAGCACCTCAACCTCATGGCGCCCCAGCCGGTACCTGGTGAAAACCATCTGCAAAACCACCCAAAGCGCCAGCGCGGCAAGGCTCAAGGCCTTACCGATGACGCCAAGGTCCATTTCTAGTGCTTCTGACCCAGCCACAGGAAAACGGCCGGCACGATAAAACCCAGGGCCAGTGAAATCCAGATCAACCCCTGTCGTTTTGTGGTTTGGAACGCCAGGACCACCCCGAGCAGGGTGGTGGCCACCAGGGCGGCCGACATCCCCACCACCAAGCCGGTGAAAAGCCGGGTCGAATAGCCCTCCGCGGTCTTCGACGGGTAATACTGCTCGACGTGCACCCGGTTCATCCGGCTCAGCCAGTCGTCGGAGTCGGCGACCCCCTTCCGCCGATCCGGCGTCACCGTCTGGTACCAGCCGGTCAGGACAAAAAACACCAGCAGCGGGGCGAAAAACACCCCGAGATGCAGATGAACGCGCCGAAGCCAGCGAACCATGGGCTCCTCAACGCGCCGGGATCACCGGCAGCAGGATGCGCGCGCCCACCGGGATGCGGCGGTCGTCCTTGATGTCGTTGAATTTCATCACCTGCGCGGTGGTGAGCGGCTGGTACCCCTGTTTTTTGGCCTCCTCGTTGAAGCTGACCACCACCTCCGAAAGGCTTTGTCCCCGTTCCAGGACATACTCGAGCGCCCGATCCGGGGGCTTTTCGGCGGGTTTATCGGCATCGGGGGCCTTCGTCCGGCCCGGTGTCGTCCGTGGCTCGGGGGCCTTTGCGGATCTGGAGGTGTCGGGGCCTGTCGCCACCGCCTTCTTCAGCTCGTTCAGGACCCGCACCACCTGTTCACCGTCGGAGGCGCGCTTGCGGTCCACCTCGGCGATCGCGTCCGCCAGCCGCTTCAGATCGTCCGCCCAGGGTCGGGCGTCCCGTTGCCGCATGGCGTCGCCCTGACGGCCCATTTCCTCGCGGATCTTCACCAGTTCGCCTGCCAGCGCGTCGATCTGGCGCTTCTGGCTGGCCATGGACAGTTCGAGGGACTCCACGGCGGCGGTGAGCCGCTGGATCCGCTCGCCCACCACCGCGGGATCGATGGGTTGGGCGGGCAGGCGGGTCGCCGCCATGCCCGTCAGCATCCCGGCCGCGAGAAACGTTCCCAGGCCACCACGAATACGCATGCAGGCAGGTTAGGTTTGCCGCCGGGGCCCAGCAAGTGCTAGTTGCCCCGCGTGCGCCTCCTTGAGGTCATCCAACGCAGCACCGCCTTCCTCGAATCCCGGGGCATCGAATCCCCGCGCCTCCAGGTGGAACGCGTCCTTGCGCACCTGCTCCGCATTCCCAGGCTTCAGTTGTACCTCGAGTTCGACCGTCCCCTGCCCGAGGAGGTTCTTTCCGCCGCCCGCGCCGCCATCCAGCGCCGCGGGCAGCGCATCCCGCTCCAGCACATTCTCGGTTCCGAATCCTTCTGCGGCCTCGAATTCGAGGTGGGCCCCGAGGTGCTCATCCCCCGCCCGGAGACGGAGCAACTCGCCGAAATCGCCTGGACCTGGCTCGAACATCACGCCGCCACCACGGGCGCGGCCCCGGCGGTGCTCGATTGGGGCACCGGCAGTGGTTGCCTCGCCGTCACCCTCGCCACCCGCATCCCCGCCGCGGACATCACCGCCATCGACATCTCACCGGCAGCCCTCGAGATGGCACGGCGGAACGCCCGCCGTCATGGGGTTGAACCCCGGATCCGTTTCGTCCTCGCCGACGGCGTCGAGCCCCTCCCGCCGGGCCCCGGCTTCGATCTGGTCGTCTCCAACCCCCCCTACATTCCCTCGGCCGAGATCGCGACCCTGCAACCCGAGGTCCGCGACCACGACCCCCGCGCGGCCCTCGACGGCGGACCCGACGGACTCGACGCCTATCGCCGGCTGGCCTCGAGCCTGCCACCGCGGCTGGCGAACCCGGCCACGCTCCTTCTCGAGCTGGGCGACGACCAGGCCCCGGCCGTCTCCGGGATCCTCGCCGGCCAGGGCTGGACGGTGATCCGCGTCGCCCCGGACCTCTCCGGACGCACGCGCTTCCTCGAGGCCCGCATGCAACCCCCCGACAGCGCCTCACCCTGATTCCCCGGATTCCCTCTGCCAGATCCAAGGCTCAACAGCATCCTCTCCCAACACCATGGACGCATTCATGATCAAGGGCGGTCGTCCGCTCCGCGGCAAGGTCACCATCAGCGGCAGCAAGAACGCCACGCTGCCCCTGATGGCCGCCGCCCTCCTCACCCGCGAACCCTGCACCATCCGCCGCATCCCCAATCTCAGCGACGTCCGGTTCATGGGGGACATCCTCCGGTCCCTGGGCGCCGAGGTCACCTTCGAGGACGATTCCGTCACCATCCACGCCCGCAGCATCCACGAGGTCGGAAAATACGACCTCATCCGCAAAATGCGCGCGTCCATCTGCATCCTTGGCCCGCTCATGGGCCGCCTTGGCAAGGCCCGCGTCTCGCTGCCCGGCGGCTGCGTCATCGGCGCCCGCCCCATCGACCTCCACCTCAAGGGACTCCGGGCCCTCGGCGCCCGCTTCACCATCCGCGGCGGCTATGTCCACGGTGAGACCCGGCGCCTCACCGGCACCGAGGTCTTCCTCGGCGGCCGCGTCGGCCCCACCGTCCTCGGCACCGCCAACATCATGATGGCCGCCGCCCTCGCGGAAGGGACCACCCTCATCGAAAGCGCCGCCTGCGAACCGGAGGTCGTCGATGTCGCCAACTTCCTCAACGCCATGGGCGCCCGAATCCAGGGCGCCGGCGGTCCCACCATCACCGTCACCGGCGTCCCGGAACTCCACGGTGCCCATCACGAGGTCATCCCCGACCGCATCGAGGCCGCCACCTTCGCCGTCGCCGCCGCCGTCACCCGCGGACAGATCACCATCCAGGGCGCACGCCCCGATCATCTGGGTGCGGTGCTCGACAAGCTGCGCGAGGCCGGCGTGAAGGTCGAACGAGTGGGGCCCGACCTCGTCGTGTCCCACGGCCGTTCCCGCCTGCGCCCCGTCGAGATCACCACCCAGCCGTACGCGGGTTTCCCCACCGATGTGCAGGCCCAGATGATGGTGCTCATGCTCCTCGTCCCGGGCATCTCGGTCATCACCGAGCGCATCTTCGAGTCCCGCTTCATGCACGTCCCCGAGTTGTGCCGCCTCGGCGCCGAGGTCGCCATCGAAGGCCCGAGCGCGATCGTCAAGGGCGGCCGCCCCCTCAGCGGAGCCCAGGTCATGGCCAGCGACCTCCGGGCCTCCGCCGCACTCGTCCTCGCCGGCCTCGCCGCCGAAGGCGAAACCACCGTAAAACGGGTCTACCATCTCGACCGCGGTTATGATCGGATGGACCAGAAGTTGCGCGAACTGGGCGCACGAATCTCACGAATACCCGACCGCCCCGAATCCGACTGAACCGCCCGAATGAAGGCCCTTATTGCCATCTTCCTCGCCCTCGTCGGCGTCTACGTGTTCATGGAACTCGTCGGCTTCTACAACCGCACCGCCGGCCCCGACGGCGGGCCGGTCCGCGGTTATGTGGCGCCCGCGGACACCAGCACCCCGGCCATCACCGGCGAAAGCCTCCCCGGCCTGCCGCCCTTCCTTGAGACCTCTCTCGCCCAGGCCCAGCAGCAGGGCGCGGAGGAGCTGGGAAAATGGCTCAAGAACTGGGCCAAACAGGTCCAGGACCCGCGCCTCGCCTGGATCGAGCTGGACTACGTCGTCCTGCTCAACCTCAAGGACCACGCCGCCGCCCGCCAACGGTTCCAATCGGTCAAGGAACGCACCCCGCCCGATTCTCCCGTTTATCCCCGCATCCAGAAACTTCAGTCCGCCTATGAGAATTAGCGCCCGCCCCGCGAGCCGGGGAGCCCCGCCCCGCCGCACCCCCGCCCCGGTCCGCTCCGCCGTCCTCGCCACGCTCTCCGCCGTCCTCGCCCCCCTCCCTCCCCCCGCCCTCGCAGCTTCCGCCGACCTGGCCTCCTCGATTGCCGCCCTCCGCAGTGTCGGTCCCGAGGGCCGGGGCAATGCGGCCGCCGCCGCCGCCTGGGCCAACCTCGGCAAGGCGGATCCCACCCACCTCCCCGCCCTGCTCGCCGCCATGAACGGCGCCAGCGACCTCGCGCGCAACTGGTTGTTCGCCGCCGCGGATTCGGTCACCGACCAGGCCCTCCGCTCCGCTTCCCCGCTGCCGGTGCCCGACATCGCCGATTTCCTCCTGGACACCACCAACGATCCGCGTCCCCGGCGGCTGGCCCTCGATCTCCTCGCCCGCGCCGACGCCGCCACCGTCGACATCGTCCTCCCGGGCCTCATCGATGATCCTTCGCCGGAGATCCGTCGCGAGGCCGTTCAGCGCCTCATTGATCAGGCCGCCAAAGCCCTCGCCGACGGCCGCCGTCCCGCGGCGTCCGTGCTCTACCAGCAGGCCCTCGCCTTCGCCCGGGACGCCGACCAGATCGAGGCGCTGACCAAGCCGCTCGGGGACCTCGGCCGTCCGGTCAACCTGGTCCACCAGCTCGGCTTCATCACCCGGTGGAAGGTCATCGGACCCTTCGACAACACCGCCGGCGCCGGCTTCAACAAGCCCTTCCCGCCCGAACTGGAACGCGACTTCGGCGCCGAATACGACGGCAAGGAGGGCAAGGTGCGGTGGAAGGATTACGCCTCCGACCACCCCATGGGCATGGTCGACTTCAACAAGGCCTGCGCACCGCTCAAGGAGGTCGCAGGTTATGCCTTCACCGAGTTCCACGCCGACGCCCCGAGGGCCGCCGAGATCCGCCTCGGCTCCAAGAACGGCTGGAAGGTCTGGTTCAACGACGAGTTCCTCTTCGGACGCGACGAGTACCATCGCGGCGCCGAAATCGACCAGTACCGCCTTCCAGTCCAACTCCGCCCCGGCCGCAACACCCTCCTGGTCAAGGTCACCCAGAACGAGCAGAAGGAGGACTGGACGGTCGAGTGGGAATACCAGCTCCGGATCACCGACCCGTCCGGACGGGTCATCCGGTCGGCCCCGGCCCCGGCCGGCCTCCATGCCGCCTCCGCGCCCCAAGCCCCCTCCCGCCCATGAACCGCCTCGCCCTCGCCCTCGCTCCCGCTCTCGTCGTGTCGGCCCTGCTCGCCGGCCCTGCGGCCTCCGCCGACTGGACCCAGTTCCGCGGACCCGGCGCCTCCGGCTGCGTGGCCGACGCCACCCTCCCGACCTCGCTCGACGCCGCGAAGCACATCGCCTGGAACCTCCCCCTTCCGGGCCGCGGCCTGTCCTCGCCCGTCATCGTCGGCGACCGCGTGTTCGTCACCTGCTCGAGCGGGCCGAAGCAACAACGGCTCCACGTGCTCTGCTTCCGCGCGTCCGATGGCGCCAGACTCTGGGAGCGCCGCTTCTTCGCCACCGGCCGGACCATGTGCCACGAGAAGACCTGCGTGGCCGCGAATTCCCCGACCACCGATGGCCAGCGCGTCTTCGCCCTTTTCTCCTCCGGCGACCTCGTCGCCCTGGATCTCGAGGGCAATCTTCTCTGGTTCCGCGGCCTGGGCGCGGACTACCCCAACGCCAGCAATTCGCTCGGCATGTCCTCCTCGCTGGTGGCCGCCGACGGCTCCGTGGTCGCGCAACTGGAGAACGACAGCCAGTCGCTCGCACTCGGCATCGACGTCGCCACCGGCCTGAACCGATGGAAGCTGGACCGCCCGAAGCGCGCCAACTGGACGTCGCCCGTACTTTTCCAGGACCCCGCCGCCGGCCGCTCCGCGGTCCTGCTCCAATCCAGCGCCGGCGTGCTGGCTGTTGAACCTTCCTCGGGGAAGGAGCTCTGGAACTACTCCGACGGCGCCTCCACCGTCCCCTCGGCGGCCACCAGCCAGGGGGTCATCTACGTGCCGTCCTACGGCATCACCGCCCTCAAGCCCGGCGGCCCGGGGCAGGCTCCGACCCAGCTCTGGCGCGCCGGCAACCTCCGCCCGGGAACGTCCAGCCCGGTCATCATCGGCGACCGCCTCTACACCCTCAACGATGCCGGAGTGCTCACCGCCGGCGACCTCCACGAAGGCAAACGCCTCTGGCAGCTCCGCCTCAAGGGACCGTTCTCCAGCACCCCGGTCGCCGCCGGCAGCTTCCTCTACGCCATCAACGAAAAGGGCCTCCTTCAGGTCGTTGACACCACAAAACCCGAAGGCGAGCAGGTCGGCGAACTGGACCTCCAGGACACCATCCTGGGAACCCCCTCGATTTCCGGCAACGCCCTGTTCCTCCGCAGCGACACGCGGCTCTGGAAGATCACCGGCTCCTGAACCCTGCCTGCCGGCTCACGCCGCAGGCTCCACCTCGACCCTGGGCACCTGCCGGCGCCCCAGCGGGTTCTCCTCGAACCCCCCGGCCGCCAGAGCCTCGCGCCACTCCCGTATCCACCCCAGCACACCCGCCACGTCCAGCCGCTCGTGCCGCGGCCCGTACCGCCCGAGGTTCCCCTCCGCGAGCCGGAACAACGCATCGGACGGCCGCAAGCGGCCCTTCTGAAGGTGCACGAACGCCCCGGCGAGCTGGATCAGTCCCTTGTAGTACAAATCGTTCGCCCCGCCCCGCTCCCTCAACCACAACGCCTCGAGCACGTCGTGCGCCTCGTAGTAATCCCCGCGGTTGAAGCAGGCAAACCACCCGGCGTAATGCGGGTCCAGCCCGTCAGCGCCGTCCACCCGCAGATGTCCCACTCGTTCGGCTTTCGACACCCCGCAACCTTGAACACCCCGCCAAGCCGGCGCAACCCGCCCCGAACCTCGCGATTCTTCGACGAGGAACAAACCTTCTGGCCTGCGCGACACACAGCCCATTAGCCTCACCCAGCATTCCGGGGAGGCGGATGAACACTGCTCGCAGCGCATCAATGGCACGTCCTTGGGCCGTCCTGGCCCTGCTCCTCTCCCTCGCCCTCACCGCACTCCTCCCCCAGACACCCGCCTCCACCCCGTCCCTCCCCGCCGTCAGCCCCCAGAACCTCATCGTCCGCGAAGGCTCCGACCAGAACACCACCGCCTTCTTCCCCGTCCTCGTCGACCCTCCCCCAACCACCGATCTCGCCATCCCCTTCCAAACCCTCGAAGGCTCCGCCCGCGCCGGCTCCGACTTCATCCACCGCGCCGGCACGCTCCTCATCCCCGCCGGCGCGTCCTCCGCAACCCTCCCGATCACCATCGTCGCCGATCGACTCGCCGAAAGCGTCGAAACCTTCGAAATCGACTTCCTCCCTTCCCCGGCATTCACCCTCACCCAGCGCCGCGCGGTGGCCACGGTCATCGACGACGATATCCCCGAGGTCTCCGTCCAGGACGTGACGGCCTCCGAGAACGACGCCCCCGACACGCTCGTGCGCGTCCCGGTGTCCCTCTCCATCCCCAGCGCCATCCCCGTCCGGGTCCGCGTGTCGCTGTTCGAAGACTCCGCCCGCGCCTTCCTCGATTACCTGCCCACGACCGCCACGATCGAGTTCGCCCCGGGCAGCCAGCTCGAGTTCTTCGACTTTCCCCTGGTCGCGGACAACACCGCCGAATTCGACGAACGAATCGGCGTCCGCCTCTCCGACCCGGTGAACGCGGTGCTCGCCGACAACCCCACCGCCCACGTCCTGGTGCACGACGACGACACCATCCCGGCGATCCAGGTGGTGGGCGGAACCGTCGCAGAGACAACCGGCCCCCATGCCTCCCTCGATTTCCAGATCCTCCTGTCGGGACCGTCCCCGCTGCCGGTGCGGATCGCCTACGCCACCCGGAGCGGCACCGCCTCCGTCGGCGCCGACTACCTGTCCCGCTTCGGCACCCTCCTCATCCCGGCCGGCGAAACCCAGGCCACCCTCTCGGTCACCATCCTCGGGGACGACCTGGCCGAACCCGACGAAACCGTCCTCCTCGTGCTGCGAAACCCCGAGAACGCCACCCTGGAGATCGCCGAAGCGATCGGCACCATTCTCGACGACGACCGCCGCCTGACGGTCTCCGTGTCCGACGCCGCCGCGTGGGAGGGATCCGCGTCCTCCCCCGGCCAACTCGCCTTCACCGTCTCCCTCAGCCACCCCACCACCAACATCGTCACCGTCCGTTACGTCGCCGAGTCCGACACCGCCACCCTCGGCACCGATTTTCAGCCGACCCAGGGCACCCTCGCCTTCGTCCCGATCGGCGTCGGCTCCACCCAGCACGTGGTGCGCGTCTCCCTGGTCGGCGACGACCTTCCCGAACCCAACGAAACCCTCCGGCTCCGCCTCGAAACCCCCGACCACGCCGAACTCGGCCGCTCGGAGGGCATTGGCTCCATCCTGAACGACGACGGGTCGGTGCTGCTCATCGATGACGTAACCGTCACCGAGGGCGATTCCGGCCTCGCCCCCGCCCAGTTCACCGTCCGCCGCCTGGGCCCCGCCCTCGACACCGTCACCGCCACCTACGCCACCTTCGGCGGCACCGCCCAGCCGGACCTCGATTTCGTCCCGGCCTCGGGATCCATCTCCTTCCCACCGGGCCAGACCCGCGCGCCCATCACCGTCCTCGTCCGCGGCGATCTCCTCGAGGAATCCGACGAAGCCTTCGAGGTCCGACTTCTCGAGGCGGACGGCGCCACCCTCCTCCGCGCCTCGGCCACCGCCACCATCCTCGACGATGACCTGCCGAATCTCCGCGTCGCGTCCGCCCAGGTGACGGAAGGCAGCGAGGGTCCGGCGACCGCCCGCTTCATCGTCCGCCTGGATTCCCCCTCCACCCAGGAGGTCTCGGTCGATTACTCCCTCGAACCCGGCACCGCGACCGCGGACGAGGACTACATCCCGACCTCCGGCACCCTCAGCTTCCCCCCGGGGGTTCGCGAACGCGAAATCGCCGTCGAGATCATTGGCGACACCATCGACGAAGAGGACGAAGCCTTCTCCCTGGTGCTCGCCCGCGCCCGCTCGGCCACCATCGCCGCGGGCACCGCCATCATCACCATCCTCGACGACGACCCGGTCCCCTTCCTGTCGATCGACGACGCCGAGGCACGGGAATGCACCGGCGACGGCCCGCCCACCCACCTCGTGTTTCCCCTCCGCCTGAGTTCACCCAGCGGCCGCACGATCGAAGTCGCGCTCCAGACGCGTGGTCTCACCGCACTCGAAGGCCTCGACTACATCGGCGGCCATGCCCCGGTCGTCTTCCCCCCGGGCTCGACCCGCCAGGAAATCCGCATCCCCCTGGTCTGCGACACCGAGGACGAACGGGACGAACTCTTCGAGATCATTCTCGGCCAACCCTCCCACGCCGTCCTCAGCCGCGCCCGCGCCCGTGGCCGCATCCTCGACGACGATCTGCCCACGCTGTTCATCGAGGACGTCACAACGCAGGAGGGAACGTCCGAGGCCACCTCCGCCATCGTCACCGTCACCCTCTCCTCGCCCGCCCTCGAGGTCATCCAGGTCCAGTACGCCACCGTCGACGGCTCCGCCTCCGCCAACCAGGACTACTCGCCCGTCTCCCAGACCCTCCTCCTCCTCCCGGGAACCACCCGCGAATTCATCCGCATCCCCATCCTTCCCGACAACATCCCGGAGGCGGATGAGGCCTTCCGCCTGGTGTTCACCAACCCCGCGAACGTGATCCTCGACCGCGATCACGCGGTCGTCACCATCCTCGACGACGACCCGCCGATCCTGACCGCGGCCGACCTGACCCATCCCACGCCGCAGCAATCCAGCCCCACGACCGCCACGGTCGCCTTCACTCTGTCCAACCCGCCGCCCCACCCCGCGCGCGTCGGGTATCGGACCATCCCCGACACCGCCCTCCCCGAAGCCGACTTCACCCAGATCAGCGGCGTGCTCCTGTTCCCCACGGGCACCAACACGGTTTCCCTCGCGATTTCGATCGCCGGAAACCTCCCCGGGGAAGGCGACGAAGGCTTCTGGATCGAACTGCACACGCCGGAGGGAATGACCCTCGACCGTACCCGGATTCGCATCACTCTCCAGGCCCTGGCCCCGCCGAACCAGCCACCGCGCATCACCCTCCGGACCCCACCGCCCAACCTCGAAGTCGAGGCCGGCATGCCCATCGAACTGCTCGCCGACGCCGATGACCCCGAGAACGCCCTGGCCTCCGTCGCCTTCCTCGCCGGCACGAACCTGCTCGGAACCCGGACCCTCCCCCCGTTCACCCTGACCTGGACCCACGAGGTTCCCGGCACCTACACCCTCTCCGCCGTGGCCACCGATGCCGGCGGACTTTCCGCAACCTCGGCGCCGGTCGCCGTCAGGCTCGTCGAACCGGTGGTGGTCACCAACAACCTCCCACCCGTGGTCGCCCTGCTCAGTCCCGGCGACCTCGAGATCCTCACCCCCGGTCAACCCTTCACCCTGCAGGCCGACGCCGCCGACCCCGACGGCCCCGGGCCCGCGGTCGAGTTCATCGTCGATGGCGCCGTCGTCGGATCCGCGGCCTCACCCCCGTACCGCTGGACCTGGACCTTCCCGACCCCTGGCGAACACCGGATCCAGGCAAGGGCGGTGGATCACCACGGCGCCAGCACCCTCAGCGACACCCGCCGCGTCGCGGTCGCCGAAAGCTGCGGTCGCACCGCCATCATCGCCACGGTTCAGGACGATGAGATCCGGAGGCTGCGTGAATACCTCCTCGAACTGGGCCTGCCCTCCACCGTGTACGACCGCGCCACCGTCGAAACCAACGACCTCGCCGGGCACGACCTGGTGATCTGGCACGATGGCGGCCTGCCGGGCGTCACGCCCGCGGATCTGCACCACCTGGAATCGGTCACCGCCGCAGGCACGCCGCTCTACGTCATCGGCGAGCACCTCGTCGGATCCCTCGGGAACCTCGACAGCCTGCAGCAGTCCCGGTGGCTCGCACTCGTCCTCATCCGTCCCGGACCGCCCGGCGCCATACCCGACCGCGTCGACATCCAGGAGGATGCGGTGTTCAGCAGCGCGGCGGCGATCGTGCGATCCGGCAAGGTCGGGGATGTTCAATCCTTCGACTACCCGTTCAGCAACCCGGTCAGTTCCCGCCCCGAACCGGGGCGGGAGATCGTGCTCGCAACCGCCGGCGGCGCCGATGTGCTCGTCGCCCTGTCCGCCGATGATCTCATCCCCCCCGCACGGCGGGTTTCCCAGGCGTTCCTCGTCGCCCGCGGCGGAACCGAGGCCTCGAGGAGCGAACGCAAACGCCTGTTCCAAAACGCAGTCTGGTGGCTGCTCCGCTGTTCCCTCTGCTCCAACCTCAACGTGGCCGTGGAAGCGTCCTTCGCCCCGGCGTCCGACACCCCGGCCGACGACCTGCTGATCAACATCCGCATCCCGGCTTCCGGCGCGTGCGCGGCCGTCGGCGTGCATGCGACCTGCACCCTCTCCGAGCACCTCCGCGCCGTTTCCACCGAGACCGACCGCGGGATCGCGTTCATCGAGCCGGACGGCCGATCGGTCCGTTTCCGGCTCGGCAGCCTCGCCAGTGCCGACTTCGCCACCCTCCAGGTGCGCGTCCGGCCGGTGCGAAGCGGCGATGCCGGCGCCGAGATCCGGGTCGAAAGCCTCAACGAAGGCCCCGGGGCCCTGGGCGACAACCTCGCCCGGCTGGCCACCACGGTCGCCGCACCGCCAGGCCTCACCATCATCCGACGCGCCGCCGCCTCCATCGACCTCGCCGTCCAGGGCACCCCCGGCAACACCCTCCGCATCGAATCCTCCCCCTCCCTGAACGGTCCATGGCACGACGCCTGGACCATCACCCCCGAGCAGCCCGAGACCTTCATCCATGTGCGCGTCCTTCCCGACGACGCACCCCGGTTCTTCCGCATCCAACGCCCATGAATCCCCTTCCCTCCACCTTCCCCATCGTCGATTCCCACGTCCACTTCTGGAACCCCCGGCGCTTCCGATACCCCTGGCTGCCCGCCAATCCGAAGCTCAACCAGCCCTTCGAACCCGAGCACTTCAACACCCAGACCGCCGGCATCAACGTCGAACAACTGGTCTTCGTCGAGGCCGGCCGCGCCCAGACCCAGAACATCCTCGAGGCCGAGTGGATCGGTGAACTCGCCCGCACCGACCCGCGCATCCGCGCCATCGTCGCCCACGCCACCATCGAACGCGGCGTCGCTGTCCGCCCCGAACTCGACGCCCTCGCCCGCCTCCCCCTCGTCAAGGGCGTCCGCCGCCTGCTCCAGGACGAAACCGACCCGGGCTTCTGCATCGAACCGGTTTTCATCCAGGGGGTGAAAAGCCTGGCGAAACACAAACTCTCCTTCGACATCTGCATCTACCACCACCAACTCGCCGACGTCATCCAACTCGTCCGCCGCTGCCCCGAAATCACCTTCATCCTCGATCACATCGGCAAACCCTCGATCCGCGAGGCCGAGTTCGAACCGTGGCGCTCACGAATCCGTGAACTGGCCGCCTTTCCCAACGTCTGGTGCAAGATCTCCGGCCTCGCGACCGAGGCCGATCCCGAACGCTGGCAACCCGCCGACCTCCGCCCGTACATCGACCACGTGATCGCCTGCTTCGGCTTCCGCCGGGTCATGTACGGCAGCGACTGGCCCGTGGCCACCCTCGCCACCTCCTACACACGCTGGTTCGAGACCCTCCGCGACGCGGTCAGCGGCGTCGCCGAAGTCGACCAGCGCGCCCTGTTCCGCGACAACGCCATCGCCTGCTACCGCCTCTGACCTCCGCCTCCGCCCTTGTGCGACACCCCCGCCGGGTCCATGGTGGCCGCACCATGGGACGCCCCGATTCCAACACCCGCTCCATCACCCTGCCCCTGGCAACCACCCTCGCCCTCGCCCTCGCCTCAACCCTCGCCGCCCCCATCCCGGCCACAGCCGAAACCAAGGCCGCGCCCCCCGCCGAATGGCCACGCTGGCGCGGACCCGCGGACCGCGGAAGCGTCGACGCAGGGCCGTTTCCCGACCGTCTCGGCCCGGAAACGACCTCCTGGAAGACACCCCTCCCCGGCAAGGGCTGCTCAACCCCCATCGTCTGGCAGGATCGCATCATCCTGACCGCCCCCATCGAAGGCCGCGACGCCGTCCTCGCCTTCGACCGCCAGGGCCGCCCGCTCTGGAAGACCCCGCTCGGCGAGGAGGACCCCGGCAAACACCGCAACGGCTCCGGCAGCAACCCGTCCCCGTCCACCGACGGCGAACGGGTCTTCGTCCATTTCAAGAGCGGCACCCTCGCCGCCCTGTCGCCCGAGGGACGCGTCCTCTGGCAGACCAACATCGTCGAGGCCTACGGCAGGGACACCCTCTACTGGGACCACGGCACCTCCCCCGTCGTCGTCGATTCCCAGGTGATCATGGCCCGCATGCACCATGGATCGTCCTGGATCGCCGCTTTCGACGCCGCCACCGGCGCCCTGCGCTGGAAGGTCGACCGCAATTACGAAACCCCCACCGAGGGGGACCACGGCTACACCACCCCCCTCGTCATCCGTCACCAGGGCCGCAACGCCCTCCTGCTCTGGGGCGCCCAACACGTCACCGTCCACGACCCCGCCGACGGCCGAACGCTGTGGTCCTGCGGCGGGTTCAACCCCCAGAACAAATCCTTCTGGCCCGCCGTCGCCTCCCCCGTCGTCGTCGGTGATTTCGCCATCGTCCCCTTCGGCCGCGCCGACCGAACCGAACCCCGCCTCCACGGAATCCGCCTCGGCGGCTCCGGCGATGTCACCTCCACCCACAGGGCCTGGATGCGCGACGACATCGGCACCTTCGTCCCCACCCCCGCCGCCACCGCCACCCAGGCCTTCATCCTCCGGGACCGTGGCGAAATCGAGGCCATCGATCCCGCCTCCGGCAAGTCCCGCTGGAAGGACGCATTCCCCAGGGCCAGCGCCAATTTCTACGCCTCCCCCCTCGTCGCCGGCGACCTGCTCTACGCCATCCGCGAGGACGGCCGCGCCTTCGTCGCCAACGTGGCCGACGGCTTCCGGTTGATCTCCGAGACCGACCTCGGCGAACGCGTCATCGCTTCGCCCGTCGCCGTGGGACGGGAAATCCTGGTCCGCGGGGAAAAGCATCTCCATTGCTTCACCACCGCCAAGGCGACCCCATGAATCCCACGCCCCTCGGGGCGGACGAAACCTCGCTGCCCCACCCACCACCAGCCGGCTCGTCCCCCTCCCGGCACGACCCCCAGCCCAACAAAGGGCTCAACTTCCCCGCGGAGCAGCCGATGTCTCCCAGCGGAAACGACGCGCTGAGCCCCGAGGAGCAAATGGCGCGCTTCGAAGATGATCTCAAGGAGAACGACTGGGGCCACCAGCCTTGCTGAGCCGTCCGTCCGATCCGCCCTCCACACCACGGCGGAACCCGGACCCCTCGACGGTCCGAACGGTTTGCCGTCGACCCGGCCCCGCGTCCGACCCGCCACTCCGTCCCGGTTCCCCGGCGTTCCGCCCCCGCCGTCCTTCCCCGGCCGATCGTCCCGTCATCCGTCCCCACCATGAGCCTGCCGCCGCCCACAACCCCCGCCGCCGCCCCGGACCCCTGCGCCCTCCCCCTCCCCATCCCCGGCGTCCAGCCCATGCGCACCCCCGGCTCCCCCACCACCGGGACCCGCTCAACCCTCGGACGCCACGCGACGTCGGTGATTCCCGCCGATCCGCCCTCCGGCGATCTCCCCCCGCTCGGCGTGATCGCCCTCGGCCGCATGGGATTCGGTCCGCGCCCCGGAGATCTCGAGGCTTTCAACGCACTCGGCGCCACCGACGAAGCCCGCCTCCAGGCGTACGTGGAACAACAGCTCCACCCGGCGTCCATCGACGACTCCGCCACCGAGGCGCGCCTCACCGCGGCCGGCCTCACCACCCTCGGCAAATCCAAGGACCAGCTCTGGCAGGATCATCACCTCGCCGCCGGCAACAACTACGCCATCCGCTACGAACCCATCTACCACACCCAGCGCGCCGCCTACATCCGCGCCGTCTTCAGCCGCCGCCAACTGGCCGAGGTGCTCGCCGACTTCTGGCATAATCACTTCAACATCTACGCCCCCGACTACTGGATCGGCCCCCTCTGGGTCCACTACGACCGCGACATCATCCGCCCCCACGTCCTCGGCAACTTCCGCACCATGCTCGAGGCCGTCGCCAAGAGCCTGCCGATGCTCCATTACCTCGACCTGTTCGTGAACACGGTCGTCGGTCCCAACGAAAACTTCGCCCGCGAACTGTTCGAACTCCACACCCTCGGCGCCGAGAACTACCTCGGCGTCCGCGACCCCGACGACGTCCCCGTCGACGCCGACCGCAACCCGATCGCCTACGTCGACAGCGATGTGTACGAGGCCACCCGCGCGTTCACCGGCTGGACCATCGACTTCGAGACCGCCTCCTTCCGCTATTCGGCCCCGGACCACGACCGCTTCCGCAAATACGTTCTCGGCCAATCCCTCCGCCAGGATCAGGCACCGCTGAAGGACGGCCATGACGTGCTCGACCTCGTGGCCTCCCACCCCGGCACCGCCCGGCACATCGCCCGGAAACTCGCCCGCCGCCTCATCGCCGACGACCCGCCGGCCCGGGTGGTCGATGAGGCCGCTCAGGTGTTCCTCGCCCACACCGACGCCCCGGACCAACTGCTCCGCGTCACCCGCGCCATCCTGCTCTCGCCGGAGTTCCGAACCACCTGGGGCCGGAAGGTGAAACGCCCGTTCGAATTCGCCGCCGGCGTGCTCCGCAGCCTCGGAGCCGAACTGAGCTTCACCATCGGCCACGAACCCAGCGACTACTTCGTCTGGCTCGCCGGCCAGTCGGGCCAGCCGCTGTTCCAGTGGCTCACCCCCGACGGCTACCCCGATCTCGCCGAGAAATGGCTCGGCACCAACCCCCTCGTCGGCGGATGGCGCCTGGTCAACTGGCTCGTCAACCTGAGGAACTGGTGGGCCGGCCGGTACATCCTCTTCGACCCCGTCGCCGTCATGCCGGATTCCGTCCGGTCCCCGGTCGAGATCGTCGACTTCTGGATGCTCCGGCTCCTCGGCCGCCCCCTGCCCGAACCGGCACGGCTCGAGGCGATCGATTTCATGGCCCGGGGCCGCGATCCGGAGATGAAACTTCCGGGGTTCACCGACGATCTCGTCCGCGAACGGATCCACGGTCTCATCGGCCTGATTCTCATGGCGCCCGAGAACCTCATGCGCTGAACCCACCTTCCAACCCCGGACGCCCAGCCCCATGCTCACCAGCAGACGCCAATTCCTGGTCGGTTGCTCCGCCGGCCTCGCCGCCTTCGCCGGATCCCGCCTCCATTCCATCGGCCTTTCCCAGCCCGGCACCACCACCGCGAACCGCGACATCGTCGTCCTCGTCTTCCTCCGGGGCGGCATGGACGGCCTCAGCCTCATCCCCCCGATCGACGGCGAGGACCGCGCGCATTACCAGGAGGCCCGCCCGCGCCTGGGCATCCCGCTCACCGGCCCCGCAGCCGCCCTGCCCCTCGACGCCCGGTTCGGCCTCCACCCCGCCGCCGCCAGGCTCCTCCCCCTGTTCCAGGACCGCAAACTCGCCGTCATCAACGCCGTCGGCAGCGCCGGAAGCCGAAGCCATTTCGACGCCATGCGCTACCTGGAGGTCGGCACCCCGGGCAACAAGAACACCGCCAGCGGGTGGCTCGCCCGCCACCTCCGCAGCTCCCCGTCCCTCCCCTCCCAGATCCTCATCCCCTCCGTCTCCACCGGCCAACTGCCCGCCGCCTCCCTGCTCGACAGCACCGAGAACATCACCCTCGAGGACATCAGCACCTTCAGCCTCAGCCAGTACGGCGACCCCTCCTGGTCCCGCGGCGACCAACTCCGCTCCCTCCGCCGCTTCTACGCCCAGGGCGGTTCCGCCGTCCACCGCGCCGGCATCCAGGCCCTCAACGCCGCCGGCCTCGTCGAAAGCTACGCGGGCGGAACCTACGAACCCGCCCCGGGTGTCACCTACCCCAACCAGCCCTTCGGCAAACACCTCCAGCTCGTCGCCCGCCTCGCCAAACTCGACGTCGGCCTCCGCGTCGCCACGGTCGACCTCTTCGGCTGGGACACCCACGAACGTCAGGGCTCCACCGAATCCAACGGCACCTTCTGGCAACTGGTCCAACTGCTCGCCGACGGCCTCCGCGCCTTCTACGACGACCTCAACGCCAGCGCCGCCGATGCCCCCATCGGCCGTGTCACCGTCGTCGTCCAAAGCGAGTTCGGCCGCCGCCTCAAGGAGAACGCCAACCAGGGCACCGACCACGGCACCGGCAACGTCATGCTCGTCCTCGGCGGCCGGGTCAACGGCGGCATCTACGGCGCTTGGCCCGGCCTCGCCAATGACCAGCTCTTCGACGGCGCCGACCTCGCCGCCACGGTCGATTACCGCCAGATCCTCTCCGAAATCCTCATCCGCCGCCTCGCCAACCCCAAACTTGGCGAGGTCTTCCCCAAATACGCCGGCTACCAGCCGCTCGGCATCGTCTCCGGTCCCGACCTCACCCCCGACTACACCGCCGCGGTTCCCGAGACCCCTTCCGGCTTCAGCGTCCTCCGCGTCTCCCCCTCTCAGGTCCGCCTGTCCTGGTCCCGTTCAACCCACGCCGACGGCTACATCCTCGAGCGCCGCACCGATGCCTCCGCTCCCTGGTCCGCCATCGCCACCCTCGACGCCCAGACCGTCCAGTTCGACGACTTCCCCCCAGCCGACGCCCCCCGGCTCGCCTACGCCATCCGCGCCCACAACTCCGAAGGCGAAAGCGCCCCCGCCATCGCCGAACTGGCCGCCGGCCTCACCCCGCTCCAGGAATGGCGCCTCGCCCACTTCGGCACGAGCGAAAACACCGGCGTCGCCGCCGACGGCCACGTTCTCACCTCCGACGGCCTCTCCAACTTCACCAAGTACGCCCTCGGCCTCGACCCCAGGATCCCCGCAGCCGAGGTCGGCAACGGCTTCACCCCCGGCAAACCGCGCATCACCCTCGCCCCGGGTTCCGCCTCCATCGTCTTCGTCCGCCCGGCGGAACGCACCGACGTCGCCTACACGGTCCACACCTCCACCGACCTGATCGAGTGGATCCCCGTCACCCCGGTCACCGAGGGCACGTCCAACGGCTGGATCCGCCAGCGGGCCTCCGTCACCTCCCCGCATCCGATCGCCCAGTTCCTCCGCCTCAACGTTCGCCCCGCCTGACCGCCAGCCTCCGCCTTTCGGCAAGCGATTTTTTGACCCGGCACCCGATGCGTGCTAGGGGCTGATGTCGTCAACCCCCCGGGGGGGCGTCGCCCTCCCTCCCTGCACCCATCGCACCCACAACACCATGATGCCAACCATGCTCAAAACGATCCGGACCGCCGCGCTCGCGGTCGCCTTCGCCGCCGGTGGCAGCCTCCACACCGGGGCCGACACCCTCAGCCCGCTGTGGTCCATCGCCCCCGACGACCGCCCCTACGTCACCACGGGCAACACCGAACGCGGCCTCGCCCACAATCCCGCCACCGGCAACGTCCTCCTCCTCGGTCGCGCCGGCAGCCCCCGCGTCTATGTCCTCCGCGGCTCCGACGGCAGCGATCGCTCCGACGAACTGGGCGAACCGCTCGCCCTCAGCACCTTTGACGAGAACGGCGAAAACCCCATCGCCGGAGGCACCTTCTCCCTCAACCTGGTCGGCGCCGGCAGCGATGGCGCCATCTACGCCTGCAACCTCGCCACCTCCCTCGGTACGGTCCGCATCTACCGCTGGGCCGATGAACAACCCGAAACACCCGTCAGCGTCGCCTTCGCCGGCGACCCCCTCGAGGGCATCGCCGAACCCGGCAGCGGCCAGGACATCCGTTTCGGTGACAACTTCGCGGTTCGCGGTTCCGGAGCCTCCACCCAACTGCTCCAGACCTCGCGCAACGGCAAATACATCATCCTCTACTCCACCATCGACGGCACGACCTTCACCCCGACAGTCATCACCAGCCCCGCGGACGTGGTCGGCAAGATCGGGCTCGGCCTCGCCTTCGGCAACGACGACACCTTCTGGGCCAAGGTCAGCGGCAACGCCCTGCTCCGTATCCGATTCCAGACCACCGGCGGAACACCTTCCGCCCAATTGCTCGACACGATCTCCACCTCCATCGTCGGCATCGGCGCCACCGGCATCGGCTACGACCCCGCCACCCGCCGCCTCGGAGCCATCGATTACGCGGCCCACTCCCTCTCCGTCTTCGACGCCACCGACCCCGCCGGCCTCGTCCCCATCGGCGATCCCGTCCCCTTCCCCACCGCCAACGCCAACGCCAACGGAACCGGCGCCGTCGCCTTCGGACCCGACTCGGTCTTCGCCCTCGACTCCAACAACGGCATCATCGCCCTGAACATTGAGGAGTCCGTCGTCGTCGAACCGCCCGCCATCACCTCCAATCCCACCGGCGGCGTGGTCTACGAGGGCGCATCCTTCAGCATGGCCGTCGCCGCCCAGGGAACCCCGCCCTTCGCCTACCAGTGGTTCCTCAACGAAACCAATGCCATCCCCGGAGCCACCGGCGCCCAACTGGCCCTCACCAACCTCACCGCCGCCCAGGCCGGCGCCTACACGGTCACCGTCTCCAACGCCGCCAATATCGTCGTCACCAGCTCCCCAGCCACCCTCACCGTCCGCGTCCCCGCAGCTTCCGGCATCCTCAAACCCGCCTGGAGCCTCAAACCCGGCGACCGCCCCTACCTGACCACCGACAACACCCAGCGCGGCCTCGCCTTCAACCCCGCTTCCGGCAACCTCCTCGTGGCCTCACGCTCCCCGGCCAACACCATCGCCGTCCTCGACGCCGCCACCGGCGCCCATAAACACAACCTCCGCACCACCACCGCCGAGGATGTCCCCGTCTTCCAGGGCGGCACCCTGCCCCTCAACATGATCGGCGTCTCCGACGACGGCGTCGTCTACGCCGCCAACCTCGTCACCGACGCGTCCACAGCCGCCTTCCAGATCTACCGCTGGGACAACGACAACCCCGACACCATCCCCGTCGCCACCACCCTCTCCGGCGACCTCACCATCGCCGAACGCTGGGGCGATACCCTCGACGTGCGCGGCCAGGGGCCGTCCACCCAGATCCTCATCGGCTCCCGCGGCCTCGCACCCCAGGAAGGCCGCAAGTTCGCCGTCCTCTCCACCACCGATGGCTACGATTTCTCCGCCCAGGTCTTCGATGTCACCGATGCCGCCGGCCCCGCCTTCGGTCTCGGCATCGCCTTCGGCGCCGGCAACACCGTCCTCGGCACCGCCAACGGTCAACCCCTCGTCCGCGTCACCTTCAACCCCGAAACCGGCTCCGCATCCCTCGAACGGACCTACGCGCCCACGGAAATCCCCATCGCCGTGAGCTTCATCGCCTCCCTCCCCTCCAGCAACTGGGTCGCCGGTGTCGCCCTCGAAAACCCGGACAACATCCAGTTGTTCAACCTGAGCGGCGAATCCCCCACGCTCGCCGACCAGCAGCTCATCCTCCCGGAACAACCGAACGCCAACGGCACCGGCGCCGCTGACTTCGGCGGCAACCGCCTCTTCGTGCTCAACACCAACCACGGCCTCCGGGCCTACGACATCACCGCCGGCAGTCCCCCGGCGGAACCGGCGCGCCTGGTCCAACCCCGCGTGGTCTCCGGTGCCTTCACCTTCGACCTCACCGGTACCGCCGGCCGCGACTACACGGTCCAGAAGTCCGCCGACCTCCAGGGGTGGTCCGACGTGGGCACCTTCCGGCCACCCGCCACGGTGTCCGACCCCGCCGCACCCGGCCCGGTCTTCTACCGCGCCGTGGTCCGTTGAACCGCCCTCCGGTGATGCTGGCTGGGCGCGGTCCCGCAACCCGCGCCCAGCTTTCGCCAAGATCCGCGTAGCGCGATCCAGGCCCCGGCAGCACAGTGACGGCGCAGTGGGGCGCTACCGCCCAAGGGTGGGTCCCCTGCCTTCGGCCCTGCACGGACGATGGGTGACGCGGAGGCTTCGGCCGGACGCCACCGACAGTCCACAGCGGGGCCCTCGCTTTTCAGGATTCCCCCTCACCCGCCACGGCCCCGCTCAGGGGCCGCCTCGATAGCGAAGGCGCCCCTTTTGTTGATCGCCGCCGCGTTCCGGCCCCGCAGACCAGACCTACCGCCCCTTGGTCCGCCCTTCCGGCGCGGGATGCGGCAGGGTGTCGGGAATCACCCGCACGTCGGTGGTCAGCTTCAGGCGCGTGGGAGCCCCGACGTCGTAGGTGAGTTCCACCATGTAGGCGGTCCATCCCTTCGCTGGAACCGCAACCTTGGCCGAGTAGGCGCCCTTGTCCGCGCTCAACGTCTCCGAGGTCCAGACAGGCCCGAGGGTCTCGAGGCGGAAGTCGCGGGCGTCCGGGTTGCTGGCGCGCCACAGCTTCACCTCGACCACCGGATCCTCGGTGGTGACCCGCACCTCGCCCGGCGCGCCGTGCTTCCACCCGAAACGCGGGTGGCGCGCGCCGGTCAGCGCGATCTGGTGCCAGGCGAGCAGGGTTTCATAGGCATCCGTCCCCTTCAGCGAATGATCCGCGTTCGGCACGTAGCGGAGGTACTTCGGCCCGGAAAGCCGGTCGAAATAGAACTGCGAGGAATCCGGCAGGAAGAACTGGTCGCCGCAGGCGTTGAGCATGAGCTTCGGCAGCGTCAGCCGGTCGCGATAGGAGAACGGATCCTCGATGGCCTCCAACGCCTTCATCTCCGGCGTGTTCATCCAGTCCATGATGCCGTGCCGCACGTAGTCGCCCACCGCCGGCGCCCAGAAGCCGTAGGCGCGGAAGTGGTGGATCATCGATTCCGAGGTGTTGAGCACGTCGATGACGATGGGGCAGATCGCCACCACCCGGCGGTCCACGGCCGCGGTGGTCCAGGTGGTCCAGCCACGCTTCGACCCGCCCGCCACCACGAAGGTGTCGACCTTCGCCCCGCCACCCTGCGGACTCGCCATGAACGCCGTCAGCGTGTCCATCGCCCGCACCGCCGCCTTGGTCATCGGCAGCCGCGCCGGCCACTTCTCATCGCCGGTCCGCAGGAACTTGTCCCAGGTATAGGCGATCAGGTTGTCCTCCACCCGCTCCTCGCCGTCCCCCCCGAATACCAGCGGCTGGTTCGGCACCATGCGAAGTTCGGCGACCACCGACTTGGTCTCACGGGCGATGCGCACGAGATCGGCGTTGACCCTCGGCGGGCGGTTGTCCCGGTTGGCTCCACCGCCGATGAACAGCAGGGCGGTGGAATGCCGGAGTTCATCCGGCTTCGCCACCACCAGCCAGTGCCGCCAGGTGGTCTGGTTCACCTCGTTCGTGGTCAGCCAGTTCTGCGAGGTGAAATCAATGTAGTGCGCCGTGCCGCCATCGCCGTTCACCGATCCCGCCACGCTCCACGCATAGGCGGGATCCGGGTTGTGAACGTAACGATCCAGGGCCGTCAGCGGCGCCGCCGCGGTGGGCGGACGTTGGGTCGACGGCTCGGCCGCCGCAGCGGTGAGGGCCAGGAACCCCCCGAGCGCCGCCAGAACGCGGACCGGGGATGGGTTGGGAAGGGTGCGGATCATGGGCATGGGTCGTCTTGGAATCGAAAGCGATGACGTCGATCGGGGGCGGTCTCGGCGTCTCCGGGGATCACCGGGCCGGCGCGCCCGCGGACGGGGCGGCCACCGCGGCGGTCTCGTGGATCACCTCGGGCGCCGGAATCCCGTAACGCCCCAGCACCCGTTGGGTGGCCCCCGCCATCGCCCCCGCGTCCACCAGCATCCGTTGCAGGCTGTCCCCGCGGAAGAATTCGATGAGATGCACTCCGTTCGAGGGCTCCGACAACGCCTGCTTCACCTCCGACAGGCGGCGCACGGTCCGGCCGTTGACCTTGTCGACCACCAGATTCCGGAACTCCTGGTACCCCACGTTCAGCGGATCCGGGAGCACCTGGCTGAGCACCACCAGCGCCGGCGTCTCGGGGGAAGGCGACGACGAGCTGTAATAGACCATCCGGAACGGAGCCCGGCGCCGCCAGTCCTCACCCCAGCCCCGAAGGTACGGCTGGGTCAGCGGCTGAAACACCAGTCCGCCCGCAACCAGGTACTCCGGCTCCCGGTCGAAGGTGAACATCGGCAGCAGGTCCACGCTGTAATCCGCCTTCGGGAGCAGGTACTCGATGTCCAGCACCCGGCCCTCCCGCGCGACCTTCATCGGGATCCTGTCGCCGGCGAAATGCCGCCGCGTCGCCAGACCCTCCACCATGACGTGGCCGTACTCGGGATCCTCGTAGTCGCCCTCGGTGTCCACGCCGAAGCCGTCGATCTCGACGATCACGTCCCACTTCCGCAGCGCGTAACCGGCGGGCGGGTTCTTGGGCACCTCGATCACCACCGCCCCCCGCGGCTCACCGGGCACCCGCAGGTACTCCAGCGTCGCCGGGTTCTCGCCCTGCTGCCAGACGAAGTCAAAATACCCGAGACCGGGGAACCGCCCCTCCTTCCGGGCCTCGAGAATGCGCCGGATGAACGGCGCGGGAGCCACGTTGCACACGTTCCCGCCCTTGGAGGTCGTCAGGCCCACCACCCGGCCGTCGGCCAGCACCGGCTCGGCCCAGCCCAGCCCGTTGATCTCCGTGTTCAGCTCCAGGTTGATCCTCGGCGCGAAACTGAGCGCACCCTCGCCCACGGAGAACTTGCTGAACTCCGCCCGCCGCACCTCCAGGTTCCCGTCCCGCCACCGCACGATCTCGTACTGGTCGAGCTTCGGCACGCGATCGGCGAGTTCCACCGGCTGTAGCCCCGTCCAGAAGCCGTCGTCGGCAACCCCGAGCACCGCGATGTTCGCATGGTAATCCAGCCACTGGACCTCGGCGTTCAGCCAGCGCCCACGCCCGCCCTTCTGCACCCGGACCAGCGTCCGATCCGGCAGGTTCTGGGCCGTGGTGACCAATTGCCGACCCGCCACCACGAGCGCGTGCTTCCGAACCGACCGCGTGGGCTTGTTCCACGGCTGGAAGGGATCGTACTGCTTCGCGGTGATCTCCACGGTCACCACCGACGCCTCCATCGGGTGGCGCCCGTTGCGATCCGCAGCCGGACTCGACAGGGTCGTCAACACGGCAACCCCAAGGGCCGCCGCCATCGCGTTCTTGATCAGGAATCTCATAGCCGGCGGTCCTCGGTCACTCCGTAGGTCTTCAGAATCATCGCGTTCGCCTGCCCGGCTTCCTCCCGGTCCAGACACTCAGCCCCCTGCCTTCCCACGAACTCGATCAGATGCTGGGCATCCCGATGCCCCTCCAGCGCACGGATCAGGTCGTCGAGCTTCTCGATCCGAACCCCGTTCACCTTGTCCACCAGGGCGCGCCCGCGGACGTTCAGGTTCGCGTTCACCGGATGGGCCAGCACCCCGGCCAGCACCACCGGCTCGGGACGCACGGTCTCCGGCTTCTCGTGGCGATGGTAGAAAAGCTCGTAAACCAGTTCGCCGGACGCCGAATCGCCCCAGTCGCGCCCGAAGCTCCGGAGGTAATCCTGGCTCAGCGCGGTGAACACCAGCCCGCCGTGGACGAAATACCGCGGCGGCCGGTCATGCTGGTTCCCCGCCGCCCGGTCCGCCGTGTACACGAACACCGGCAGGTCCACGTCCATCTCCCTGCCCTCCCGCAGGATCCTCAGCTTCAGCGTCTCCCCGTGCTGCGCCTGCTGGAAGGCGAACGCGGCCGCCACCCGGTTGTCCCGGTACAGGATCGTGCCGTCGCTCGCCACCGCGAACCCGTTCGCCTGAAGCAGCACGTCGTCGGGCTTGAGCTTCTCCTGCGTGGTCGGGATCGCCGCAATGGCGTCGATCCGCGCACCCACCCCGCTGTCCACCCCGATCCCCAGATGCTTCCGGTACGCGGGATTCTGAAGCGGCACCAACCGCACCCCGGCCAGCGGAAACCCATCGTAGGTGCCGTCCTCGATGTCCTTCAGAAAATGCCGGATGACCTCCGGCGGAATGAAGAAGCCCGCGTTCTCCAGCCCCGGGGCCCCCTGGAACGAAACCCCCACCACCTTGTCGTCCTGAACCACCGGCCCACCGCTGTTCCCCGGGTTGATCGCCGCGTCGGTCTGCACCGCAAGCAGCGAACGGTTCCCGGGATGCACGTAGTTCTGAAGCTCGATCCGCGAAACCACCCCACGCGTGTAAGAGATCTGCTCGCCCCCGGCGGGATATCCGTAGGTCACGACCGCCGAACGCACCTCCGGAAGCTCCCCGAAATCCAGCGGCTCGATGCCATCGAAGAACGACTCGTCCGCAACCTTCATCAGCGCGAGATCACAGTCGTGCCCCGCGAACTCCACCTCCGCCTGGAACGGCCGCGGATCCTGGAACCGCCGCACCAGCACCTGCCGCGCCCACGAAATCACATGCGCGTTGGTCATGATCCGCCGCCCCCTCGGCGTGTTCACCACAAACCCCGAACCCCCGGACCGCCTCACCGTCTCCCATCGCCACGGCGAATCCCACGAAGGCTCCTGGCTGAAGGTGAATATCTGAATCACCGCCTTCTCCGGGGCACCCGCGGACGCCGTCAAGGCCCCCAGCGCCACAAGGGAGGCGGTCGCCCACCCGCTGAAGTTGCGTAACACGGCCCGGAAAATGGAAGTCCACCGCCCCACGGTCAAGCCGCGCTCTCGGGGTTTCCCACAACAAACCGTCCGCCCCACTCACCCCCCGCGCCCCCGCCCCCGCACCCCGCGACGCCCACCCCCCGCCCGCTCCCGCGACCGCCCCCCTCCCCCCCCGCCAGACGTTCCGCCGCCAACACCCGTCGATCGCTTGAGCTCCTGGATCTGGTCCCGCAACAGCGCGGCCTTCTCGAATTGCAGCGCATTCGCCGCCTCCACCATCTCCGCCTCCAGCTCCCGCAGCGTCTCCGTGACGTCGAAGTTCCCCCCGGCGTCCCGAATCACACTCACCGCCTTCGAGTTCTCCGACTGACCCGGCGCCAGGCCTTCCTCCACCGCCCGGCTCACACTCCGGGGCACGATCCCATGCTCGCGATTGTGCGCGATCTGTCGCTGACGCCGGTACTCCGACACCGCCAGAAACCGCTGGATGCTCGAGGTCCGCACGTCCGCGTACAGGATCACCCGCCCGTTCAAATGCCGCGCCGCCCGCCCCGCGGTCTGGATCAGGCTGGTCGTGCTCCGCAGATACCCCTCCTTGTCGGCGTCCAGAATCGCCACCAGCGAAACCTCCGGCAGATCCAGCCCCTCGCGCAGAAGGTTGATGCCCACCAGCACGTCGAAATCCCCCTTCCGCAGGCTCCGCAGAATCTCCACCCGCTCGATGGCGTCGATCTCGCTATGCAGGTAGCGCACGCTGATCCCGATGTCCCGCAGGTAGTCCGTGAGCTCCTCCGCGGTGCGCTTGGTCAGCGTCGTGACCAGCACCCGCTCCTTCCGCTCCACACACCGACGCGCCTCCTCGATGAGGTCGTCGATCTGCCCCCTCAGCGGCTTCACCACCACCTCCGGATCCACCAGCCCCGTCGGACGCACAATCTGTTCCACCACCTCGCCCCCGGCCCACTCGAGCTCCTGCCCCCCCGGGGTCGCACTCACGTAAATGGTCTGCGGCTGCATCGCCCGGAACTCCTCGAAGGCCAGCGGCCGGTTGTCCAGGGCGCTCGGTAGCCGGAACCCGTGCTCCACCAACACCTTCTTCCGTGCCATGTCCCCCGCGTACATCCCCCCGATCTGCGGCACGGTCGCGTGCGACTCGTCGATCACCAGCAGGTAGTCCTCGGGAAAGAAATCGATGATGCAATACGGCCTCGACCCCGGCGGCCGGCCCGCGATGTGCCGCGAGTAGTTCTCGATCCCCGAACAGAACCCCAATTCCTCCAACTGCTCGAGGTCGTACTCGGTCCGCATCTTGATCCGCTGCGCCTCCAGCAGCTTGCCCTGCTTCTCGAACCACGCGATCCGCTCCCCCAGCTCCTGCCGGATCGACAGCAGCGCCCCCTTCAGCTTGTCCTGCGGCGTCACAAACTGTTTCCCGGGAAAAATGGTCACCGCCTTCAACGCCTCCAGGGCCTCGCCCGTCAGCGGATCAAACCGGGTGATCCGGTCAATGGCGTCCCCGAAAAACTCCACGCGCAACGCCTCCTCCGCGTTCGCGGGATGCACCTCCACCGTGTCCCCCCGCACCCGGAACTGCCCCCGCTCGAAGGCGATGTCGTTCCGGTTGTACTGCATGTCCACCAACCGCCCCAGCAAGGTCTCCCGCCCCAGCTCCATCCCCACGTGCAGCGGCACCAGCATCGCCTGGTAGTCCTCCTTGCTCCCGATGCCGTAAATGCAGGAGACGCTCGCCACCACCACCACGTCCCGCCGCGACAACAACGAACTCATCGTCGACAGCCGCAGCCGCTCGATCTGCTCGTTCACGCTCGAGTCCTTCTCGATGAAGGTGTCCGTCCTCGGGATGTACGCCTCGGGCTGGTAGTAGTCGAAGTAGCTCACGAAGTACTCCACCGCGTTCCGCGGAAAGAACCCCTTGAACTCCGCATACAACTGCGCCGCCAGCGTCTTGTTGTGCGAGATCACCAGCGTCGGCCGCTGCGCCGCCTGGATCACGTTCGCAATCGAAAAGGTCTTCCCCGACCCGGTCACCCCCAGCAAGACCTGGTGCCGCTTCCCCGCCGATACCCCCCGCACCAGCGCTTCAATCGCCGCCGGCTGGTCCCCCGCCGGCTCATACGGCGCACTCAACTCGAACTTCACGCACCCACCCTAGTCCCTCCACCCCGCGCCCCGCCAGATCCCCGAACCGGTTCCCTCGGATTTCCGCATTGACGCCCCCCGCACCCACTTCCATGAAGTGCCGCCATGTCCCGCCGTTCCCTCACCCGCACCCCCACCCTCGCCGTGCCCGTCGCCCTCGCCGTGGCCATCGCATCCAGCGCATCCATCGCGACCGCACCGCCCTCGGCCGCCGCCGACTGGCCCCGCTGGCGCGGCCCCGCCAACACCGGCCACGCCCCAGCCACCGCCCGTCCGCTCACCACCCTCCCGGCCGAACCCACCGTGCTCTGGCAAACCCCCGCCGGCGAAGGCCTCGCCTCGCCCGTCGTCGCCAACGGCCGCGTCCTCGCCTTCGACACCCAGGACGGCCAGGAAACCCTCCGCGCGCTCTCCGCCACCGACGGCCGTGAACTGTGGCGCGCCGCCATCGACACCCCCTTCTCCGATTCCCAGGGACCCACCGGCCCCCGCAACACCCCCGTCATCGACGGCAACCACGTCTACGCCGTGTCCTGCCGCGGCGAATTGCAGTGCCGCCTCGCCGCCGACGGCTCCCTCGTCTGGCGCACCAGCTTCGTGAAGGACCACCAGGCGGTGTTCGTCGGCGAATCGGGCAACGCCCCCGGCGCCACCCGCCACGGCAACAACGCCTCCCCGCTCGTCGACGGCGACCACCTCCTCGCCCTCGTCGGCGGCACCAACGGCGCCGGTGTCGTCTGCTTCGCCAAAACCACCGGCGCCGTGCTCTGGAAAAGCACCAGCGACCAGGCCGGCTACGCCCCTCCCGTCGTGGCCACCGTCCACGGCGAACCCCAGGTCCTCGCCTTCACCGTCAACGGCCTCGTCGGACTCCGCCGCTCCGACGGACGCGAACTCTGGCGCTTCCCCATCCGCACCGCCTTCGCCCGCCACGTCACCACCCCCGTCGTCCACGGCGACCTCGCCATCGTCTCCTCCCATCAGGCCGGGTTGTTCGGCATCCGAATCTCCCGCGACGGCCACACCTGGTCCGCCTCGGCCGCCTGGAGCGGCAAGGACGCCGCCATGAACTTCGCCAGCCCCGTCGCGGTCGCCAACCACCTCTACGGCGTCGGCCCCCGCAAGAACCTCGTCTGCGTCGACATGGCCGACGGCCGGATCGCCTGGAGCCGCGACAACTTCTTCGTCACCGGCGCCGACAAGGCCCACGCAGGCTTCATCGTCGTGGGCTCCGAAATCCTCGGCCTCACCGACAGCGGCGAACTGGTCCTCTTCGCCGCCGATCCCGCCGCCTACCGCGAGCTGGGACGCGTCCAGGTGGCCGGCAGCAACTGGACCAATCCCGCCCTCGCCGACGACGTCCTCTACCTTCGGGACGGCATCAAGGCCAACGGGCGCTGGAGGGCGATCCGCCTTCGGTGAACCCCCCGGAACCCGGCGCCAAAAGCGAACCGCGCGCCACCCGGTGAAAGGCGGCGCGCGGCGGTGACTTCAGGACTCGGAATCGGGCTCCGGGCCCGGGGATGCCGGATCCGGTCGAGGGCCGGATGATCAAGCCGGCCCCGGGGAACGGGTCAGTCGCGTTCCACGCCGCTGTTCCAGTACCTGTGCATCTCCTCGGCGGTCGGAACCTTCAGCGGCCGAACGACGCGCATGCCCAGGAACTGGGCGTCGGTGTGGTACCAGACGCTCTTGGGAAGCTGGGGATCCTGGATCTTCCAGCCCTTGTCCGAGAACCGACGGGCGGCGCTGCGCAGGGCCGCCGGGTCCTCGTCATCCCAACTCCCGCCACGGACGACGTGCGGATAGTTCTTGGTGGCCACATTCCACGGGTCGACCAGGAGTTTGCCGGCGTTCTTCTTGAACCAGTCGGCGTCGTACTGGTCCAGCGTCCACTCCACCACGTTGCCGTGCATGTCGTGCAAACCCCAGGGATTGGGCTTCTTCTTGCCGACCTTCTGGTACGCCCAGTCGCTGTTCGCCCCGTGCCAGGCGTAGTCGTCCAATTCAGCCGGATCATCGCCGAACGAATACGCGGTGGTGGTGCCGGCACGGCAGGCGTACTCCCACTCGGCCTCGGTCGGCAGCCGGTAGAAATGCCCGGTCCGCGCGCTCAGCCACTGGCAGTACTTGTTCGCCGCGTGCTGGGTCATCGAGATCGCCGGAAACCCGTCCTTGCCCATGCCGAAACTCATCTCGACGTAGGGCTTGGTCGGCCGGCTGATGGCGTCGGCGAGCTTGTTCTGCGATTCGTCGGTTGGGTTCTTGTTCCGCAGGTCCAACTCGATCTCCGGGCGCATGAAGAGTTCGTACTCCGCCCAGGTGACCTCCAGCTTCCCCATCCAGAACGGCGAGATCTTCACCTTCACCGTGGGCCCCTCATCCGGCTTGCGGCCTTCCTCGGCGTCCGGACTGCCCATGGTGAACTCCCCGGCCGGAATCGGCACCATGTCGAACTTCACGCCCGTCCCCGAAATGGTCTCGGTGTACGGCTTCATGTCCTCCGGGGCCTTCTCCTGGGTCTGGCTCACCACGAAACCATGGATCGCTGCGGAATTGGTCAGGTTGCCACCTTCAGCAGATCCTGCGGCCGCACCCGGCCCGGAACCGGCCGCCGGCGGTTCCGCCTTCTTCACCGCGGCCAGCACCACCCCCTCGGGCCACTTCGCACCCTCGGTGATCCATTGCTTCACCAGGTCCGTCTGCTCCTTCGCCAACGGACCCCCCTTGTTCGACGGCGGCATCAGATCGTCGTGATCCTTGTCCAGAATCATCAGGGTGTAGATCGGACTGTTGTCCGGCTCCCCGGGCACCAATCCCGCCCCATCCTCACCCCCCTGGATCATGTCCTCCCGGGTCAGCATCTTGAACTTCCCCTTCGGCTTCTCCGCACCGTGGCAACTCAAGCAGGCGCTCTCAAACAACGGCTTGATCTGCTGGTTGAAGTCGACGGGATCGGCGATGGCGGGCCGCCCGGTCAGGGCGACGAAACCGCCGGCCACAAGGTAGGTGAATCGTAGCGTCTTCGGCATAGGTGCGGACCCGGTGCGGGCCAACCCCCGAACTTTCCGCCATCCCCCAACCCCAGGTCAACGCCGAGGGGGCATCTTCCATCACCCCCCTCAACCCCTCGGATGAAACCGACGGTGAACCTCCTTCAGCCTCCCCCCCGCCACATGCGTGTACACCTGCGTCGTGCTGATGCTCGCATGCCCCAGCAGCTCCTGGATCACCCTCAGATCCGCCCCGTGCTCCAACAAATGCGTCGCAAAACTGTGCCGCAACATGTGCGGCGTCACCGGCACCCCCACCCCCGCCACCCGCGCCCGCCGCACCACCCGCTCCCACATCGCGCGCCGATCAAACTGCCGCCCTTTCCCCGTCAGAAACACCACCCCCGGCGACCCCGCCTGCACCAGCTTCGGACGCGCCCCCTCCAAATACGCCCGCATCGCCCGCACCGCCCGCTCCCCCACCGGCACGATCCGCTCCTTGTTCCCCTTCCCGATCACCGTCACAAAGCCGGATTCCAACCGGAGCTGTTCCAGGCGCAATTGACACAATTCGCTCAGCCGCAACCCGCTGGCATAGGCCAGCTCCAGCACCGCCAAGTCCCGCACATCCTCAGGCCCCTGCCCGGCAAGCGGAGCCAACAGCTTCTCCATCTGGCTTTCCGTCAAGGCTTTGGGCAACCGCTTCCAGCGCCTCGGCAGACTCAGGTGCTCGGCCACGTTCTCCCGAAGATGCCCCTCCGCAACCGCAAACTTGTAGAACGCCCGCAGCGCCGCGACCTGGAGATACAGGCTCTCCGCTGCCATCCGCCGCGGCGAATCCTCCGGCGCGTTCAACGGCCGCCGCTCCCGCTCCGCTTCCAGGAAAGCCAGAAGGTCGTCGAAACCCACCTTCTCCCAGCGCTCCAGCCCGCGCGCCGCCGCCCACGCGGCAAACCGCCGCAGCAGCGAGGCATACGTCTTCTGCGTCTCCTCCGATTGCCCCCGCTCGTGCCGGAGGTACACCAGGAAATCCTCGATCAAGGGTTCCATCGCGCCTCCCTCCAACCACCGCCCGATCAGGCCAGCGAACGCCCCGTCAACCGCTCGTACGCCTCGAAATACTTCGCCCGCGTCCGCTCCACGATCTCCGGCGGCAACGCCGGCGCCGGCGGCGTCCGGTCCCAGTCCAGGGTCAGCAGATAGTCCCGCACGAATTGCTTGTCGAAACTGGCCTGCCCCCGCCCCACCTCGTAGCCGTCCGCCGGCCAGAAACGCGACGAATCCGGGGTCAGCACCTCGTCGATCAACAGCAACTGCCCCTCATGCACCCCGAACTCGAACTTCGTGTCGGCAATGATGATCCCCCGCTCCCGCGCATAAGCCCGCGCCAACCCGTAGATCCTCAGGCTCAACTCCCGCACCCGCGCCGCAACCTCCGACCCCACCAGCGCCTCGGCCCGCTTGAACGTGATGTTCTCGTCATGCCCCGTCTCCGCCTTCGTCGCCGGGGTGAAGATCGGCTCCGGCAATTCCGCCGACTCCAGCAGTCCCGCCGGAAGCCGCACCCCGCACACACTCCCGCTCCGCCGGTACTCGTTCCAGCCCGACCCCGCGAGATACCCACGCACCACACATTCGATCGGCAGGGGCTGCGCCTTCCTCACCACCATGCTCCGCCGCGCCAGAGCCCCGGCCTGCTCACCAAGACGCGCCGGAAGCGGATCCCCGGCTCCCCCAAGCCGATGGTTCGGAACCACCCCCGCCATCCGGTCGAACCAGAAATGCGAAATCTGCGTCAACACCTCCCCCTTCCGCGGTATCCCGTTCGGCATCACACAGTCGAACGCGGAAATCCGATCCGTCGCCACAAAGAGCAACGCATCTCCCAGGTCAAACACCTCCCTCACCTTCCCGCTCTTCACCTTCCGGATCCCCGGCAAATCCACCTGCAACAGCGGCGCTTCCGTCATGCGCCGCCACGCTACGCCCATCCCCGCCACCCCGGAAATCCAAAACCCGCCTCCCCCGATTTCCCATTTTATCCGCCCGCCTTCCCAGGCACATTCCGCCCGTGCCCGGACCCGTCGACATCCCGCCGGATTCCCAGACCCCTCACCTCGGACGCGCGGTGGCCATCACCGTCGCCGCCCTCGCCCTCATGGTCGCCATCGGTGTGGTCTGGGTCTGGCAACGCGCCCGCCAGGAACAGGCCGAACGCGCCCGCATCCAGGAAACCGAGTCCTTCCAGGTCCCCAGACGCCCATCCCCCTGAACCCCGTTCCCATCATCACCAGCTTCATCACCGCCCACTCGCGCCAACCTCCCCCCACCCCAACCCCATGAACCCCCAGCACCTCGAACGGGTCGTCGACCTCCTCGACCCCTCCCTCAACCGCCTCCACAACATCAGCGTGGACGAAGCCCGCCTCCGCGTCCTCGCCGGCTCCCCCCAGAGCGTCCGGGAAATCGACGGCTCCTTCGCCCTCATCGCCCGCCAGGGCAAGGCCGTCCGCATGGCCCGCTCCCTCGACCGCCCCATGCGCTATTTCCTCGCCAAACGCCTCGAAGGCCCCGCCCTCATCGTCGCCGATCGCATCGATTCCCTCTACGCCTGGCTCAAATCCGAGGGCCTCCACGACCAGTTCCACCCCAGTTACACCCGCATGGTCCCCGCCCACCATGTCATGGAAATCCAACTGGTCGGCTGCCCCGACCCCGACCCCGCCTACACCCGCTTCTTCGACCCGCCCCGCAACATCCTCAACCCCGACCTCGACGAAATCGGCGCCGCCTACGTCTCCGCCGTCGCCGGCGAAATCATCAAGTGGCTCCCCTCCATCCCCGAAAACGACCCCATCGGGGTCTGCTTCAGCGGAGGCATCGACAGCGGCGCGGTCTTCGTCCTCGTCTACCACTGCATGCGCCGCCTCGCCATGTCCCCCTCCCGGCTCAAGGCCTTCACCCTCGACCTCGGCGGCGGGGACGACCTCCGCCAGGCCCGCGACTTCCTCGCCCGCCTCGACCTGGCCCTCTTCCTCGAACCCATCGAGGCCTCCCCCGATTCGCTCGACCCCGCCGAAACCGTCCGCATCGTCGAGGACTACAAACCCCTCGACATCGAGGCGGCCACCATGCTCCTCGCCCTCCTCCGCGGCATCCGCCAACGCTACCCCGATTGGCGCCACCTCGCCGACGGCGACGGCGGCGACGAAAACCTCAAGGACTATCCGATCGAGGAAAACCCCGAGCTCACCATCCGCTCCGTCGTCAACAACCTCATGCTCTACCAGGAGGGCTGGGGGGTCGGAAAAATCAAGCACTCCCTCACCTACAGCGGCGGCCTCAGCCGCTCCTACGCCCGCACCTACGCCCCCATGCGCCACCTGGGCTTCAATGGCTTCAGCCCCTTCACCCGCCCCCACGTCATCGAAATCGCCGAAGGCATCCCCTTCGCCGAACTGACCCGCGGCGATCACGCGAAACTCTACGCCCTCAAGGGCGAGATCATCCGCCGCGGCATCAAACACGTCATGGGCATCGACTTCCCCGCCTTCCCCAAACGCCGCTTCCAACACGGCGCCCTGCCCATCGAAAAACTCCGCAGCCGCATCCCCGACCGCGAACAGTTCTTCCGCCGCCGCCTCGCCGACCTCTATCTCGAGGCCTCCCGCTGACCGGCGCCGCCAACCCCCCGGTCGGCGGCGCGGACCGCGACCGCCTCGGCGCGTGCCTGGAACCGGGACCGTCTACGCCGACTGCCGCGCACTCCGCGCCTGGCGCCACTTGTCCAGCCCCACCGCCAGCACGATCACGATGCCGATGATGATCTCCTGCATGTACGTCGGCATGCCCATCTGGTTCGACCCATTCCTCAACACCGCCATCATCAGCGCCCCGATCATCGATCCCAGGATGCTGCCCGTCCCCCCGCTCAGGCTCGCCCCGCCGATCACCACCGCAGCGATCATGTCCAGTTCCAGCCCCACCGCCACCGAGGGGTCCCCCTGGGTCAGTCGCGAGAACTGCATCAGGCCCGCCAACCCGAAGAAAAGCCCCGCCAGCGCGTAGATGAGCACCTTCTGCCGCGCCACCCGGATGCCGCACAGCCGCGCCGTGGCCTCGTTCGACCCGATGGCGAAGATGTACCGCCCGAAAACGGTCTGACGCAGCAGCACCGCCATCACCACCGCCAGCCCGGCCGCCACCCACACCCCGATCGGCAGCGGCAGAAACTCCTTCGGCTGCGACAACGCCATCAGCTCGTTGATCGGGTTCTTCGGCGGATTCACCGTCTGGTTGTTCCCCAGCCACTTCGCCGCACCCCGCACCACGCCCATCATCCCCAGGGTCACGATGAACGGCATCATCCGGAAACTGGCGATGATCGAGCCGTTGACCATCCCGATCACCCCGCCCAGCGCCACCGTCGCCGCCACCACCAGCACCGGATCCCACCCCGCCACCACCAGCTTCGCCGCAAACACACACGTCAGCGCCACCACCGAGCCCACGCTCAGGTCAATCCCGCCCCCCACGATGATCAGCGTCATCCCCAGCGCCCCGATCGCCACCACCACCGTCTGCGTCAGGATGATCTTGAAGTTGCCCCCGCTCACAAAATACGGACGGACCTCCGGCATCGAGGCGAAGATCCCAATGACAAAAACCAGCCCCAGCAGCGGCCCCAGGGCCGAAATCAAACGCGCTACCCGTGGATTCATGATGTTGTGGAAACCGTCCCGCCTTTCCCGCACTCCGACCCCGCCGACCCCGCCGCCGACGACGCCGCCTGCCCGATCGCCGCGGCCATGATCTCATGCTCCGTCCAGCGATCCACCGGCCGGATGTCCGCCAGCGTGCCGCGGCACATCACCGCAATGGTGTCGCAGATGCCCATCAGCTCCGGCAGATACGAACTGACGAAAATGATCGCCTTCCCCTCCACCGCCAGATCCCCGATCAACCGGTAGATCTGCGCCTTGCTCCCCACGTCGATCCCCCGCGTGGGCTCGTCGAGCAGCAACACCCGCGCCTCGTGATGCAGCAGCCTCCCAATCGCCACCTTCTGCTGGTTCCCCCCGGAGAGTTCCCCGATCGCCTGCCCCGGACCCCGCGCCCGCACATCCAACCGCCGCATCCATTCCGCCGTGACCCCGGCCTGCATCCGGTCGCTCACCAACCCAAACCGCGTCACCGGCTCCAGCCGCGTCAGGGTCAGGTTGTCCGCCAGACTCCGCCCCAGCAGCAATCCCTCCGTCTTCCGGTCCTCGCTCAACAGTCCCAGCCCCTCCGCCAGCCGCCCCCGGGGACTCGCCCTGCCGGTGCTCCGCCCGAACACCCGAACCTCGCCCGCCCGCATCTCGTCCAGCCCGAACACCGCCCGCAGCGTCTCCGTCCGCCCCGCCCCCACCAGCCCCGCAATCCCCAGGATCTCCCCGGCCCGCAGCCGCAGGCTCACCGAGGCCGGCTTCAGCCGCCCCGCCAGATTCCGCAACTCCAGCACCGGCTCCCCCAGCGTATGCGGTTTCCGCGGATAAATGTCCTTCACCTCCCGCCCCACCATCATCCGGATGATCTGCCCCAGGTCCGCCCCCGCCATCAGCCCGCCCCCCACGCTCTCCCCGTCCCGAAGCACCACGTACCGGTCGCACAACGCCTGGCATTCCTCGAGGAAGTGGCTGATGTACACCACCGAGACCCCGCGATCCCGCAGCCTCCGCACCACCCGGAACAGACTCGCCGCATCCCGCTGCGTCAGACTGCTCGTCGGCTCGTCCAGAATCAGCACCCGCGGCTGCCGAACCAGCGCCCGCGCGATCTCCACAATCTGCTGCTCCGCAATCGGGCGCGTGCCCGCCGGCGCGTCCAACGGCAGATCCCCATGGTCCAGCTCCGCCAACGCCTCCCTCGCCATCCGACGCCGCTTCCTCCGGTCGATCCACCCCCAGGCGGATGGCTCCCCGCCCAGCAGGATGTTCTCCTCGATGCTGAGATGCGGCGCCAGCGTGAGCTCCTGGTAGATCATCTCGATCCCGCCACGCCGCGCGTGCAGCGGATCGCCGGGAACGAATTCCCGCCCGTCGAGCTGGATCGACCCGCCATCCGGCCGGTACGCCCCGCTCAACACCTTCATCAGCGTGCTCTTCCCCGCCCCGTTCTCCCCGATCAACGCCAGCACCTCGCCCGCCCCCACCTCCAGCGAAACGCCGCAAAGCGCGCGGGTCGCGCCAAAGCGCTTCTCCACGTTCCGCATCACCAGTCGGGAGCTCATGTCCATTCCAGGCCGCCAGACACCCAGCCTCCCGACAAAACCGCACCCGGCGACACGCCGATCCGGACAGGGGAAACTTGTGTGCCCCCCAGAAACCCAATCGCCAACCCGGGGTCAAGCCTTCAGCCAGCAAACCCCTGCCGCCCATCCCCCCCCGCCCCCACCGAGCCCGCCGAACCCCACTCCTCTCTCCCCGGTCCCAACCTCCCCGGCGAAACCGCGCCCGGGAGGAACCGCAAACCAAGCCCCGCAGGGGCGGCGAGAAGGGCCTTGGGCATGCACGCATGCATCCATCCAAGGCGTGGTCACGATATCCGGGGATGCGTGGGGGACGATGATCCCTGGGAGCAAGGGGGCGGAAAACCAACAGTGTTCGAATCCAGGTCGAGCGAGCGTGCATCCTGCCTGGAGGAGTCGAACCCAACCTCACCATGCGACCGGATCTGCATGCCGTCGTTGCGCCGGTGCGCGCGTTCCGTCGGCCGAACCCGGATGTGGAGCGATTCCCAACCCGTTCTGCTGAAGAATGTTCCCGGTTGGTGCCGACGGAGGGGGTCGAACCCACACACTCTTGCGAGTACCAGATTTTGAGTCTAGCGCGTCTGCCAATTCCGCCACGTCGGCGACCAAACCAAGGCGCGAATCTTTGACGGTTCCGACCCCGGAGGTAAAGCGGTTCCTTGCGGCCACGGAACACGCCGATCGCGCTGGACCACGACCGCCCCACCGTCCCTCGTGTCCGACCGACCCCGGCCACTCCAGCGTCATCCAACCCGGTTCCCTCGCTCAACCCGACTCCAGCGCAGCCCGGAGTGACCGCAGTTCCTCATCAGCCTGACCCGGGTCCGCCAGGGTCCCGGCGATCTCCTCCCGCAGGATCGCCCGATACCGTTTCCGCATCCGGTGGACCGCGACCCGGACCGCGCCCTCCGATGATCCCAGTTCCTTCGCCACCGCTGCGTACCGCGAGTCGCCTCCGGCCGCGTCACCCATCAGCAGGCCCCGGGTGGCGCGGTGCAACGCCTCCTTCCCATCCGCCGCGCACTCGATTCCCAACCGCTCCATCACCCGCGCCAACAACGCCACCGCCCATTCCCGGTCGTAGGCCCGGTCGGGCGAATCCCCAACCGCTCCCTCCACCCGGAATCGTTCGTCCGCCTGCTCCCAGTCCCAGGACACATGCGCCACCCCGCCACCCCGCTTCCTTCGCATCCCGTGATCCCGCGCGTTCGCCAGGAAATGCTTCATCGCCGCCAGCAGGAACGCCCTGAACCGACCCCGCTGCGCGTCCAGGCGCCGCAAATCGTCGCCCTTCAGCAACCGCGCGAAGAATCCCTGCGTCAGGTCCTCCGCGTCCTCCCGCCCCACCCCCTGCCGCCGCACGTACGCGTAGACCGGATACCAATAAACCCGGCACAACTCCGCCAACGCCTGCTCCGAATCGGGCGAGGACTTCCGACCGGCGCAGACCACCACCGACCATCGCGTCGTCGCAAACAGATCCCGCCCGCGATCCCGATCCCGATCCCGATCCCGATCGGCCGGATCCACCGCCTCCGTCGACGCCGGAGTCATCCCTCTCCCCCGCGGAACGCCGATGGCCGCCGCTCGTAGGGCAGCAACGAAAACAAACGCAACGACGAACGGTTCCATCCCCGTCGCTGCGCCCAGGCGGTCGAGGCGAGAAACACCCTCGAACGTTCCTGCGATCGATCGACCCAGACGGCCGCCACCGCCGCATAGGCCAGCGCCACCAGAATCGCCGAACCCGGCCGATGCTGGTTCAGAAGGGTCACGAACAGCACCAAACCCAGAGTGGTGATGAAGCAGAACGACACCAGGATCCCCGCCGCGACCCGCAGGTCCTCGCGCCGCTCGTCCGGCGTGTAATGGCGATAGATCTCCCGCGCCTGCCAGGATTGAAACGGAACCCACTCCCGCCAGTCCGGGCGGCCGGGTTCATCCTCCATCGCCACCCCGGACGCCGCGTTCCCCGACGGCGGAGCCTGGCGCAGGTCCTCCACCCGGGACTTGATCTCGCTGGCGTGCTGGTAACGGCGCGCCGGGTCGTTCTCCAACGCCCGCAACACCACCTCGTCGAACCGCACGTCCACCGCGATCCGCTTCACCGAGGGCGGCGGGAACTTCCCCAGCGGAAGTTCGCCGGTCAGCATCTCGTAGAACACCACCCCCAGCGCGTACAGGTCCGCACGGTGATCCACCGTCAGCGGACGTTCGACCTGCTCCGGCGCCATGTAGTGGGGCGTGCCCATCACCTGCCCCTCGACCGTCAACCGGTCCCCCTCCCCGGCGCCCCCGAGAATGCGCGCGAGCCCGAAATCCGCGATCTTCACCCGTCCGCCCGGATCCAGCAGCACGTTCTCGGGCTTGATGTCCCGATGCACCACGCCCTGGTCATGGGCGTACTGGAGGGCGTCACAGACCTCCGACACGATCCGCAGCGCCTCGCGCGGCGACACCGTGCCGTCGCGGACCCACCTTCGCAGGTCCGTGCCCTCGACCAGTTCCATCAGGAAATAGCTGTATCCGGGCACCTGCCCGAATTCGTGAACGGTCACGATGTTCGGATGGTGCAATCGCGCCAGGGCCCGGGCCTCCCGGTTGAACCGTTCCCCGACCCCGGCACGGGCGTCGTCCTCCAGGGGCAGGATCTTCAAGGCCACCCAACGGTCGAGGTCCGGCTGGCGCGCGCGATAGACCGCGCCCATTCCCCCGACCCCGAGCAATCCGCGGATCTCCAACCGGGGAAACAGGGCCGCCAACCGTTCCACCGGCGGAGGGTCGAACCGCGTCGTCCTTCCACCACCCTCGGTGTCCTCACCCGCCGCCAGCAGGCAGTTCGCACACAAACCGGACAGGGCACCCGGCATCGGACGCCCGCAGCGGGGACACGGCGTGGAGGGGGGAACCTGGGGTGGTGAATCGGGGGTCGGTTTCATGGCTTGTCACCCTGCCCAGAAGCGTCCGCCGGCAAGCGTTACAGGATTTCCCGCCGCCATCACCGCGCGAACACCGCGGCGTTCCCCCGGGCTCCGGTTCAGGCCCGCAGCACTTCCCCCCAATCCCAGGCGCGCACCACCACCTCCGGAATGCTCCGGCCCGCCACCGCCACCGCGACCGCGCCCGACAGTTCCTCCCCGAGATCCAACGACCGCAGACGCACCGCCCGACACCCGCCACCGCCACGGGCGAAACTCACCGTCACGCCGTCGTCCTCGATCCGCCCCACCGGAACCTCGAAGGAATCCAGATCCAGCGCCAGGCCCGCCCCGTCCGCCTTCACGCACGCCTCCTTGCGCGTCCAGCAATCGAAGAACAGCCTCGACCGTTCCCGCTCCGACACCCGCTCCAACGCCGACCGCTCGCTGTCGGCGAACAGGTGCCGCACCTCCCACAGGCTCCCTTCCACCATCCGGTAAACCTCCACATCCACACCCACCGGCGCCTTCGCCGACACCGCCACCACCGCGACGTCCTCCGAATGGCTCGCGCTGAAATGCACCGGCACCGACTCGTCCCGAACCACCTCCGGCTTGCCCGAGCCCACCTCGCGGAAATCCACCGAGACCGCGTCGACGCCCAGGCTCGCCCCCAGTATCAGCCGCCGCGCGATGCGCCGCGCCATGAACCGCCGCCTCAGGTGCTCCAGCGGATACCGGCCCGCCCGCTCCAGTTCCCCGGGATCCAACAGCCCGCAACCCGACTCCAGCACCTCCGGCGGAACATCCAACCCGATGACCCAGCAGACCACCGTCCCGGCGGCCATCCCGGGCAGGGCCGCGTCACGCGTGATTCCGGAACCGGCGTCCGTGGGAGATCCCATCACGCGCGGAGAATGCCCGCCCACACAGGCATCGCAAGACCCACTTTGCCGCACCCAACCCAACCCCACACACCCGCGGTCCGGCTCCCGCCTTCACCCTTCCAGGAGGACCTCCCGCCATGCGCTCCAAGCCGCACACGACCCGCCTAATCCACCCCATTAACAGATGGCAAAACTTGAAAAACTTCGAATCGCGGCTTGCCGCGGTGATCAGCCCTTCTTAAAAAAGCGCCCCGGCGAATCCGAGATCGTCGCCCCGCCCGCCCCCGAGTCCCGCTTCCCCGCGGAAGGCCTTCAGGAGCGGGCGTTGCGTTGACAGGATTTTTACTTTGCTGGTGAAATGCCGCGCCTCAGGCGCGGCGAAGTCCCATGTCCGACATATTTCCCAGGTGGACCAACAAGCTGCCCGGCCAGATCATCGCCGGAGCACTCCTCACCGGCACCGCGGTCTCCGCGGCGGTGTGGTATTACTTCACCCCCAAGTACACCCGGGTGGGCTATCAGCCCGTCCAACCGGTCGCGTTTTCCCACGCGATCCATGTGGACCAGGTGGGACTCGACTGCCGTTACTGCCATAACGGCGTCGAAAAATCGTGGTACTCCAACGTGCCGTCCGCGTCGACGTGCATGAACTGCCACAACGCCGTCCTCCCCAACGACCCGAAACTGGAACTGGTCCGCGACAGCTACGCCACCGGCGAACCCATCCCCTGGGTCCAGATCCATAAGACGCCCGACTACGTCTACTTCAACCACTCCGTCCACGTGAACCGCGGCGTCAGCTGCGTCCACTGCCACGGAAACGTCAACAAGATGGACGAGGTCCAGCATGCCAAACCCCTGAGCATGAGCTTCTGCCTCGATTGCCATCGCAACCCGGCCGACTACTTGCGCGATCCCAAGCTCGTTTACGACCTCGACTGGCAACCCCAGGATCCCAAGGCCCACCGGGATGCCATGGCCCAGTTCGTTCACGACTGGAAAATCAACTCCTCCCAGAACTGCTCCGCCTGTCATCGATGAAGACCATCCCGCCGCCCTGCCCCGAGCCGGAATCCGGCATCCGTTACTGGCGGGGTCTCGATGACCTCGCCGGCACCCCCGACTTCAAGGCGTTCCTCGACCGGGAATTCCCCGAGGGAGCCAGCGAGTTCACCGACGCCCCCTCCCGCCGCACCTTCGTCAAGCTGATGGGCGCCTCCCTCGCCCTCGCCGGCATGGGGGTCACCGGCTGCCGCCGGCCCGAGGAGAAAATCCTCCCCTTCGCCCGGCAACCCGAGGGCTACACCCACGGCGTACCCCAGTACTTCGCCACCGCCATGCCCACCCGCACCGGCGCGGTGCCGCTCGTCGCCAAACAGCACGACGGCCGCCCGGTCAAGGTCGAGGGCAACGACCGCCACCCCGACGCCAGCAGCGGCACCGACACCTTCGCCCAGGCCTCCATCCTCGGGCTCTACGACCCCGATCGGTCCACCCGCTTCGCCCGCGCCGGCAACGCCGTCACCCGCGAGGTCGCTCTCGAAGCCCTCACCTCCCTCGCCACCCAGCTCGCCACCCGCCAGGGCGCCGGCCTCGCCATCCTCGCCGGCCACGGCACCTCCCCGTCCCGAGCCCGCCTCCAGCAGGCCATCGCCGACAAACTGCCCCAGTCCCGCTGGTTCTCCTACGAGTCCGTCGCCTTCGACGCCTCCTCCCAGGCCGCCCGACTCGTCACCGGCCAGAACGTCACCCCCTACCACCGCTTCGACGCCGCCCAGGTCGTCCTCTCCCTCGACTGCGATTTCCTCGGGCACGAGGAGGATTCCCCGCGCTTCAGCCGCTCGTTCGCCAAAGGCCGGAAACTGGCCGACCCGAACGATCCCATGAACCGTCTCTACGTCGCCGAGGCCATGCTCTCGGTGACCGGTTCCAACGCCGACCACCGCCTCCGCATCCCGGCCGGCCAGATCTTCGCCCTCGCCGCAGCCATCGCCGCCGAGGTCCTCCCCGACGGTGACGCCAAATCCGCCGCGGCCGCCGTGCCCAAACCCGCCGGCGTCGATCCCAAGTGGATCGCCGAGTGCGCCGCCGACCTCGCCGCCCACAAGGGCCGCGCCCTCGTGGTCGCCGGTCACCACCAGCCCGCCGCCGTCCACGTCCTCGCCCACGCGATCAACGCCGCCCTCGACGCCTTCGGCCGCACCACCGAGTTCCGCCCCGCCCAGGGCAAACCCGGCGGTTCCATCGCCGAACTGGCCGCCGCCCTCCAGGCCGGTCAGGTCGAAACCCTCGTCATCCTCGAGGGGAATCCCGTCTACGACGCCCCCGCCGACCTCAACTGGGCCGAAACCCAGCGCAGGGCCAAACAGGTCCTCCGCCTCGGCTATTACCACGACGAAACCTCCGAGGTCGCCGACTGGCACTTCCCGTCCGCGCACTACCTCGAATCCTGGGGCGATGCCCGCACCTCCGACGGCACCCTCGTCCCGGTCCAACCCCTGATCGAACCGCTGTTCGGGGGCATGACCGAATTGGAGATCCTCGCCCGCCTCGCCGGCGACCCGGTCACCAAGCCCCACGACATCGTCCGGGCCACGTTCTTCGCCCTGGCCCGCACCACCAACGAGGACGCCTGGGAACGCTTCCTCCACGACGGCTTCCTCGCAGGCAGCGCCTCCGCCCCGGTCACCGCCGCGGTCAACCCCGCCGCGGTCGCCCAGGCGGTCCAGAACGCCCCCAAACCCGCCGCCCCCGCCAAGGACGCCCTCGAGGTCGTCTTCTGCCGCGACGCCAAGGTCGACGACGGACGCCACGCGAACAACGGCTGGCTTCAGGAGTTTCCCGATCCCATCACCAAGCTGGTCTGGGACAACGCCGCGCTCATCAGCCGCAAGACCGCCGCCGAGCTGGGCCTGACCAACACCGAAGTGGTCACCCTCGAAATCGGCGGCCGCCAACTGCGCGTGCCGGTCTGGATCACCCCCGGGGTCGCCGACCACACGATCGGCCTGGCCCTCGGCTACGGCCGCACCAAACCGGGCCGCGTCGCCTGCTTCGAAGGCAAACCCGTCGGCTTCAACGCCGGCCTGATCCGCACCTCCGCCGCCCCCTGGATCGCCTCCGGCGGCCGCATCACCCCGTCCCGCGACCGCCACACGTTCGCCACCACCCAGAGCCACTGGGCCATGAGCGGACGCCCCATCGTTCGCGAGGCCAACCTCGAACAGTTCAAGAAGCAGCCGAAGTTCGCCCGGAACTTCGACCTCGAGTCCCACTCGGCCCACATCCCCAACGGCCCCGATGGCCAGCCGGCGCAGCTCTACAAGCACGCCTACACCGAGGATCCCAAGCGCCAGAAGAGCGAGGTCAACCAGTGGGGCATGGCCATCGACCTCAGCGCCTGCACCGGCTGCGGCGCCTGCGTCATCGCCTGCCAAAGCGAGAACAACATCCCGATCGTCGGCAAGGACCAGGTCATCCGCGGCCGTGAGATGCACTGGCTGCGCATCGACCGCTACTTCACCGGCTACAAGGAAACCCAGCGCAACAAGCTCATCGCCGACGAGGACCAGTGGCGCGAGGAATGGATCGACGACCCGCAGGTCGTCAACCAGCCGATGCTCTGCCAGCACTGCGAGAAAGCCCCGTGCGAAAGCGTCTGCCCGGTCAACGCCACCGTCCATGACGAGGAAGGCCTCAACGTCATGGCCTACAACCGGTGCGTCGGGACCCGTTACTGCTCCAACAACTGCGCCTGGAAGGTCCGCCGCTTCAACTTCTTCGATTACAACAAGCGCCCCATCAACTACGGCGACATCTCCGAGGGGATGTCCGGCGGCCTCTACAAGGGTCCCTTCGGCAAACGCAGCGCCGCCGAACTGGAACTGGTCAAGATGGCCAAGAATCCCGAGGTCACCGTCCGCATGCGCGGTGTGATGGAGAAGTGCACCTTCTGCACCCAGCGCATCGAGGCCACCAAGATCGCCCGCAAGAGCGCCGCCGGCGCCAGCGGCGATGTCCAGGTCACCGACGCCCACGGCCTCAAGACCGCCTGCCAGCAGGCCTGCCCCGCCGAGGCCATCGTTTTCGGCAACCAACTGGAAGCCGGCAGCCGGGTCAACCAGTGGAAACAGAACCCCCGCGACTACACCGTCCTCGGGTTCCTCGACACCCGCCCACGTCTCACCTACCTCGCCAAAGTGCGCAACCCCAACCCCAGGATGCCGGACTTCCGCGAAGCGCCGCTCAGCATCGAGGAGTACAAGCACATGTATCATGGCGATCCCTTCGCCGAACACGGTCACGCCGCCGGCCACGGCGCTGCTGATGCCCACGCCACCCCGGCCGGTCACGCCGCCCCCGCCAACGAGGGAGCACGCTAATGGCACACTCCTCCCACAAGGTGCCGACCTACGTCGTCGCACCCCCAGCCGAACTCGAGCGCGAGCCGCTGGTCCATAACCAGCGCTCCTTCTCCTGGATCTCCGACAAGATCGCCGGAATCGCCGAGGGCAAGACCCCCACCTGGTGGTGGATCGCCCTCGGCATCAGCGTCCTCGGCATGCTGACCATGTTCGGCATGGTCGCCTACCTGATCTCCACCGGCGTCGGCGTCTGGGGCCTCCACCAGCCCACCGCCTGGGCCTGGGACATCACCAACTTCGTCTTCTGGATCGGCATCGGCCACGCCGGAACCCTGATCTCCGCCATTCTCTGCCTCCTCCGGCAGCGCTGGCGCACCTCGATCAACCGCGCCGCCGAGGCCATGACGCTGTTCGCCGTCGTCTGCGCCGGCATCTTCCCCGTGGTCCATACCGGCCGCGTCTGGTACGCCCTCATGCCCGGCTACCTCATCCCCTTCCCCAACTCCAACGCGATCTGGCCCCAGTTCCGCTCCCCGCTGCTCTGGGACGTCTTCGCGGTCTCCACCTACGGAACGGTCTCCCTCCTGTTCTGGTTCACCGGCCTGATCCCCGACCTCGCCACCATGCGCGACCGGGCCACCACCAAGATCAAGAAGTTCCTCTACGGCCTCTTCGCCATGGGCTGGACCGGCTCCAACCGCCACTGGAGCAACTACGAGAAGGCCTACCTCATCCTCGCCGGCCTCAGCACCCCCCTCGTGCTGTCCGTCCACTCCGTCGTGTCCTTCGACTTCGCCGTGTCCCAGGTCCCCGGCTGGCACACCACCATCTTCCCACCCTACTTCGTGGCCGGCGCCATCTTCTCCGGCTTCGGCATGGTGCTCACCCTCCTGGTCCCGCTCCGCACGATATGCGGACTCGAGGACGTCATCACCACCCGGCACATCGAGCTGATGTGCAAGGTGATCCTCGCGACGGGCTCCATGGTCGGCTACGCCTACGGCATGGAGTTCTTCATCGCCTGGTACGGCGGCAATCCCTACGAACTCTACGCGTTCCAGAACCGCGCCTTCGGCCCCTACTGGTGGGCCTACTGGAGCATGATCACCTGCAACGTGATCAGCCCCCACCTCTTCTGGTTCAAGTGGTGCCGCACCCGGATGTGGTTCGTCTTCCTGGTGTCCATCGTCGTCAATATCGGCATGTGGTTCGAACGGTTCGTCATCATCGTGACGTCCCTTCACCGCGACTACCTGCCCTCGAGCTGGGATTACTTCCGACCGACCTATGTCGACGTCATGACCTTCGTCGGCAGCTTCGGTCTGTTCTGCACCCTGTTCCTCCTCTTCATGCGGTTCCTCCCCATGATCGCAATCGCCGAAGTGAAGGCTGTCACCCCGCAAGCCGACCCGCACCACCCCATGGGTGGCGCCAAACTCGGAGGGGCCCACTGATGAGCACCGCCGCACGCCCCTACGCACTGCTCGCCGAATTCGACAACCCGGCCGCCACCATGCACGCCGCGGAGAAAATCCGCGACGCCGGCTACAAACGCTGGGACGTCCACACCCCGTTCCCCGTCCACGGCATGGACGGCGCCATGGGCCTCCGTAATTCCAGGGTCGGCTGGTTCACCTTCATCGGCGGGTCCACCGGCTTCACCCTCGGCATGCTCATGATCTGGTGGATGGGCAAGGTCGACTACGCCATCCCCGTCGGCGGCAAACCCCTCTTCAGCCCCATCTTCGCCGTGCCCGTGGCCTATGAACTCACCATTCTCCTCGGCGCCTTCGGCACCCTGTTCGGCATGTTCTTCCTGAACCGCCTTCCCAAGCACTACCACCCCGTGCTCAAACACCCCCGGTTCCGCAACGTCACCCACGACAAGTTCTACGTCGTGATCGAGAACTCCGACCCCAAGTTCTCCGAAACCGAGACCCGCAAGCTGCTCGAAGAGGTGGGCGGCCAGCACATCGAGGTCGTTCAGGACTGATATGCGCTATTTCCTCGCCTTCTTCGCGGTCGCCTGCGCCCTCGTCTTCCTCGTGGCCGGACGACGCGGCGACGTCACCCGCCGCACGCCCATCGAGATCTGGAGCGACATGGATCGCCAGATCAAACTCCGCCCCCAGGCGGTGTCCGCCTTCGCCGGTTGGCAGGACGGCCGCTCCTCCCGCCCCTGGGTCGAGGGCACCATCCCCCGCCGTTCCCCCATCCGCGTCGGCGATACCGAGATCCATCGCTTCGAGGATCATCCCGTGGTCACCGGCCGCCAGGCGGGCACCACCAACTACGTCGAAACCAGCCCCGTCCCCGTCACCGAACAACTCATGGCCCGCGGCCAGGAACGTTACGCGATCTACTGCGCCCCCTGCCACGGCGTCGCCGGCGACGGCAACGGGGTCTTGAAGAAGTACGGCCACGGAACCATCCCCTCCCTCACCGACGAGGCCCGGGTCAAACACCCCGACGGCTTCCTCTACCAGGTCATCGAGAAGGGCAGCGCCAGCGGCCTGATGGGCCCCTACGCCGACAAACTCGACGCCGAGGACCGCTGGGCGGTGATCGCCTACGTCCGGGCGCTCCAACTCGCCCGCCTCGGCACCCCGGAGGATCTTCCGGAGAACCTGCGCGCCACCCTCAAGTAACGCACGCGAAACGACTTCTATGGCCTCCATCGCTGCCGCCGCACCCGCCGCCCACGCCCCGTCCTCGGGAGCGTCCTCCGGCCTCGCCCGTCTCCCGTTCCTGCTCGCCGCCATCGGCGGCTTCGGGGCGCTGATCGGGATTCTCTTCCCCTCCCTCCAGAAGCAGTTCGCCTTCTCCTGGCTGCTGGCCTTCATGTTCTACCTGAGCATCATGCTCGGGGCGCTGTTCCTGGTCATCCTGCACCACATCTTCGACGCCCAGTGGTCGGTGCCGATCCGCCGGATCAGCGAGCACCTGGCGTGTTCCGCGCCGGTCATGGCGGTCCTCTTCGTCCCCATCCTCTTCAACGCCCTCTTCGCCGGCCCCGAAAAGGCGCTCTTCGCCTGGATGCACGCCGACGCCTCCCACGACCACGCGCTCTACGCGAAGAAGGCGCTCTTCAACAAACCGACCTGGGTGGTGGTCTCCATCCTTCTCTTCGTGGTCTGGCATTACCTGACCACCGGACTGCGCAAGGCATCCCTGGAACAGGACCGCACCGGTGCCGCCTCATGCACCCACCGCATGCGCTTCCTCTCCGCGCTCGGCATCTTCCTCTTCGCCGTCACCCTCACCCTGGGCGCCATCCTCTGGATGAAATCCCTGCAATGGCAGTGGTTCTCCACCATGTACGGCGTCTATTACTTTGCCGGCAGCGTCTGGCTCACGGTCGGAACGGTCTACGTGATCACCATGCACCTCGCCCGAGGCCACGGCCCGCTGTCCTCGGTGGTCCAGCCGGTCACCTTCCACGACATCGGCAAGCTGTTCTTCGCCTTCACCGTCTTCTACGCCTACATCGCGTTCTCCCAGTACTTCCTGATCTGGAACGCCCACATCCCGGAGGAGACCTTCTGGTACGTCCTCCGTGAGAAGGGATCGTGGTGGAGCATCGGAATGCTCATGATCTTCGGGCATTTCTTCCTGCCCTTCCTCCTGCTGCTCCGCATCGACACCAAGATGTCCTTCACCGTGATGCTCCCGCTCGCGATCTGGGCGTGGCTCATGCACTTCTGCGATCTGTCGTTCAACATCATGCCGGTGATGCACCCGGACGGTTTCGTGGTCCACTGGCTCGACCTGGCCTGCATGGCGCTCATGGGAGGCGCCCTCGCCACCTGGTTCATCCGCAACTTCAACGCCCACCCTCCCTTCCCCCAGAAGGACCCGCGCATGGCCGAGTGCCTCGGCATTCACCTGCCCGCCGCGAAACCCCACGGAGGTGCCCATTGAACAACCCCACGTCCTGCTGCTCGCGCACGACCCTGAACTGGATCGGTGTCATCGGCGCCTTCCTCGCCATGGCCGTGCTCGTCGCCGCCCTCAAACACTACACCACCGAGTCCTCGGTCAACCTCGCCCGCGCCGCCGAACGCGCGAAGATCCTCGCCGACGCGCGCCAGAAGGGCGGCGTCGAACTGACCACCGCCGACTGGATCGACAAGGCGAACGGCATCGTCCGCCTGCCCAACTCCGTGGCCACCACGCTCTCGGTCAAACTGGCCAAGGACCCGGTCAAGGCCCGCGAGGACCTGCTCGCCCGCGCCGCCAAGGCCTACCCGCCTCCTCCACCGCCCGCGCCGGAGCCCCAAAGCGAGTTCGAGTGAACCGCCCGGACTCGGACCTCGCGCCCCTCCGAAACGGCAACGCATGACTGCCCACGCTCCGTCCAACCACCCGCCATCCCACGGAAACCCCGGCATCGCCGACGTCGATGCCTCGTTCCGCACCGTGGCCCTGCTCTTCTTCACCAAGGCCGCCCTGTGGCTGGTCGTCGGCTCGTTCCTCCTCCTGCTCGCCTCGGTCAAGCTCCACGCCCCCGCGATGATGTCCAAGGCGGCCTGGCTGACCTACGGCCGCCTCGCCCCCGCCGGCTGGGACGTCCTGGTCTATGGGTTCGCCGGACAGGCGGGCTTCGCCGTCGCGCTCTGGCTTCTTGCCCGCGCCTCCATGCAGCGCCTCCAGGTCCCCTGGCTGGTCCTCATCGGCGGTGCCGTCTGGAACGTCGGCGTGCTGGCCGGAACCGTCGGCATCCTGGCCGGCTATTCCACCGGTCGTGAGCTGCTCGAAATGCCGGCCGGGGCCATGGCCTTCCTCGTGGTCGGAGCCGGTCTGATCGGCACCGCCGGCTGGCTGACGTTCTCCGCCCGCACCGAATCCACGACCTACCCCAGTGCCTGGTTCGTCCTGCTCTCCCTGATCTCCTTCGTCTGGTTCGGATCGGTCGCCCTTCTCATGTTCTGCGGCGACGGCCCCCGCGGCGTCGTCCAGGTGCTGGTCCAAAGGTGGTACGCCAACGGGGTGCTCGAGATCTGGCTGGGCGGCATCGCCCTGGCCGCGGTCTTCCACGCCCTCCCCATCGCCCTCGGCCGCCCCCTCGCCAGCCGCCAGTTGGCCCTGATCGCGTTCTGGTGCTTCGCCTTCTTCATGCCCTGGGCCATCACCGCCCACGGGGATCCCTTCCCCCGCTGGATCGTCAGCGCCGGAATGGCGGGCCACTTCCTGGCGGCCATCGCCCTCCTCGCCATCGCCTTCAACTGGTGGAAGACGTCGGAGAACGCCGTCGCCTCGCTGCTCGCCTCCCCGTCGGGTCGCCTGATCGCCACCGCAGCCGTCGCCTACCTCGCCACCGGCCTCATCAACTTCTGGACCTCCCTCCAGTCGGTGGCGTCCTGGACCCGCTTCACCTGGGTCCAACCCGGTCTGGAATGGCTCTTCATCGGCGGCGCGGTCCTGGCCGCGATCTTCGCCCTCATCCCCGAGATCCTGACCCGCGCCACCGGACGCACGCTGTCCCCGCGCCTCACCGGACTGCACGCCCTGCTCACGGTGATCGCCGTGGCCCTGATCGCCCTCCCGCTGATCCTCGGCGGCCTCGTCCAGGGTGCCAAACTGGCTAACCCCACCGTTCCCTTCCTGGACGCCTTGAGAGGGAGCATGCATCTGGTTCGCCTGAGTTCCCTCGGGCTGGTCCTGTTCCTCGTCGCTCAATGCGTCTACGTCCTGGCCCTGGCCGACATCTTCCGGGCCATGTTCCGTGAGGCCCTGGTCACGGTGAAATCGTGGTCGGCACCGATCGCCAGGAACCGCGCTGCGGGGGTGCGTTCATGAATTCAACGCCGCTTTTGTTCCTCGGGATCCTGACCGCCCTCGCCGCCTCATGGTGGGGCATGCTCGTGGCCCCATCCCTCCAGATCGGACAGGCTCCAACGGTCCTGTCCAAGGAGACCGGCCAGCATTACCCGCCCAACCGCCCGGGCCTCGCCCAACAGGGCGCCGAAATCTACCGGTCCGAGGGCTGCAACACCTGCCATAGCCAGTTGGTCCGCCCCGAAGGCTTCGGCCTCGATCTCGCCCGCGGCTGGGGCAAACGGCGCACCGTCGCCCAGGATTATCTCCGCGACCAACCGGTGATGCTCGGCAGCGTCCGCATCGGACCGGACCTCGCGAACATCGGCTACCGCATGGGCTCCGGCGACACCAACGCCCAGCCGCTGATGGTGGCCTACCACCTGAAACACCTCTACCACCCCCGCACCGTCGCCGCGGGCTCGGTGATGCCCGCCTACCCCTACCTCTTCGAGACCCGCCCCATCCAGGGAACACCCTCCCCGGACGCCCTCAAGCTGGAGGGCGCCTTCGCACCTCCCGAGGGCTTCGAGGTGGTCCCCAAACCCGAGGCGGTCGCTCTGGTGGCCTACCTGCTGAGCCTGAAGTCCGGCGTTTCCCTGCCCGAAGCCCCCGTTCCCCCGCCGCCCACCAACGCGGTCGATTCGGCTTCCGGCCCCACCAACGCGGTCGCCCCGTCCGAAATGTCCCGCTGAGATGAAGAAGCCTTCCTCCCAAGCCCCGAAGCATCAGCCCGCCGCCGAAGTGCCCGTTCCGAGAATGGGCTCCTACTCGGCGCCGGTCTTCTTCTTCATCCTCCTCGCCATCCTCGCCTACCTCGGCAACGCCGAACTGGGCTACAACAACGGCCGTTTCTCCGCCGGCGTCTATGAACCCTATGCCGACCTCCGCAGCATCCCCAAGGTGGGCGGCGAGGTGAACCCCGTCGACGCCGGCCGCGATGTCTACGCCCAGCTGTGCTCCGCCTGCCACCAGCCCAACGGCTCCGGCAACATCGCCAACGGCTGCCCCCCGGTCGCCGGTTCCGACTGGGTCCTCGAGGAAGGCCCCGGCCGCCTCATCCGCATCGTCCTCCACGGCGCCAAGGGCCCCATCACGGTCAATGGCAAGGAATGGGGCAGCCCCACCGGCATGCTCGCCTTCAAGGACTCCCTCTCCGACGAACAGATCGCCCACGTGATCACCTACCTCCGCCAGGCGCCCGAGTGGAAGAACAACGCCCCCGAGGTGACCGCCGATATGGTCAAGGCCGTCCGTGAGAAAACCTCCAGCCGCGGCGCCCCCTGGACCGCCGACGAACTGCTCAAGATCCCCGCAACCGACTAAGAGCCCGTCTGAAAATTCGAAGAGGTCCTGTTTCCGAGGAAAAGGCCGGATGGCGAGGCGCGACGAGGGAGCATACCCGCCAGAGGTCTGTGACCGAGGAGCAACGAAGCCAGCCGGCCTTTTCCTCGAAAACCCTTCGGGCGACGGTTCTTTTGGGCTGGGCCTGTGTTGGCTCGGCCGTTACAGCCCGCTGCGGGGATGCACCGGCCTCGCCGCCTTGGCCCAGCCCAAAATCCCTCGTCGCAGGACCCCTTCCAATTTTCAGACGGGCTCTAAGGGCTCTTCTTCCCCGCCTTCATCCCTTTCCCCTTTCACGCGAAAGGCCCGGGCTCAACACCCGGGCCTTTCGTTTTCTCACCGGGTCGGTCTCAGATCGACCAACCCGCCCGATACTCGTGCCGGATGAACCGGTCCGCCTCGGGACAGTCCGTCGCCCGCATCGCCGCACCGTCCCACTTCAGCACCTGGCCGGTCCGGTGCGCCACGTTCCCCAACAACCCGATCTCGGTGACCTTCGAGCCGTACGAAAACGGACACAGGTTCGCCGCACCGCCGCGGATCGCCCGAATCCATTCCTCATGCTGGCCGGGCGAATCCGGAATCCAGCGCGCCGGCGCCTGGTAGCCGGCGAAATCGGCCTCGGGGAAGAGCCGGTGACGATCGTAGTCGGCAAGCAGCATGCCCTTCGAACCGATGAAGAGTGTGCCGTTCCCCCACTTGGGAAGTTTGCCCTCGGCGGACTGGGAAGGACGCGCCCCGCCATGGTACCAGGTCATCCGGACCGCCGGCAGTTCACGCGGTCCGCCCCCGCCCCACGACGCCACCCGGCGCGCGGGAAAGTCGTACTTCACCGTGAGATGCAGCGGGGCGCACTCGGGGTGCGCCTCCGATCCCACCGCCTCCACCCGCACCGGACGCTCCAAGCCCAGGGCCCAGACGCCCAGGTCGATGTGGTGACAGCAGAAGTCCGCCAGCGTCCCACCCCCGAACGCCCACCAGCGCCGCCAGTTGAACGGCACATACTGGTCGCTGTAATCACGGAACGGCACCGGCCCCAGCCAAAGCTCCCAGTCCAGATGCGGCGGAACCGGATCCGGCTCCGGCCGCTTCCGCACGTCCCACGATCCGTCCACCCAGTGGTGCACCTCCGTCACATCCCCGATCACCCCGCCCTGAATGGCCTCCACCACCCGCCGGTAATTGGCCCCGGAATGGATCTGGTTCCCCATCTGGGTGATCCGCCCCGTCGATCCCGCGACCTCCGCCACCCGGCGCGCCTCCGAAATCGTCCGCGTCAACGGCTTCTCGCAGTACACGTGCCGCCCCCGCTTCATGGCCTCCACCACGATCACCGCATGGCAGTGGTCCGGGGTACTCACCACCACCCCATCCAGATCGTTCCGCTCCAGCAACGCCCGGAAATCCCGATACTTCGCCGCCCCGGGAAACGTCCGCGCCGCCGCCTCCAATCGCTGCGAATCCACGTCGCACAGCGCCACGATGTTCTCCCCGGAGACGGCCTTCAGATTCTCACCCCCGCGCCCCGCCACCCCGATCACCCCGAGGTTCAACCGCTCGTTCGCCGACACCCGTTCCCCGCCACCCTGCCCGGCACCGGCCCTTGGCCGCACCGCGACCGCCGCCATCCCCACCGCCGTCGACGTCAGGAATCCCCGCCTCGTGATCCGCTGCTGGCTTTGCATGGCCCTCAGCTACCATGCCCGCGCACCCTCCACCAAGCCCGATCACCAGCACCCCCGCCCGTCCCTATCCCTACTCCTCCCTGCCCCGCGAAACCATCGTTGCGATCCATCGCCTCCCGCGTAGCCTCCCGCCCATCCGCGTCCTCCCATGATCTCCCTCCCCCACCCTCCCATGAAACCGTCTCACGGCACGGTCCTCCTCCTCCACCTCCTGCTCCTCGCCGGCATCCTCGCCCACCCCGCCACCCCGCGTTCCCACGCCGCCACGCTCCCCGCACTCAAGGTCAGCGAGAACCGCCGGTTCCTGGTCACCGAACAGGGCAAACCCTTCTTCTGGCTCGGCGACACCGCCTGGGAATTGTTCCACCGCCTCGATCGCGAGGCCGCGAACTCCTACCTCCAGCAGCGCGCCGCCCAGCGGTTCACCATCATCCAGGCCGTCGCCCTCGCCGAACTGGACGGCCTCAAGGACCCCAATCCCTACGGCCACACCCCCCTCGCCGACCTCGACCCGACCCGCCCCAACGAGGACTACTTCCAGCACGTGGACTGGATCGTCGCCCGCGCCAACGCTCTCGGCATGTACGTCGGCTTCCTCCCCACCTGGGGCGACAAGTGGAACCGCAAATGGGGGGTCGGCCCCGAAGTCTTCACCCCGTCCAATGCCGAGGCCTTCGGTGAATGGCTCGGCCGCCGCTACCGCGATGCCGCCATCGTCTGGATCCTCGGCGGCGACCGCCCCGTGGACAACGAGGGCCACAAGGAAATCACCCGCGCCCTCGCCCGCGGCCTGCGCCGCGGTGACGCCGGCCGACACCTGATGACCTGGCACCCCACCGGTGGCGCCGGTTCCAGCCAGCATTTCCATGACGACGACTGGCTCGATTTCAACATGCGCCAGAACGGGCACGTCGCCGAATTCAATGGCCGCTACGACCTGACCCGCGCCGACTACAACCGCACCCCGGTCAAGCCGGTCCTCGACGGTGAACCGATCTACGAGGATCACCCCATCTCCTTCGACGCCTCCAAGTTCGGCCACTCCATCGCCGCCGATGTCCGCCGCCCGCTCTACTGGAACCTCTTCCAGGGCGCCTTCGGCCACACCTACGGCCACCACTCGGTCTGGCAGATGTTCGATCCCAAACGCGGCAAACCGGTCAACAACCCGCTCATGCCCTGGTACGACGCCGTCCAGCAACCCGGCGCCAACCACATGCGCCACGGCCGCGCCCTCATCGAGTCCCGCCCCTTCCTGACACGCATCCCCGCGCCGGAAATCGTGGTCCCGGATGCCGTCCCCACCAGCATCCCCGGCACCGGCCGCCACCACGTCGCCGCCACCCGCGACAGCGAGGGCTCCTTCGCCATGGTCTACGCCCCCGCCGGCCGCGCGTTCAAGGTCCGCCTCAACGCCATCCGCGGACCCGAGGTGGTCGCCTGGTGGTTCAATCCACGCACCGGCTCCGCCGAACGCCTCGGCTCCTTCAACCACCAGGAGACCCCCACCTTCACCCCGCCCGCCCCCGGCGAACACCTCGACTGGGTCCTCGTCCTCGACGACGCCAACCGCCGGTTCCCACCCCCGGGCACCCCTCCCGCCGCTGACGATTCTTTTACAAACGACTGACCGCCCCCTGACAACCGCCGGCCTCCCCTCCGCCAGACTGGAGGCCGCCATGAAAACCCCGTTGCAATCCCGCCTGCGGACCGGCATCGCCCTGGTCGCAGGTTCCTTCACCCTCGTCCTTCACCTCCACGGCCACGCCGACCCCGCCGCGGTCCCGGCCGGCTACGCGGCCCACGAATGGGGAACCTTCACCTCCATTCAAGGCTCCGACGGCACCCCCATCCCCTGGAACCCCCTCGACGGGCCCTCCGACCTGCCGGGCTTCGTGTTCCATCGCAACCTCCCCACCCGCAATCCCGGCCCGGCAGGCGCCCGGATCCGCGACACCCTCATCCTCGGCGCGAAAGCATCCCAACCCTGGCTCCAACGCATGGAAACCCCCGTCATCTACTTCCATGCCCGGGAACCGCTCTCCGTCGATGTCCGTGTCCGCTTCCCCCAGGGGCTGATCACCGAGTGGTTCCCCCAGGTCTCAGGCTTCGGCCCGATCGCCAGCATCGACCCCTCGCTTCCGCCCTCCAGGGAAAGCCACATCCACTGGTCCGCTGTCCGCGTCGTTCCCCCCACCCCGGCCAACCCCGCCGACAGCCCCACCACTGGCGACGACCTCCCCGCGGAGCCGGACTCGGCTTCAAGCCACTACTTCACCGCCCGCCAGGCCTCCTCCCACCGCGTCGAAACCACCCGCCCCTTCCTCCCGGAACCCTCCCCCCAGCACGATCGCTTCCTCTTCTACCGCGGCGCCGGTCAGTTCCCCGCACCCCTCCACCTCTCCGTCCCGCCCGATGACCGATCCCTGCGCCTGGCCAACCAGGGCCCCGAACCCATCGGCCCCCTCTTCGTCGTCCGCGTCCACAACCACAGAACCGCCTACCAAACCCTCGCCACCCTGCCCCCAGCCGGACACGCCGTCGTTCCCATCCCGGAACCGGCCACCGCCTCCGGCGACGGCCTGCTCGACGCCTCCCTTCAAACCGCCCTCGTCACCGCCGGCCTCACCCCTGCGGAGGCAACCGCCATGGTCGACACCTGGCGCGACGCCTGGCTCGGCGAGGATGGCACCCGCGTGCTCTACCTCCTCCCCCGCGCCTGGACCGACCGCACCCTCCCACTCGAACTCACCCCCCCGCCAGCCTCCCTCGTGCGCGTCATGGTCGGTCGCGCCGATGTGCTCCTCCGCTCCCAGGAAAGCCGCATCGCCTCCCTCCTCCAGGCACACCTGGACGGCAACACCCACTGGGCTGTCGCCTCGCTCAAAGCCCTCGGTCTCGGCCGCTTCCTCGACGCGGGCGTGACCCGAAGCGCCCGGTTGCTCCGCGAAAACCACCTGCGACTCGCCCTCTCCTGCCAGCACCAACCCGAACCCGCCATCCTCAACCCCGATCTGCTCTCCGAACCCGTCATGCAACGTCGGGTCGATGAACTCCTCAACGCCCTCCGCCAGGACACCCTCGCGGCACGTTGATCCCACAACCCCGCCGCACCCGCCCGCCGCCGCGTCAACCGTGCCTCCTCCCAGGTCAACGGAAGCGCGGCGGCGGGACCCGTTTTGAAACCCGTTCCCGAACCCGTTCCCAGACTCGACGCACCCAGGCAACCCGCCGATCCTCCCATCCTACCTACCCCACCATGCGCCGCCCCTTCCTGATCTTTCTGGGCGCCGTTCTGCTGCCGGGATTGCTCCTCGGCGGTCTGGCGTGGCGCTCGGTCCAGGCCCAGGAGGCGGTGCAGCTCCAGGACCGGCTCCGACTCATCCACGCCGCCGCCGAACGCCTCGCCCAGGCCCTCTCCACCCGCCTCGATGAGCACCAGCGCGAATTCAGCCTCCGCGTCGAATCCCTGCTCGGAAAACAGTCCCCTCGCACCCTCGCCTCCGCGTTCGACGACCAGATCCGTCAGCATTGGTCCCTCGCCCAGTTGGGCTTCGCGGTCTCCCTCGCCGGTGACCTGCTGTCGCCCCTGATCCAAAGCCGGCCCGAGGCCCGCCACTTCGTCTTCAGCAACAATGATTTCCTCTGCAACCGCAGCAGCCTCCAGCTCTTCGCCGTCACCCCCAAAGGCAAGATCGATCTCTCCGACCCCGGCTTCCAATCCCCGATCCCAACCACCCCGCCCCCGTCCTCCGCAAACCCGACGACCCCCGCAGCGGCCGTCCCCGACTCCGACCGCGTCCGGCGCTTCGCCCAATGGATCGGCGACGCCCAGGAGGGCGTGCTCAGCCGGTTCGTCGATGATCAACTCGCCGTCTGGGTCTGGTACCGCACCCCCCGCGAACCGGAACTGGTGTTCGGCGCCCAACTGTCCCTGGCCTCCCTCCGAGGCGACCTCACCCAAAGGGTGGAGTCCACGCCCGTCCCCATGCCGGGCATTTCCCTCGCCCTGCTCGACGACCGCGGACGCCTCGTCGCCCGCACTCCGTCCCCCGAGCCGCCGCATCCCATCGACCTGTCCCGATCTCTCGCCACCGCCTCCCCGGGCCCGGGCCTGCCAGGCTGGCACGTCGCCGCCTTCATCTCCGATCCCACAGTCTTCCGCACCGACTCCCTCCGCCTCCGCCGCACCCTCGCCCTCGTCATCGTCCTCCTCGTGGCCGCCATCGCCATCGGCGGCTTCCTCGTGGTCACCGGAGCCCGACGCCAACTGGAGCTGGCCCGACGGCGCACCGACTTCGTCTCCGGCGTGTCCCACGAGTTGCGAACCCCGCTCACCTCCATCCATCTCTTCGCCGAAATGCTCGCGGAAGACCGCATCACGGACCCCGAGAAGCGCCGCCACCACCTGCGCATCATCCGAGCCGAGGCGGGCCGGCTCCACCGACTCATCGGAGGCATCCTCGATTTCGCCCGCCACGAACGCGGGGAGACGCCCCTCCACCCGCAGCGCCTTGACCTCGCCAACCTCGCGGCCAGGGTCGCCGACACCTTCTCCCCGCACCTCGCCCGGCTCGACGTCACCCTCCACCAGGATTTCCCGGCCCAGCCCGTGGAAGTCCTCGGCGACCCCGACGCCCTCGCCCAACTGGTCAACAACTTGATCTCCAACGCCTCCAAATACGCCGCCGCCGGCCGCGAAATCACCCTTCGCCTCCGACAACACGCCGCCCGCGCCACGCTGGAGGTCCTCGACCGCGGCCCCGGCGTCCCGGAATCCTGCCGCGAACGCGTGTTCGAGGAGTTCTTCCGCACCGAGGACGCCCGCGCCGGTGGCGAGCCGGGCGTGGGCCTCGGCCTCACCCTCGCCCGCCGCATCGCCCGGGCCCACCAGGGAGAACTGACCTGTCACCCCCGGCCCGGCGGCGGCGCCTGCTTCCGCCTCGAACTCCCCACCCCCCCATGAACCGCCCCCCCGTAGCGGCAGGCGTCCCGCCTGCCGTAGCGCCGGGCGTCCCGCCCGGCGGCCCCCCCAGAATCCAACCCAAACTCCCATCCCCCCACACCCAACCAGCGGCACCTGCTTCCGCCTCCCCCCCCATGAACCGCCCACCCGTAGCGGCAGGCGTCCCGCCTGCCGTAGAGCCGGGCGTCCCGCCCGGCGGCC